>Ga0114976_10002651_pt1 | contig 11196 bp, 11 predicted proteins | sample S_130805_EF_Meta_FD_87319 | JGI IMG/M metagenome (GOLD analysis project Ga0114976, IMG submission 87319) | Freshwater microbial communities from Lake Simoncouche, Canada to study carbon cycling - S_130805_EF_MetaG | ecosystem: Environmental > Aquatic > Freshwater > Lake | place: Lake...
CTACATTGGGTAGTACCCACTAGTGAAACTAAAAGGAAATATGCCACCATTCATAAAAACTAAAAAGGAGAAGCCTACAATTTGCCTGGAGCCATTGAAGCCTATCGATTATTAGCAAATATTTATGACACCTATATTTTGTCTACCTCTCCTTGGTTGAATCCCAGCGCTTGGAATGACAAATTACTTTGGGTGCAAAAACATTTAGGAATTGAAGATAAATCAGTAGCCTACAAAAGACTAAGAGATTCACCAGAGTTAGTCATTTAGTTTTAACCCAATCAGAAACAGTTGGCACCATACCGATTTTCGTAAACGCATAGGCCCTCGATTTCACTTTCCAACTAATTTCATTTTCAGATTCAAAATCACACAGTGTCTCGTACAGCTCATCTTCATGAAGACTCGATAAATCAACATCTATGTCAATTACAGCAGATTCAATAACTTCCACATGTGAAATAACGGTCCACTTTTTCAAGTTAGCCAACTATTTCGTATTCGACGGGATCATCGACAATTCGCCAGTCAGAAGAATCATCAGATTTAGCTGCCTCAAGTGCTTCTTCAAAAGTGTTTGCAATAAATTCTTTAGCAGATTTAATATATGTTAACTTTTCAATTTTAAACTTTTTCATTCTAATTTACTGCTTAATTCTAAATAATTGAGAAATCTCATCAATTGAAAAGAAGATTTAATCGTCTTCATCTTCGTCTTCAAATTCTTCATCATCGTCAAAATCCTCTTCATCTAAATCATTTTGAGAAGTAGAATCAATTGTCTCCTCAGGTGTATTAGCATTTAGAAGCTCTTTTGCGCAATTCACAAATTCTAGAAGTTTTGGATCAGCGCTTTGTGATAATTGATCTAATCCTTGATTAAGATTGTAGGTATTATAACCAGCTTCACAAAACTGATTAATCTTTTCAAGCGCCATACTTTGATTTGATTTATAATCAAGAAGTATCAAGAATAGTTTAGTGTCTGTTGAGATAGCGTTACGCAGGTTGCCTTCCCATACTTTTTTAGCTTGGTTTTCATTTCCACTTAAATATAGGGCAAGGCCATAGTTACTGATAATATTTGAATAAGCATCAACCTGATTGCTCAATCTATATGTAATAAAACCAAAATACTCTTTAAAGTTATCAATGACTAAATCATATTCTCCTTTTATAATTAAGTGCCAGGATTCTGTGTTTAGTAGATAAATAACAGCAGCCATAGAGCGATTTTTAAGTCCACTATTTAGTATCTTTTGTCTAGTTTTTTCTGGAATACCTTGATTGAAAAGGGCCCTAGCAGTCAAGTCGTAATTTCCCAACAGCCCATGTTCTGCAGCTTCTATTGAGTATTGCTTGTACCACCCAAGAAAATGGACTGATTCATGTTCATAGTACGGAGTAAAATTGTTAATTATTCTCATTTTTTATTGGACACAATCCAATCATTTTTATGTTCCAAACTTAAAGCTACTTCAGGCTGCACCATTTTTATGAACGATAAGTAGCCTTTGGCAACTAGAAGTGCATCTTTACCAATTAAGTCCGAAATTTCTTTGACCCCTTTTTCCTTACAGTTATGTAAGAATGAACGAACTATCCTTAACTGTTTTTTAGGTATTCGTATTCGATCGTTGATAAGTAAACCGGTAACAATCATTTTATTCGGATTACGCATTACTTTGGTTTTCTTATCATTAACCTGGAATCCCTCATCTGACACAATTTTCTTGCAAGCCTTTAATAGCCTATTTACATCTGAGTTTTCTGCTTTTGTAGAAAATACAAGATCATCTGCGTACCTGGTATAGGTCCAGTTTTCAGGTAGTTTTGTTGCTAAACCGTTAAGTCTTTTATCTAGATTCTTTGCAATTAGATTCGCAAGCTTTGGGGAAGTACAGGTACCTTGGGGAAGCCCATGAACTGAAGTTTGAGTGAAGTATGTTTTACCATCGATAACTATTTTCTTTCTCGGAGCATCAGTAGTTAGTAATGCTAAAACTGATGCTATTCCTGAATTATGTCCTAGGGATTCAAAAAAACCCCTTACACGGAAAAAATTTATTGAAGGAAAGAAATCTTTCAAATCTATTCTAACTACCACTTTAGAATTTTGATGGCATTTAGCATTCTTTAAAATTGATGCATTCTTCTTAAATGCCGTGGCATTCTCAGATTCAATGAGGTGATCGAGAAACTTAGATTTTATAACACTTTGAACATCTTTTAATTGTGACTTGGGTGTAGAAATGATTCTATGGCCCCCATTTCTTTTGGGGATTGCAAAACGTAAATAGTGATCTGTGGTAGCCGTGGTCCTTGAATAACTAAGCCAAGTCAAAGTTCTTGGTTCGACGCCCAGTTCGTGGGCAAGTTGTGAGTAGGTTTCCATTAATGGTTGTGTGTTTTCTCCTAATTTAGAAGAATTCAATCCCACAAAATTAAGTTTCGAGGATACGTTGGGACCTAAAAAAGTTGGATTTTCAGATTTTTGCTTAGCCCACGCAGTCAGTTTAAGCGCAAGTTGTTCTGATTTAAGTTTATTTCTAAGCTCTCTTTTTACTTTTACCTCTGCAATCCTGGCCTTTCTAATCTCAGCGATTTGAGCATCAACATCAGTTAAAGTTTTTAATTCAGTTCGAATCTCGCCAATTTCTTTATTGATTTCTTCAATTATTGGAAGCTTACTTTCGATTTCTTTTTGTATGTCTTCTAAACCTGCAACATCTTTATCACTCAGAAATTTTAATCGAATCATTTCCATTAATTCAAAGTTTCGCTTACCAATTAGTTCAATACGTTCCTTCCAATTTTGAGATAAAGATCTATTATCCGAAGTCATTTGTATCAACCAACCATTAAACTAAGTGCTACAATATGCCTACATGGCCCGAACTTAAGTTTGTTATATCTGAAAAACGAGCAATTGCATTCTGCATAAACTATTCGTCCGTCAATGTCTTTTCCTAATTTTGGCTCAATATTTTCTTCTGGTAAATTACCAAAGAAATAGAAATTACCTTTATCCACAAATTCCTTAGTTTTTGAAACCTTCTTCTTTTCAAACAATTCAATTCCCACTTTTTCTTCACGGTTTTTATCATCCAGGTCATAATTGAATTCCGGAAATAACTCACGCCACCTAAATGCATTGATTTGTTTGTCATACATAGATTTTCCAATTAATGAAAGTCCCTTTAATGCAGCAAGGGACTCGCTTTTCTTAATATTCATTTCCAGTGCTAATTCATCTGCTGTCAAAGTCAATCTTTTTTTCAATATTTCTGCAGCTTGTAAAACAGTCTCTTTTTTAGCTGTAGCACCTGAAGCAAAAGATGAGAATCTCGCTTTACCCGCCCAATCAAGATTTGACCAACCCGATAGACCCAATTCAAGTTGAACTTTATTGATTTCAATTCGCCAGAATGAAGGCATTCCAGAATCAAGTAAACTCACAGAAATTTCATCGACCCACGGCAGAAGATCTTTTAAAACCATCAATCGACGTCTACCCCAAATCTTTATTTCGTGTGGGGTCTTCCCTGAATAAATGAATCTGGAATCTTCGATAACTTTGCCCCAAGGCTCCATAACTATTGAAATATTTTTTCCTGGTTCAAGAACAAATTTAAGGAATCTTGGTCCATTTTTCTCATTTATAGATTCGAGTTTCAGAACAACTCTGGCCAAAGTTTCAGAAGAGATTTTGAAATCAATCGAAGATATAGCTGAGGCACCCTGAACTTCAACTAATCCACGAACCCAAGTATCAGGAAGTTCAATTTTTCTTTCAACAACAAAACTATCACTAGTTGCTATTCCAACTGATTTAGAACCAACACTTATTTCCATTCCACGATAACTTCTGGTTCTTGCGAACTCTTTTTCTAAATTCTCACTAAAATCTATATTTGTAGTACCAATTTGAAAATCATTTTCATGTTCTACTAATTCATGAGGCAATTTTACAACAGCATAAGTTGATTCATCCTTAGAAAAAGCCTCAAAAAAAGTTGCATCAGGTTGGACACTAACTATTGGATCAAGAATTATCCAGGCGTCTCTATTATGCGTGTAAAGCCAATTCCAAAAAAGTCTTCGTTTTGGAAGTATTTTTGAATTAATTTCATCTAATTTTCTGTATGGTGATTTTAGAGATTCATTCACCTCGGCAAGGTTCTTTAATAAATTTTGTTCACGATTTCGAAGATTGAATATCTTTTCTAAATTAATTTTTCCAACTTTTTCTAACAATTCCTTAACGTATTGTCCATTTACCCACTTTTGGTATCTGGATCTGTCAATTTTCACTTCAGAATTGAGCTTTACAATCTTAGATAAAACTAACATCGCGCGAGCAAAAGATACGCTATCAAGAATTTTGCCATCGAGAAAAACGGGTTCCTGGTTTAAATCTGCACCAAAAGAAAATTTGCTATTTGAAGTTCCGGTGTTAACGGTTGAAGGTAAATATCGAAAAGTTTTTTGCACTAGACATCACCTTTCGATGTTGAATAAGCCTGGATGTCGTATTTTTGAAGTTCATCATTAGGTAATTGTGCAAGTTGTTGAATCGCCCACTCACGATCTCTACCTTCATCTGTTCGCAAAAGCCTCAACAATGTGGAGATCAGAGTACTTTTTACTTCTTGGCTTTTATCATTTATTGATGATTTTAATGCTTCCTTACTTTTGCGGGAAGATCTTGTTTTAAGTAAAGTACTATTAACAAAATACTTAACATTCTTAAATTCAATGTAATTATCATTGGTTGAAGAGTCTTTAGCAAACAAATCAATTTCATTGCTTACCATAAGTCGAATGTCATCCATTGGATTTTCGGTCATAGCATTCCATAACTTTCTTGCTTCATATTTATTTGGAATCTGTTTAATAAGTTCAATACCAAGTTGTCTAGCAGATTGTACTGGGCTATCACAAAGCTGAATTATTGAATTTGTGACTTCTTCACTGGAGGTCAAACTGGATAAATAATCGTGTACGTGTTCTGCAGGTAAGGGAAGTCCAGACTCTGCCAAGTGAAGCCAAAATGTTGAAGTTAAATTATTTTTCCTAATTAAGGTGAGTGCCCAGTTTTGAATAGATATTATTTGAGAGGTGCACATAGATTTCAAGGCATTTAAGTTATTTAATACAAGTTCGGTATTTGACTGGCAATATTGGAGAAAGAATTCAACCTGGCTTTCTTGAATCTTCGAGATATTATGAAAAACATATTGAGTCATTAGGCAACCTACAATTTCAGTCTTATTCAATAAATAATTTAAATTGACATCATCTAATTTTCTTTCAAAATTAATCCATAACACCTCAAGTATATCTTCAGCTTTACTTAAAACATCTAGTGTTGAATCAAGTCTTTCAATCCAAATGTCAAAGTAGAGGTTTGACTCAATGCTCTGTTTAATAATAAACTTAAGAAGGTGAGGATAAGAGAGTAAGATCTGATCATAAAATTTGAGAAAATCAAAATTTGTAGGTTTTAAACTATTTATTTCTTCGATAGAAATGTTTTGCTTTGTCCAGAAGCTTACTTCAGATGATGCGACAGAAAACACTGATAGGTTTATGACTATAGTATTAATAAAATCAATGAAGTCAGTTTCTGATATTGATTTGTTAGTCTTCTCATAGATCCTGAGAAAGTCAATTATGCTTTTTTCGTTTGGAAATATTGAACTGATACCAGAATAACCTTGGAAAGATTCTTGAATTAAAACACCTGATGAATTTATAAACCGAATCAAACTTTGTTTGCCAGAGTTATTAACAACTAGGTGTTCTTCCATTATATCTCTTATTTGATCAGAAATAAGATCTCTAGTGTTTAGATAGACTAACCATCTTGAGTGAGTAGAAAGTGATTCAAACAACAATTTTATATTTCCTAGTTTAAGTTCGGATTGAGAAGCAAGAGCAGAAATTAGAACATACGCAGATTGGAAAATATCATCAGAGGATTTAAACATAAAAGGTGAGATTAATTTAATTTTCTCATAGCTGATGTGTGGCAAGATCTTATAGATTTGATTATTTGTACCAAAAAGAAATGTCTGAATATTTGACCATTCTGTATCATTTTCTTGTGATAGAGCAATTTCAGAAATTTGTAAATTACTCAAACTAAAATTTTGGTTCAAAATATCGATCAAGTATTTTACTTCTAAGTCAGTCGAATTTAGGTAAAAATTAATTTTGGCATCATCGCTTAATCCCGCAAAAATAGAGAAATCACTCATAACTACCTGAATAGATTTCTTGATTAAAACTGGATCGCCTGAACACAAAGCTGCTTCAACTTGGTGAATACCCAATTGAAAAACTTGTTCTTTCCCTAACTGTCTAGCAATGGACTGACACCATAAGAAAATGAATGCATTATTAGATTCGTTAAATATGTCTAAAACAACGCTAAATCTTTTCTCGTTGATCCAAAATTTATTCACTAACTTGTCAAAATGAGACAATTCTGTTGAGTTTGGCAGGATAAAATTCTTGATTCTTCCACCGTTAAAACTTGTAGGATTCCCGAATAGGATAAAACTTACAAGCCAATTACGAGTATAAGTTATATCATTTTCAATGCTTCTTAAATCTAACTTGGAATTGATCAATAAAAACTTTGCCAATTCACAGAATCTATCAGAATCTTTTAAAAGTAATTTCTTTCCAAATCTAATCGAACGTCTTGCCATGTAGCGGACCGTTTTCTGAGAAGTGTTTTCCGATTCTTTTCCCAAATACATCCGCATTAAATCTCCACGAGAAAATTCTCTCCAATAGTAGCCGTAATTTGTTTTTAGCCAGTTAGGATTAGTAGGAAGACTTAAATATCCAAGAGCCAATAATTCAGTAAGATCAGTTCTTTGCTCGAGTTTTTTAAGAATTGACTTAAATTGACCCCATTGTCCAAAGCTGCTGTTATCAAAAGTAAAGAAGTATTTAACAAAATTCTTTTGAGATAGATTTAGATCAACATCCGATTGGATCAAAAAATTTGCATACTGTGCGATAGCCATTTTTCTATCTAAATTATTTTGCTCAGAGACATACTCCGTGGAGCCTCGTTCAATAGGAAATGACCAAGTGTCTTCTTGAAGTGCACTAATTTCTTCGGCTCTTAATTGACATTTTTTATATATTTTACGTTTAATGTCTTTGGACTTTGGAAGCTCATTAAATCGTTGATAGAACCAAAACAAAGGATTTTGTTTGGGATTTCCACTATAATTTAGATTAACTAATTTATCGAAAAGTTCTTTTAAGTTTTCGAGTATACTTATATTTGAACTCAACTGATTAATTTTATAGAAGTACTCGGTGTTGTCTTTAAAGGATGTTACTTCTTGGTCAAATTGTAAGTTTAAAACGTTTTTATTTTCACCAAACGGATACATGATATTTATTAGACCTTGATGAAATTCACTTGTACTCTTTTTTCGCGATGCTATGGCTAGAACTATTTCATTTTCTGGAGTGTAAATAACATTTTTTGCCCGTAAACATTCGTGCCATGAATCCAGTATCAGCAAAATATCTTCATCAGAAAAGGAAATATTTGAAAACTTATTACAGAGATAGTTAATTCCAACATCAGGCAAATCTTTAGAAGCATCATCAATGTATAGGCTTTTGATAATTTCATCCACAATTGGTCTAGGGATAATTTGTTTACGAAATAAACTAGCTATTACACTCTTATCCGACTTAAATAAATCATAAATTTTCAAAATACTAGTTTCCGTCAAAACTTGTGTTTCGATTAATGCCGTAATTAATGCTTTGTCTTGAGATCTAAAAATGACATCTTCAGTAGTAGGATCAATTCTATGGTTATTCAATATTGGGATAATATGATGTAGCGGAATCGAAGAATTAGATTTGACTTCTTTTTGTAATTTATTTTTTATGTTTTCTAATGAACTTCGCTCAAAACTCTTAATGAACTTTAAGACTAATTCATTATTTATTGAAGGATTAGATAGTGCTGAGTACTTAACTTCATCTACTTCATCTTTGGATAAAATTTCTAAGTTCTTTTTACTGTTGTTTGGATTTAGTGCAACAAGTCTTCTTATGTCACTTTGATCCGCTAAAGTCAGAAAGTCAAAAACTTCACCAGGTAATTTCGATCTGCTGTAAATATCACTCAAAAACCAACGATTGTTATCTAGATAATTCATATCATTTCTATATTTTTGTAACTCTGCTTGCCAATTTATATGTGAACTATCTATTTCAATATTTGATTCAACACTATTATCAACTTGATCAGAGGTCTTAAGTGCATCGACTCTGACTTGTTTAATTGATTCATTTAATGAATCAGAAGCTGTTAAGACAGTTTTTAGATAAAACTTATTTTTACGTTTAAACGACACAAAGGAAATTGCAATATCAGTGAATCTTGTTGACCTGTTTTCAGTGTCATACCCAAGTGAGAAATAGGCATCAATTATGTCGTCATTAAAGTTTTTGTGATGATGTTCAGATGGGGCTTGACCAAACACTTAAGTTCATCCTTTGTCAGATTGTTAACTAATTCAAAGACAGAATTACCTGTCTTTCTCTTGATTTGTCCCAGGCACTGTAAGCGGATAGTGTCCCCGGGCGCGCAGTAATACTTGAACTGCCTGCAGTTGTCTCAGCGAGGTTTACTGCGCGCCCGGGGGTCACTATTCGCTGAGAGTCCGTGGGATCAAATGTTGTAATAGCTCCATTTCAACTGTTTAGGCGAAACGCCTAAACATTTTTGCTAATTCTGTCTTTGAATAGTTGAGATAAATCTACTTAAGAGGTACGACAAGGTCAACAGGGATTGTAAGCCGCCTCGTATTTAGTACAAGCGGGCAAGAATTCCTCTTGAGATTTTTCACCCAATGAGTTCAATTCTTAGCCATTGAGGAATCTAGAAGCGATAATGTCTTCGACAATTCGGACATTTCTATTTGTCAGTCCTCTCCCATATGTTTGAGATACGTTCAAAGAAAAGGAAAGAAATGAAAAAGTATTCTGATTTTATTGGTGAGGATTCATCTCGCAAATTTGCTGCAACAGGTATTTGTCGTGTTATTAAACTAGAGGAGCTATCTTAATGAAAAAAATATTACTTATTTTAACTTTTGTATTCTCAGGTATTGCAGTTCCATCAAATGCGGCTCAAGGTGGAGCAATTGTCATAATTGATAGTTACTTCGATAATAGAATTGCTAATACCACAATTGTTTGCACGTCTGTGGATAAATGCGTGAATAACGCCACTACTTCAAAAAGAGTTTCTGATCCTGTAAATCATGGCATGGCAATGGTTGACGTAGCTAGAAGAAATAATCCTGATGTGCCATTAATTTTGCTCAGATCCGCTGCGGTAACAAACAAGGGTGCTGTAAGCATTCTTAACGGAAATGATTTTCTGGCGGCTTTAAAATGGGTGGAAGCAAATCCTACAAATGTTTCAGCTGTGACTTTCTCATACAACTTAAGTGGAAATATGACTAAACCTGGAGAATGTAAATTATCTCCAACAGGATTAGTCAATGTTTCAAAAACAGATCCAGCGATAAGAGCTTCAATTGCTAACTTAAAGAATATCGGTATTCCAGTATTTGTTTCAACAGGAAATGATTCAAATAGAAAACCTGTCTCATATCCAGCTTGTATTACTGACACAGTTTCTGTTTCAACATTTCCAGTAGGAAACTATGATCAAAATACAGATTATTTCGGAGTGTTACCTGAAGGTAAATGGAATTACACATCAACACTGTTTGGATTAATTCCGCAAACAACCTCTTCTGCCAACATTGCTGTTGCAACACAATGGCAAAAGGGCGCAACTTTTACTGATAAATTAGTAAAAGTTTCAGAGTAAAGAGACAACCAAGCTAGGCCTCGTGCCGTTTGCGGCACAAAAAGAAACTAAGAAATACTTTTTGGCTGAAGCAGTTAATGATCTAGTTTTCTGCCAGATCCTTAATTGTTTGCCAATGAATCATAAGATCTTATATCTTCCAAAATTGATCTGAGAGATAAATCAAAATCGGCTAAATTTTTAATATATTTTGATTTATATCCTGGATTATTCTTCATAAAGTCTGAATCATAACCACCAATAATTACCATTAAATCTGACCAAGTTAAATTCAGTTCATCTAGTTCAATTGAATTTATTTCGTTTGATTTCTTATTACTAATGAGCTTGGCAATTTCAAATCCTGATTTATTACTCTTGTAGAAGAATCCTTCGACTAAGTCTTTAGCCCCAGTTAATATTTCTTCTTCTAATTCTGAAATAACTTGTGCTTGGTTTGCAATGGATTTTGCAATTTTGATTTTATTTGCGTTTATATGATCCTCCAAAGCTAAAATGCAAGGGTTACACTTCATAGCCATATTAGTATGATTTGATTTATGGAAACAAGTTTTGTAGATTTCATCGTTTATTGAGGCCAAACTAACAGATAATTCGGACATTTTGATTTGTCAGTGCTAGCCCATATATTTAAGCCACGTTCAAAGGAAAGGAAAGAAATGAAAAAGTATTTTGAATTTGTTGGTGAGGACAAATCACGTAAATCTGAGGCAGCTGCAAAGTTTTGGGAAGTATCAGTTTCAGGATCAACCATGAATGTTCGATTCGGCAAAATTGGTGCTAATGGGCAAACAACAGTTAAAGAATTTTCTTCATCTGCTGAAGCTACTGAAGCTGCAGAAAAGTTGATCAAAGAGAAAACCAAAAAAGGTTATGTCGAAAAGTAAAGCTAATAACGATTGGCAAAGGAAGTTGTTAATAGACTTTAATATCAAGTGCGACATACTTGCTGATTTTTATACTGGGTATAAACACAATAAAGAATATGCAAACTTTTTTGAATCTAACGATGTAGGGCTACCACTAGGATTTTTACTATCTGAGAAGATAGTAGAGATTAGTTTTGAAAGAGAAGACATCAACGGGGAAGAAATAATTGGAGAAACCTTTGACCAACTCTGTGAAGAGTTGGGCTTAGACCCAGAAGGAGAGTTTGAGAGCCTAGTTGAAATGATTAAACTCCAATTGAATGTTGGATGAGGAAGAATAATTTCTAGTGGAAAAGGTATAAAATGGCTAAGTTTATAGATACTGTAGAGATTTCTTTTAAAACATGGTCCCACATAAGTCTGACCGCAGAA
>Ga0114976_10002652_pt1 | contig 11195 bp, 15 predicted proteins | sample S_130805_EF_Meta_FD_87319 | JGI IMG/M metagenome (GOLD analysis project Ga0114976, IMG submission 87319) | Freshwater microbial communities from Lake Simoncouche, Canada to study carbon cycling - S_130805_EF_MetaG | ecosystem: Environmental > Aquatic > Freshwater > Lake | place: Lake...
AGCCCCAATCGCCACGTCATCACCGCCTCCGGCCACGTCACCGGAGACCGATGAATCACACATCGCACCCGTGCCGGAAGCCCCAGCATGATTCCAGTACGGGTGAAAACGCTCTAGGAACTTCAGACTCTTGGATCGAGCTCCGGGTGGGGTCCCGCTTCGGCGCTGAAACACAGTCAACCGCATCAACCGCGATCCCGCGACCTTCGGCGGACCCATCGAACGCTTCGCGGATGCCGGCACGGCATCCGACCATTGCGGCGTGTTCCTCCGGGTGCCGATGGACTGACGGCGGGCTTGCCGCCCGATGGTCGGGGCGGCAGCGCTGTCGCAGCGGATGACGTGCTACAGCGTCCCCGCCGGCGCCAGCACGCAAGGGTGCGCGGGGTCGCCCTGCTCGACCTGCAGGGTCGCGTGGCGGATGCCGAAGCGATGCGCCAGCGCGTGCCCGACCGCGGCGAGGAAGGCATCGTCCGGCCCGGCGCCGGGGCGCACCAGGTGGGCGGTCAGCGCGGTCTCGGTGGTCGAGAGCGGCCAGATGTGCAGGTCGTGCACCTCGGCCACGCCGGGCTGGGCGGCGAGGAAGGCCTCGACCGCGGCGGCATCGACGCCGCGCGGCACCACGTCCATGGCGAGGTCGACGGATTCCCGCAGCAGCCCCCAGGTGCCGACCAGGATGACGGCGCCGATGACCAGGCCGAGCGCCGGGTCGACCCAGTTCCAGCCGGTCGCGCCGATGACCAGCGCGCCGACGACGACGCCGGCCGAGACGCCGGCATCGGCCGCCATGTGCAGGAAGGCGCCGCGGCGGTTGACGTCGTGCTCGCGGCCGCGGGCAAACAGCAGCGCGGTGCCGGCATTCACCAGGATGCCGGCGGCGGCGACCCAGAGCATCAGGCTGGTCTGCACCGGCTCCGGCTCGCGCAGGCGCTGGATGCTCTCGAGCGCGATGGCGCCCGTCGCCACCAGCAGCAGCATGGCATTCGCAAGGGCCGCGAGGATCGAGGCGCGGTGATAGCCATAGGTCCGGCGCCCATCCGGCTTGCGCCGCGCCAGCCGCACCGCGACCCAGGCTAGCACCAGGCCCAGCACGTCCGAGAGGTTGTGGCCGGCATCGGCCAGCAGCGCGAGCGAGCCGCCGATCAGCCCGGCGGTGGCCTCGATGCCGACGAAGCCGAGGTTGAGGAGGATGCCGGGGACGAAGCCGCGCTCGCCGGGGGCCGGGCCATGCGCGTGACCCGCATGATCATGGTCGTGCGCATGGTCGCCATGCATCGCTACAGGCCGAGCTCCGTCAGCCCGGGATGATCGGCAGGGCGCGGCCCCGGCGCGGGCCAGCGGAACAGCCGGTCGGCCTCCATGATCGGCACGTCGTTGATGCTGGCATGGCGCTCGCGCATGGTCCCGTCCGCGTCGAAGGCCCAATTCTCGTTGCCGTGGCTGCGGAACCAGTTGCCGCCTGCATCGTGCCATTCATAGACGAAGCGCACGGCGATGCGGTCCGCCTGCCAGGCCCAGACCTCCTTGATCAGCCGGTAGTCCAGCTCGCGCAGCCATTTGCGGGTCAGGAACTCGACGATCGCCGGGCGGCCGGAGAAGAACTCCGAGCGGTTCCGCCAGCGGCTGTCGGGCGTATAGGCCAGCGACACACGCGCGGGGTCGCGGTGGTTCCAGGCATCCTCGGCGGCGCGGGCCTTCTGGCGGGCGGTCTCGGCGGTGAAGGGCGGCAGCGGCGGGCGCGACATGGGGCGGTCTCCTGCGGCGCGGCGAGCATAACAAAAAGCCCCGGGGATCGCTCCCCGGGGCCCTTCGTCAGGCTGGCTGCCTCGATCAGCTGTCCGACTGGCGGACGCCGACCAGCTGCAGCAGCATCTGGAACAGGTTGATGAAGTTCAGGTAGAGGCCCAGCGCGTCGATGACGGCCTTCTTCTGCGCCTCGTCCGTGCCCTCCATCGTGGCGAACTCGTAGTAGTCGCCCTTGATCCGCTGGGTGTCCCAGGCGGTCAGGCCGAGGAACACGACCACGCCGATCACGCTGATGGCGAACTGCAGCGCCGAGCTCTGCATGAAGATGTTGATCAGGCCGGCGATCAGGATGCCGATCAGACCCATCACCATGAAGCTGCCCATGCGGGTCAGGTCCGCCTTGGTCGTGTAGCCGTAGAGGCTGACCGCCGCGAACATCGCCGCCGAGGTGAAGAACGCCGTGCCGATCGAGTGGCCGGTGTAGCGGAAGGCGAGGTTGCTGAGGCTCGCACCCATGCAGATGCTGAACGCCCAGAACAGCGCCATCGCCGCGGTCTTGCTCAGCTTGTGGTAGCCGAAGGTCAGCACCAGCATGAAGGCAAGCGGCGAGAAGGTGGCGATCCAGAACAGGATCGTCGGCTGCATGACGACGCGGCCCGAGGGCGTGCGCATGGCGCTGTAGAACAGCTCCTGCACCGCCGGGACGTTCACCACCGCGAAGGCGACGATGCCCGTCAGGAGAAGGCCGGACGCCATCCAGTTGTACACGCGCAGCATGTACGCGCGCAGGCCGGCGTCGAACTCGGCCGCATCGATGGTCGCAGGGCGACCCCATCCGGTCGCACCCGCCTGGTACCTGTAGTCGGGTTGAATGGCCATGTGGTCTCTCCGAACCTCCAAAGGGGGGACAAACCCCCTGTGACCGCCAATATATGGATAACCCGTAACCTCAATCAATGGGGATTCGACGGAGGGCAGGCTGCCGACGTGGCGGGTCGTTCACGATATGGGGACGCGGGTGGCCGGGTTCACGTGACGAAATGTGACCCCACGGGCTTGCGCGCCGTGACAACTGCGACAGGATGGGCCGCGACACCGACTGGGGGCCCGTATGGACGTTCCGATCACCGCCGTCCATTGGGTCTACCTCGCCGGGGTGGCCGCCGTGGTTGTCTCCATGGCGATGCGGGCGAATGTGGTCGTGCCGGCGGTGCTGGCGACCTTCGCGGTGGCGTTGACCTTTTCGGGCAGCCTGGTCACCGCGGTCATCGCGGTGTTCAACGCCTCGCTGGTTGCGGCGAAGGAGCTGTTCAGCATCTTCCTGGTCATCGCGCTGATGACCGCGCTGCTGAATGCGCTGCGGGCGTTGGGCGCCGACCAGCTGATGGTCCGGCCGTTCCGGCGGGTGATCACCTCGGGGCCGGTCGCCTACCTGGTGCTCACGGTGGCCACCTACCTGATCTCGCTGTTCTTCTGGCCGACGCCGGCGGTGCCGCTGGTGGCTGCCACCCTGCTGCCGGCGGCGATCGTCGCCGGGCTGCCGCCCATTGGTGCTGCGGTCGCGATCGCCGCCGCGGGCCAGGGCATGGCGCTGTCCTCCGACTACGTCATCCGGGTGGCGCCCGGGATCAGCGCGCGGGCGGCCGGCGTGCCGGAGCTGGCGAATACCATCGCCGACAAGACGCTGGTGCTCTCGCTGGTGGTCGGCGTGGTGGCCCTCGGCCTCGGGTATCTGGCGATCCGCAAGCAGATCCGCCCACCCTCGCAGGCGCATCTGGATCGCTGGCAGGCGGGCGAGAGCCTGGCCGAGAGCCTCGAGCAGCAGCGCGAGGCGGTCGCGCCCAATATCGGCGCCTTCGACAAGCAGGTGTCGGCGCTGCAGGCCGCCGAGGGGCTCGAGACCCCGGCGCCGCCGCCGGCCTCCCCCTGGGCGACCCGCATGGCGATCCTGGCGCCCGTGGTGTTCGGCGTGCTGATCCTCTTCATGCTGGCGCCGAAGCTGATCCCCGGGCTCGCCGAGCTGAAGGGCGGCGACGCCGCGGCGCTGGTTGGCGGCACGGCCGCACTCCTGATGCTGGTCGCGACCTTCGCCGCCGATGGCCGCCGCGCGATGCACACCGCGGCCGACCACATCGTCGATGGCCTGGTGTTCTCGTTCCGCGCCATGGGCACGGTGCTGCCGATCGCGGGCTTTTTCTTCCTCGGCGCCGGCGAGTTCTCGGGCGCGATCCTCGGCCTCGCCAAGGGCGCGGCGGCGCCCGACCTGCTGTTCGAGATCATCAAGGCCTACCAGCACGTGATCCCGCAGAACCCGACGGTGGTCGCCTTCGCGGTGCTGATCGTCGGCATGATCACCGGCATCGACGGCTCGGGCTTCGCGGGCCTGCCGCTGACCGGGGCGCTGTCGGGCGCGCTCGGCCCCGTCGTCGGGATGGACGTCACCACCCTGGCGGCGGTTGGGCAGATGGGCGCGGTCTGGACCGGCGGCGGGACGCTGATCGCCTGGTCGTCGCTGATCGCGGTGACCGGTTTCTGCCGGGTGCCGGTGCTGGAAGCAGTCCGTATCCTGTTCCTCCCGGTCACGACCGGGCTTATCCTGGCGACCCTGGTCGCCGTGCTGCTGTGGTGACGCCGGCCTCGTGATGCCGAAGGAGAGACCGATGACCGCCCTGATGAACCCGGACGAGTTCCGCGCCGCGCTCGAGAACGCCATCAAGGGGCGCTCGGCGAACAAGTCGCCCTTCAGCATCGCCTGGGCGACCGGCAAGCTGTCCCGCGCGCACCTCTCCCGCTGGGCGGAGAACCACTACCACTATGTCGGCCCCTTCGCCGACTACCTCGGCTACGTCTATGGCCGCATGCCCGCGAAGTACCAGGAGGCGAAGGACTTCCTGCTCGCCAACATGTACGAGGAGGAGATCGGCGGCGACCGCCACACCGACCTGCTGATCCGCTTCGCCGAGGCCTGCGGCACGACGCGCGCGCGGGTGCAGGACGAGAACAACATGTCGGCCACGACGCGCGCGCTGCAGTCCTGGTGCTATGCGGTCGCGATGCGCGAGGACCCGATCGTCGCGGTGGCCGGCCTGGTGGTCGGGCTCGAGAGCCAGGTGCCCTCGATCTACCGCCGCCAGACCCCGACGCTGCGCGAGAAGTACGGCTTCACCGACGAGGAGGTCGAGTTCTTCGACCTGCACATCGTCTCCGACGAGATCCATGGCGAGCGCGGCTACCAGATCGTGCTGGAGCACGCCAATACGCCCGAGCTGCAGCAGCGCTGCCTGAAGATCTGCGAGGTCGGCGCCGAGATGCGGCTGCTCTACACGACGGCGCTCTACCGCGACTACGTCGAGAAGGACCTGTCGCTGCAGGAGCTCGACCTCGCGGCGTGATCACCGTCCAGTTTCGTAAAGGCGACGAGGTGTTCTCCGAGGAGCTGCCGGAGAACACCAACCTCGTCGTCCGCACCGGCATCAAGAAATTCCCCTGGCCGCATCTCCGCTACGGCTGCGGCATGGGGAAATGCGGCAAATGCGCCTGCCAGGTGCTGGACGGCGCCGCGGCGCTGCCCGAGCCGAACTGGAAGGAGAAGAAGGTGCTGGAAGGCCGGCTGGACGAGGGGCTGCGGCTGGCCTGCCAGCTCTGGCTGCAGCATGACGTCACGCTCACCCAGGACGGCGTTTCGGTGACGCCGCCGAAGCCATGACATACGTGATCCTGACGTCCAAGCCCGGGCTGTTCCGCACCGAGCCGACGCCGGGCTTCCGCCCCGTCGAGGCCTGGGAATACCGCTTCCTCGGCGCGCTGAAGGCGCAGTTCGTCATCGCCGAGCTTGCCGACGAAGCCGCGCGCCTGCGCATCGTCGACATCGCCGGCCCGCCGGTCGTGAACACCCTGCCGCCGAAATTCCTGCCGCGCTTCGAGACCGTCGAGGCCGCGCGCGCCGAGCTCCAGCAGCTCACGCGCTACGCCAGCGCACAGGCCGAGCTCGTCCCGGCATGATCAGCGTGACCTTCCTCGGCGCCCATGGCATGGCCGCCGAGCCGAAAACGGTCGCGGCGCCAGAGGACAGCAACCTGCTGCGGGTGTCGCTGCGCGAGAAGGGCGGCATCCCCTTCAAATGCGGTGGCGGCCTCTGCGGCACCTGCAAATGCCGGGTGGAGGCGGGGGTCGAGAACCTAGACGCCATCAAGCCGAAGGAGCGCAAGCACTTGACCGAGGCGCAGTTCGCCGAGGGCTGGCGGATGGCCTGCCAGACCTTCGTGAAGGCCGGCGCGGTCAGCGTCTCCTGGCCCGTCCCGCCACCCCGCCCCGGAGCGCCGAGCGCATGATGATTTTTGTGGCCCGCAGGGCCGAGCGCACGGGCGGGCGCCGCGCGGAGTCGCGCGAAGGCAGGCGCGCGGCTGCGCGCGCCCGCCGTCCGAGGGCACAAAAATGAAGACGGCCCTGAAACTGGAACAGCGCGAGGCCCGTCTGATGGCCGATGCCGCGCTCGCCAAGGCGCGCGAGATCGGCGTCGCGCAGACCGTCTGCATCGCCGACGAGGGCGGCTTCCCCCTGCTGATCGAGCGCATGGACGGCGCCCGCGTGACCGGGCCGCAGATCGCGTGGAACAAGGCCTTCACCGCGGCGGGTCACAAGCGCTCGACCCATCTGTTCAACGCCCCGCCCAACGGCCCCGCCCTGCCGGGCAACGAGGCCTTCGGCATCCAGTGGAGCTTCGAGGGCCGCTTCGCCGTCTTCGTTGGCGGCTTCCCCATCGTGGTCGATGGCCAGGTGGTCGGCGGCATCGGCATGTCGGGCGGCAATGGCGAGCAGGACATCGCCTGCGGGGTGGCCGGATTGGCCGCCCTCGCCGCCCTCCTCGGTCCGGCCGGGCACAGCGTGGAAGTTGCGGCTGATATCAAGAAATGATCCGGGTGGGTTGCGCAGAGCCGCGGTTCGCGTGAGAAACCGGCCCGTGACACCGCATGGTCACGGAAAGGGGACCCCCATCATGAAACGCCTTTCGCTCGCCGCCCTGCTGCTGCTGGGCGCCTGCGCCACCGACACCCCGGCCCCGCCGCCGGCCCCGCGCGCCGCCGCTCCCGCGCCGGTCGGCGCCGCGGTCGGCCAGAGCGTCGAGACCACCTCGATCGTCGAGACCGTCGACATGACGACCCGCGAGGTGCTGCTGCGCCTCGAGAACGGCGAGTTCATGACGCTGAAGGTCCCGGCCTCGATGCGCAACCTCGGCCAGGTGAAGCCGGGCAGCCGCGTCGTCGCCCGCGTGACCACCGCGGTCGCCGCCCAGTTGACCAAGGCCGATGGCTCGACCCCGGTCGAGGCCGGCGAGGTCGCGGTCGAGGCGCCGAAGGGCGCCCGGATCCCGGCCGGCGCCTTCGTCCGTGGCGTGCGCATGCGCGTCATCATCGACAGCGTGAACGCCGCCGGCACCCAGGCGACCTTCACCACGCCGCGCGGCATTCCGCGGACGGTGCAGATCACCGATCCGGACATGATCGCCTTCGCCAAGACCCTGAAGAAGGGCGATGCGGTGAACATCACCGCGCTCGAGGCGATCTCGCTGCGCGTGCTGCCGCCGAACGCGGCGACCGTCGGCGCCGCCGCGGCGCCGGCTGCCGCTCCGGCGCGCTGAACAGTGCAACGCTCCGGCCCACCAGGGCCGGGGCGCTTGCTGCACTGCAGCGATATATCAGCGGGCGCAGCCGGGAAACCCGCTGCGCCCGGTCCCGTTCGTGATGTAGATCGCGCCTGACACAGGCACGGAGCCCGCCGCCATGGCCCAGCAGATCCCCAACAGCGGACCGATCGCGGCCACGCTGATCCCGGGCGATGGCATCGGGCCGGAGATCACCGAGGCGGTGGTCGCGGTGCTGGAAGCCCTCGGCGCGCCCTTCCAGTGGGACACCCAGCAGGGCGGCCTTGCCGGCATCGAGGCGGCGGGCGACCCGCTGCCGGGCGTGACCCTCGACAGCATCCGCCGGACGGGGCTCGCGCTGAAGGGGCCGCTGACCACGCCGGTGGGCGGCGGGTACCGGTCGGTGAATGTCCGGCTGCGGGAGGAATTCCACCTCTACGCCAACCTCCGCCCGGCCCATACGCTGATCCCGGGCGGCCGGTACGAGGATATCGACCTGATCCTGTTCCGGGAGAACCTCGAGGGCCTCTACGTCGCCTTCGAGCACTACATCCCCGTGGGCGATGATCCGCATGCGGTGGCGATCTCGTCCGGCGTGAACACCCGCGACGGCGCGACGCGCATCATCCGCTTCGCCTTCGAACATGCGCTTGCGCTGGGCCGGAAGAAGGTGACGATCGTCCACAAGGCCAATGTGCTGAAGGCGCTGACCGGCGTCTTCCTCGAGACCGGCAAGCGGATCGCCAAGGAGTACGAAGGCCGCATCGAGTGCGACGACCGCATCGTCGATGCCTGCGCCATGCAGCTCGTGCTGAACCCCTGGCAGTTCGACGTGATCGTCACGACCAACCTCTTCGGCGACATCCTGTCGGACCTGATCGCCGGCCTGGTCGGCGGCCTCGGCGCCGCGCCGGGGGCCAATATCGGCGAGAAGGCGGCGATCTTCGAGGCGGTGCACGGCTCGGCGCCCGACATCGCGGGCAAGGGTATCGCCAACCCGACGGCGATGCTGCTGGCGGCCGGGCTGATGCTGGATCACGTCGGCCGCGTCGAGCAGGCGCGGCGGCTGCGCGCGGCGATCGACGCGACGCTCAAGACGGATGCGGTGCGGACGAAGGATTTCGGCGGCAATGCCTCGACCCGGGACTACACCGCGGCGCTGATCAAGCGGGTGAAGGCAACGATCTAGCTGACACGGTCGAGGCGGCGCTCCGCCCCGGGCGCCCAATCCGCCGCGGCGCCATCGCCGACCGGGCGGGCCGGCCCGCCCGGCACCGGTTGAGGCATCGTTCAGGGCAATCGATCAGCCCGCGGCATAGCGCCGATCGCGGCACCAAGGATGTTCAGCATGGTGCCGAGCGCGACCGCAACGATGGCGCCGGCGAAGACCGCGCCCCAGGAGATCCGGCTGCGCAGCGCGGGCGGCGGTTCGATGACGGCGTCGTCGGCCGTCATGCTGGCGGGTATGGGCATGGTCCTGGCGCTCCTCGAAGGAAGCCCGGGCTACGCCGCCATACGGCGCCGGTTCGCATCCGCCCCGGACGATTTCGCCTTCTTCCCGCCACAGCCCCGGTCCAAACCCGCCACGCTGCCGTCCCACCCCCGCCGCTGCGGAACCCGCCCGCGATGCAGGTCTATCTGCCGATCGCCGAGATGTCGGTCGATGCCTTCCTGCTGATCGGCATCGGCCTCGGCGTGGGCTGGCTCTCGGGCCTGTTCGGGGTCGGCGGCGGCTTCCTGCTGACGCCGCTGCTGATCCTCATCGGCATCCCGGCGCCGGTTGCGGTGGCGTCGGGCGCCAACCAGACCATCGGCGCCTCGGTCTCCGGCCTGATCGCGCAGTGGCGGCGCGGCAATGTCGACCTCAGGATGGGTGGCGTGCTGATCGCCGGCGGCTTCGTCGGCTCGGTCCTCGGCGTGCAGCTGTTCGCCCTGCTGCGCCGGCTCGGCCAGGTCGACCTCGCCGTCTCGCTCTTCTACGTGGTCGTGCTCGGCACCGTCGGCGGGCTGATGGTGATGGAGAGCGTGCGCGCCATCCGCCGGCGCAAGCGGTCGGGCGGCGCCCGGCGCAAGCTGCACGAGCACGGCTGGGCGCATGGCCTGCCGTTCAAGATGCGGTTCCGCAAGTCGCGGCTCTACATCTCGGTCATCCCGCCGCTGCTGATCGGCTTCGGCATCGGCCTGCTCTCGGCGGTGATGGGCGTCGGCGGCGGCTTCATGCTGGTGCCGGCGATGATCTATCTGCTCGGCATGCCGACCTCGGTGGTGATCGGCACCTCGCTGCTGCAGGTCGTCTTCGTCGCCGCCAACGTGACGCTGCTGGCCTCGGTGCAGCTCGGCACGGTCGACATCCTGCTGACGCTGCTGCTGCTGGCCGGCGGCGTCGCCGGCGCGCAGTTCGGCGCGGCCATGGGCACCAAGCTGCGCGGCGAGGAGACCCGCGCGCTGCTCGGCATGCTGGTGCTGGCGGTCGCGCTCAGCCTGCTCTGGGACCTGGTCCGCATGCCGACCGAGCTGTTCAGCTCGCAGCGGGTCTTCTGATGCGCACGCTGCTTCTCCTGCTGCTCGGGCTGCTCGCCGCCCGGCCCGGCGCGGCGCAGGACCAGCCGCTGGTGGCAGCCCTGTCGCAGGCGCAGGTGGAAGTCACCACCGGCTTCACCGGCGCCTCGCTGATGGTGTTCGGCAGCACCGAGCAGCCGATCGGCGCCGGCGGCGACGAGATCGTCATCGTCGCGCGCGGCCCGACCCGGCCGGTGGTGATCCGGCGCAAGGTCAGCATCGCCGGCGTGCTCTGGGTGAATGGCCCCTCGGCCCGCTTCCCCGAGGTGCCCGGCTACTACGTCGTCGCCGGCACGCGGCCGGTCTGGCAGTTGCTGCCGGAGCCGGAGCGGCAGAAGAACGGTCTCGGCCTTGATGCCCTGCCACTGGAGAGCACGGGCGCCCGGGCCCCCGCCTTCCGCCGCGCGCTGCTGGAACAGGAAACCGCCTCGGGCCTATGGGTCGAAGACCAGACGCCAGTGGTGATCGAGGGCAACCGCCTGTTCCATGTCCGGCTGCCGCTGCCCGCCACGGTGCCGACCGGCGTCTATAAGGTGGAGGTGCTGCTGGTCCGCTCCCGTCGCATTGTCGCGCGGCAACCCCTGACCTTCCGGGTGGACCGGGTCGGCACCGCCGACCGCATTGCCAGCATCGCGGATGACCAGCCGCTGGTCTACGGTATGATCTGTGTGTTGGGCGCCTGCCTCGCTGGCTGGCTCGGCAGCGTCCTCTTCCGGAGAGGCTGATCCGTGAGTGAACAGCAACCACCCACCCAGGCCAAGCGGGATCGGGTCTTTCTCGTCGTGGTCGATGACAGTCCGGAGCGCGAGGTGGCGCTCCGCTACGCCTGCCTGCGCGCCCGCAACGGCGGCGGCCGCGTCGCTCTGCTGCGGGTGATCGAGCTGGACGGGTTGGTCGAATGGGTTGGCGTCGGCGTGATGATGGCTGAGGAACGGCGGGAGGAGGCGGAGCGCCTGCTCTCCAGCCTCGCCAGCGAGGTGAAGGACATCACCGGCGGCCTGCCCATGCTGCTGATCCGTGAAGGGGAACCCCGCGAGGCCCTGCTGGCGCTGCTTGAAGAAGACCCCCGCATCTCCATCCTGGTGCTGGCCTCGGCCCTTGGCGGCGGCTCTCCCGGGCCGTTGATCTCGGCGCTGACCGGGCGCTTCGCCAATCGGGTGCGGGTGCCGCTCACCATCGTGCCGGGCAGCCTCGACCGGGCGGAGCTGGAACGGATCACCTGAGGCGATCCGCCCCGCGCCCGCGCGGC
>Ga0114976_10002653_pt1 | contig 11188 bp, 11 predicted proteins | sample S_130805_EF_Meta_FD_87319 | JGI IMG/M metagenome (GOLD analysis project Ga0114976, IMG submission 87319) | Freshwater microbial communities from Lake Simoncouche, Canada to study carbon cycling - S_130805_EF_MetaG | ecosystem: Environmental > Aquatic > Freshwater > Lake | place: Lake...
AACGACGGCATTGTCGACCCGCAGGGAAGGTTTCTTGTGGGCACACTCGCCCTCGATGAGAAACCGACGGCCAACGATGGTGAGGCCTTGGCTCCCGGCGAAGTTCTGTTGCGCGTTTCGCCAGACGGCCAGGTCGAAACGTTGCGAACCGGAATGGGCATGTCGAACGGCCTCGGCTTCTCGCCTGATGGCAAGATTCTGTATCTCATCGATACGCTCTCGGGGACGCTCTCCCGACACAGTTACGGTGAAGGAGACTTCGATCGCAGTGAACCGTGGGTGACGGTCATCGACAATTTTCCGAGCTTCGCTGATGGCATGACGGTCGATTCAACCGGTGACCTGTGGGTTGCGCTCTGGGGCGGATCGCGTATCTCGCGGTACACATCCGATGGTCGACACATCGACGACGTTCCTGTCAACGCCACGCAACCCACGTGCGTGGGCTTTGTGGGGGCATCGCTGAATAGACTCGCAATCACATCGGCTCGAAAAGGTCTCACAGAAATCACTGATGACTCGGGTTCTCTTTTCGTCGGCGATGTCGGTGCAATCGGAAAGCTGGAATATCGGTGGGCGGGCAACACCACAGCGCCCTATTGGATTTAGATGTGTGTCACGTAAAGACGAGTAGAAAGAGGAATCGATGAAGCTGGTTCGATTGGGACCCGTGGGCCAGGAAAGGCCGGGTGTTCTTGTTGACGACGACACATTTGTCGATCTGACCGATGAGGTGGGTGACTTCAACGAAGCCTTCTTCGGCTCGGGCAAACTTGCTCAGCTCGACAAGGTTGTCGCCGAGCGCGTCGCCGCCGGGAAAACGGAATCAGTCAACGGACGACGTTTTGGCGCACCGTTCACACGGCCGCACCAGATCTTGTGCATCGGGTTGAATTACAGCGATCATGCGGCCGAAAGCGGCAGCAAAGTACCCGATGAACCGATCCTGTTCACGAAGTCGCCGAACACGCTCATCGGCCCCAACGACGACGTGCAGATTCCGCGAGGATCCGTCAAAACGGACTGGGAAATCGAATTGGGCATCGTCATCGGACGCCACAGCTCGTATCTGGCCGATGAGGCCGAGGCCCTCGCATCCATCGCCGGTTATGTTTTGGTGAACGACGTGAGTGAGCGGGAGTGGCAGATTGAACGTTCGGGACAGTGGTCCAAGGGCAAGTCGGCACCGACGTTCAACCCGGCTGGCCCCTACCTCGTCACCCCGGACGAAGTGGGCGACGCCACGAACCTTGACATGACGCTTGACATCGATGGCGTTCGACGCCAGACCGGCAACACGAACAAGATGGTTTTTGGCCCAGCGTTCCTCGTGCACTATCTCAGCCAATTTCTCGCGCTGGAACCGGGCGACCTCATCAACACCGGCACTCCACCCGGAGTGGGACTCGGGATGAAGCCCCCGACATATCTCGTCGGCGGTGAGACGATGACACTGACCATCAGCAAACTCGGCACACAAACGCAACGTGTGTTACCCGACACGTCGGTAAAGTAATGCGCGCGCTGGTCGTCACGTCTCCCGGAGTGGCGACGGTTCAGGAAATCGCCGACCCGGTGGCGGGAGAAGGCGAGCTCGTGATTGAGGTCGAGCGAGTCGGCATCTGCGGAACGGATGTCGAGCTCTACACCGGCGAGATGGCGTACATCCAGCAGGGCGTGACCACGTTCCCGCTTCGCCTCGGACACGAATGGGTCGGTCGTGTGATCGGCGCGGGTTCTGCATCCGATGACAACTGGATCGGTCGCCGTGTCACTGGAGACACCATGCTCGGCTGTGGTGCGTGTGACTCTTGCCAAAACGGACACCAGCATGTCTGCCCGAATCGAAACGAAGTGGGAATTCGCGGAGAGTGGGCGGGTGCGCTCGCAGAAAAGATTGTCATTCCCACGCGCTTTGCTTACGCGATTCCCGAGCACGTCAGTCTCGCTGCCGGGGCACTCGTCGAACCCGGCGGGAATTCCCTGAGAGCCGTTCGCGCGGCCGCTATCGAACCGGGGAACCGCGTTCTCATTGTCGGCGCCGGAACAATCGGGTTGCTGTGCGCGCAGTTCGCGCTCGCCGAGGGTGCGGACGTTCACGTGGCCGGAGTGCGCGAGTCTGCACTGCAGCTGGCAGAAGAACTCGGCGTTCGTCACGTCTCCACCATCGGGGCGATCGAAGCGGGATCTGACAATTCGTTCGACGCAGTGATCGACGCCACAAGCATGGTCGATGCTCCTGCGCTCTGCCTTCGGCTGGTGCGCCCCGCGGGCCGTGTGGTCTACATCGGTTTGTCATCGACCCCCAGCATGATTGACACTCGCGACGTGGCGCTCAAGGACGTCACGGTCGTAGGAATTCTTTCGGCATCCCCCGGACTCGCCGGTGCAATCCAGAGCTTTGCGTCGGGCGCCGTTGTTCCCGATGCAATCGTCAGCGAGGTCATTTCCCTCGAGGATGTTCCCTCACGGCTGGAGGGTCACCGAGGCGCAGGTGCCGCTCCCGGCCCCAAGGTGCACGTCGACCCGCGCATCTAGTTGGCGGCACCGGCACCCACGGGCCCCTCTGCTCGAGTCACCCGGCTCGGCTAGGCTCACATAATGGCTTTCATCGACGCGCACGGTTTGCGAAAGACCTATCTACCGAAGGGTGCACCTCCGGTTCACGCCCTCGATGGGCTAAACCTCGAGGTTCCACAGGGAACCATCAAGGGACTACTCGGTCCCAATGGCGCGGGCAAGACAACTGCGGTCAAGTCGCTCACAACGCTCATACGCCCCGACCAGGGCACGATGACGATTGACGGCATCGACGTGATGGCGCATCCCGAGCGCATCCGCCCCATCATCGGTGTGTCGGGCCAGTACGCGGCCGTGGATGAGAATCTCACTGGTTTCGAAAATCTCGAGATGGTCGGGCGCCTGTACCACCTCGGTGCAAAAGCCAGCCGCGCTCGGGCGACCGAACTCATCGAACTCTTCGACCTCGTCGAAGCGCAAAACCGCCCGGTCAAGGGATTTTCTGGCGGGATGCGCCGCCGCATCGACCTCGCTGGTGCTCTCGTCGCCCGCCCTCGAGTGCTGTTTCTCGACGAACCCACCACCGGACTCGACCCGCGCAGCCGCCTTGCCCTGTGGGACGTCATTCGCTCGTTGGCGGGAGAAGGCACGACCGTTCTGCTCACCACCCAGTACCTCGAAGAGGCCGACCAACTGGCCGACCACATCAGCGTCATTGACGGCGGCAAGGTCATCGCCGAAGGAACGACGAATGAGTTGAAGAATTCAATCGGTGGCGCGCGCATCGAGGTCTCTGTTTCATCTGACGACGAGGTGGCCATTGCGCGAAAGATTCTGACCGGCATCGGAAGCAGTGATGCGATTCTGGCGACCGATGGTCGAACTCTGACCGTGCCGGTCGATAACGCCCCGGCCGCCTTGGCGGCAGCCCTCGGCGAATTGGGCTCGCGCGGTATTGCTCCGCTCGACGCAGGCATGCGTCGCCCGACTCTCGACGATGTGTTCTTGCAACTCACCGGTCACGCGGCGACGCTGGACGAAACGAGCGAAGACGGCGACAAGTCGAAATCTAAGAAACGCGCCCGACGCGAGCGAAAGGCGGCGAACTAATGCGACCTCGCACTTCGATTTCTCGTTTTATGAGCGATGGCTGGATCACCACCCGTCGTAATCTCACCAAGATCAAACGCGTCCCCGACATCTTGGTTTTCACACTTCTGCAGCCGATCATGTTCGTGCTTCTCTTCACCTATGTCTACGGCGGGGCAATCACTATTCCCGGAAGTAATTACACCGAGTTCTTGATGGCCGGTATCTTTGCTCAGACAGTCGTGTTCGGCGCGACGTACTCCGGCTCAGCAATGGCGCAAGACCTCAAAGACGGCATCATCGACCGATTCCGCACGTTGCCGATGAACGATGCCGCTGTTCTCATCGGCCGCACGAACGGCGACCTCGGTATCAACTTTCTTTCGGTGATGGTCATGATGATTACCGGCTTTATCGTGGGATGGCGCATCAATTCGAGCCCACTCCAGGCGATCGCCGCCGTGGCCCTGTTGCTTCTTTTCGCCTACGCGATGTCGTGGGTCATGGCTTTCATCGGAATGAGCGTTCGAAGCCCCGAGGTCATCAACAACGTCAGTTTCATTGTGTTGTTCCCGCTCACTTTCGTCTCGAACGCATTCGTTCCCGCTGACACGCTCCCGACCCCATTGCGTATCTTCGCCGAGTGGAATCCTGTCTCTGCGTTGGTGCAGGCCGCTCGCGAATTGTTCGGCAACGTGCCCCCGGGCACACCGGTCGGTGACACGTGGATGCAGCAGCACGCTCCGGCGACCGTCGTCATTGGCGCGGCCTTGCTTCTCGCGGTTTTCATTCCGCTCTCGATTCGAAAATTCTCGAGCGTCGCCTCTCGCTAAAACTCTTTTCTAGGGTGTTAGCCTGAGCCAAGAGTGGATTATCCACGCAACTCGCTCACGCCCAAAAGGAGTCACGATGTCTGCAGGATGCTGCACCGCTAGCCCTCTCGCCCACGCCCACCTCGGCGCATCTGTCGCCAGCGCAGGTTCCACCATCGCGCCGGCGAACCACGCAGCCGCAGTCAAGGTGACCGAGAGAGCCGACCTCCTCGTCGAAGGCACGATTGTCTCAGGTAAGTTTGGCGCCCCGGCCGCGGAGGCCATGGCCGTATCCGGCGGCAACATCATCGCCATCGGGACCCGCGCCGAACTCGAGGGGCTGATTGACGCATCCACGACCATCCTGAAGCCAGACGGTGTTGTCATTCCGGGTCTCATCGAGCCCCACATGCACATCTGGACCTCACTGCTCAACCTCACGTGGACGGACATCTCGAACGAAGCGTGCCCCACGTTTGACGACGCCGTGAATACGTTGAAGGCCGTCGCCGAAAAGACACCCGCCGGTGAGTACGTGTACGGAAAACTGTTTGACCCGAGCCTGTACCCTGGCGAGCCGCCGTTGACGCTTGACATTCTTGATCGCATCTCGCCTGACAACCCGGTCTTGGTGATGAACGCGTCGATGCACTTCTTGTATGCGAACACGGCCGCATTTACCGCGGCGGGCATCACGTACGACACGCCCGACCCCGTCGGTGGCGAGTTTGGTCGGGCCGGCGGAAAACTCACGGGCTCGATTGGTGAGGCCCCTGCGATGATGATGATGCTGGCGCACATGCCCAAGCCGTCACCCCAACAGGTTGCCCAGGGCATTGATGCGATTCTGAAGATGTGCGCCAGCGCCGGCGTCACGTCACTTCGCGAAGGCGCGACGGGTTCTCTCGCCGGCGTGAGTGAAGTCGCGATGCTCCACCAGCTCAACTCAGCCGCGCGCCTTCCGGTGCGTGTTTCCACGTCGCAGTTCGCGATTATGCCCGGCAAAGCTTCGCCAGCCGAGGTTGCCGCCGCGTGGAAAGAGGCAGGCGTCACGCCGTTTAGTGGTGACGAGATGGTTCGTGCGGACGCATGGAAGCTCACGGCCGATGGTTCTAACCAGGGGCGTTCGGGTTATTTCATGCAGCCCTACCTGGGCGAAGAAACAGGTGGCCACGCCGACTGGACGCCGGAGTCGATTCGCAACGCCATGAAAGCCGGTCTCGACGACGGATGGCAAACAACCATTCACACCAACGGTGATGCCGCCGTCGAAATGGCGCTCGAAGCCTTCGAAGACTTGCTCCCTCACTACGGCAAGAACGACTTGCGTCACTTCTTTGTCCACTACTCGGTGACCACGGATGACCAGATTGCGCGCACCGCAAAGGCGGGACTCTCTGCGACGTTCCTCATGAACCACGTCTATTACTGGGGCGCCGCCTTCCGCGACACCATTCTGGGCGCCGACCGCGCCGACCGACTCGACCGCGTTGCGTCAGCAATCAAGGCGGGAATCGTCTCGAGCGTGCACTCTGACTACAACGTCAGCAAGGTCCACCCCCTGCAGAGTGCCCGTACGGCGGTGCTTCGACAGTTGAAGGTCGACGGCTCGGTGCTCAACCCGGCCGAATGCGCGACTCCAGAGCAGGCGCTCGCCGCGATCACGACGAGCGCCGCGTGGCAGATTCACGCGGATGACCGCGGTTCTCTCGAAGTGGGCAAGCGCGCCGACTTCGCCATCGTCGATGTCAACCCGTGGACGAGCGACCCGAGCGGCTGGGATGCCATCAAGGTGAGTGCCACCTACATCGACGGAACGGTTGCATTCGAAGCGTAGATTTGTCGTCATGACAAGTTCTTTCGAGTTGGCCGAGGACGGTATCAAGACATTGATGTCCGACTATTTCGATGTCATGCATACGCAAGACATGGAAAAGTTCGACCGCGTTTTTCATAACAACTGTGTGTTGTACGGGGTCGTCGACGGAGAGCTCAACATTCGCCCGTTCGATGTGTATCGAGCTGCCGTTGTTGCGCGCGAATCGCCTGAGCAATTGGGTAATGCTCGTCGTGACGCCATCCTCGAATTTGACCAAATTTCTCCAGACATCGCGTGGGTCAAACCACAGCTCGAAATGTTTGGTGGAGTGATGCAGGACTACCTCAATCTCGTTCGCCTGGACGGCAAATGGTGGGTAATGGCCAAGATGTGGACCCGAGTCGGTGATTCCGCATGACCAAGGCGACAGCAGAACTTCTCTCAATTGCGGCGGAAATTGCCCGCGAGGGTGGCGCGCTTGCAGCGAAGCGTCGCGCCGAAGGCGTGAGCGTTGCGGCCTCGAAGTCTTCCGAAGAAGACATCGTCACGCTGGCAGATCGCGAAGTTGAGACGCACATCCGTTCCCGGCTCGCCGAACTTCGACCCAACGATGGTTTTTTTGGCGAAGAGGGTGCTCGTGGCTCGAGTGAGAGCGGCCTCACGTGGGTGGTTGACCCTATCGATGGCACGGTCAACTACCTCTACGGCATCGCCTTCTATGGCGTGAGCGTGGCCGTGGTCGAAGGTGATCCCGACCCTCTGACCTGGACCACCGTTGCGGGTGCCGTCATGAACCCGATTCTCGACGAGCTCTTCACGGCAACGAACGGCGGAGGTGCCTGGTTGGGCAACCAGCGTCTGCAGGTGAACATGGATGTGCCCACGCATCTTGCCCTGGTGGGCACTGGGTTCGCCTACTCGTCCGACGTGCGAGGCATTCAAGCGGATGTGCTGACTCGACTTCTTCCGCAAGTTCGCGATATTCGGCGCGTTGGGTCGTGCTCGGTTGACTTGTGTTCAGTTGCGGCTGGTCGCATGGATGCGTTCTTCGAGCGAGAACTGTCACCGTGGGATCACGCGGCTGGTTCCCTGATTGTGCGAGAAGCTGGTGGACACGTGGGTGGCTTCAACGGATCGCCCGCGTCGAGCGAGATGCTCATTGCCGCGAATCCCGACCTTTTTGTAGCCCTGCATAATATTCTGCAAGCCTGAAAATTGGCGCAAAATCGGTGTCTGGATTGGCTCCGCGCTCGGTCGAGAAGGTAACCTAGAACTTCCAAAACAAATCGCTGTGCTCTAAATGTGATGTGCAGCACGAAATGTGAGGATTTATCGTGGCAACTCGCGACAACGAGCGTGGTGTGAATTCACCCGATGCGCTCCCGTCGCGACGGTCGTTGCGGCAAACGGCGCCACAGGCTGATGCATCCGATGCAGTGTTGAACGAACTTCAGCGCCAGGTCAAAGAGGTGCGGGCGCATCCTGGTGCGGGCACCGGAGAATTGCGTCGCGATCGAAACCGACTTCGGGATTCTTTTGCACCTACTTCCCAGGCCCAGGTCGAGCCGTGGGTTGACAAGAGTCCGCTTGATCTTGTGGAGACGACCACGACGGGCGCCATCTCGCTTCCACCTGTCGTGCTACCACCAGTGCTTCCTCCAGTCGGCATTGAAAACGCGCACATTCTGACACCGGTTCTCGAGCAGTCAGCAACGGGGATGTTTGTCGACGCCGGACAGGCACGAGGCCGCAAGCCCACGGCATCGAACATTCGCCCCGTGACGGCGCCTCGCCGTAAACGTGGTTTCGCAGCGCGCCTCGTCACGCTGACCGCCATGACTTTCGTCGGGATGATGGCAATTGCCACATCGATACCTGCCAATGCCCTCCTTTCTGCCGAAGACGTTGCGGCCATGTCATCGCAGGCTCAAGCCGGTACCAACGTCGCGGACGTCGACGGTCAGTCGGTCGTCGCATCGGGTACAGAGGGGACGGTGAGTCGCGATGGTGTGAGTGTGACCAAAGGTTTCCAACTTGCGATGCGCCACACCGACCTCACTTACGTGAACAACACGAATTCACTCATTCAGTGGCCTTTCCACGTAACAGTGCCCATCGCAGACGGTTTCGGTTACCGCGTCGCCCCCTGTGATGGATGCTCGAGTGACCACAAGGGTGTCGACTTCGACCCAGGTCAAGGCGCACCGATTATGGCTATCGCCGACGGAACTGTCACGCAGGTCGTGGAGACGTGGGGCGGCTTGGGATATCACGTCGTCGTCGCGCACAACGTGAACGGCATTGCGTTTGAGACCTGGTACTGCCACATGTACCAGGGTTCAATTACGGTTGCCGTGGGTCAGACCGTCAAGCTCGGCGATGTTCTCGGTCTTGTTGGCGACACGGGAATGTCTACCGGCGCTCACCTGCACCTTGAGATTCACGTCGACAATGTGCCCGTCGACCCTTATGCGTTCCTCGTCGCGCACAACGTTTAGTCGGCCCATTCCGGCGGCTTGCTTTTCGGGACTGCGCGAGGTGATAAAGTTTTCTCCGTGCGTTTGCGCAATGCATTCGTCACGCCCTGATAGCTCAGTGGTAGAGCACTTCCATGGTAAGGAAGGGGTCGCGAGTTCAATCCTCGCTCGGGGCTCGGTAGAGACAGTCTTCGCTTCGTGCGGTGCCGTTTCCGCCGTGGCTGGGTAGCTCAGTTGGTTAGAGCGCACGACTCATAATCGTGAGGTCGCGGGATCGTGCCCCGCTCCAGCTACATAAAACAATGAACCGACCTTCGGGTCGGTTCATTGTTTTATGCGGACCGGTGTTGGACGATCTCGTCGAAGCGGGATCTGGGGCCCCTGACTTGGAGAAACGCGCAGCGTTTTTGTCAGGGAGCCCGCTCCACCCCCATGTCTACTTGTTAAGCAACTGACTCACGCGCCCCGCAGAAACTCCGAGCAACTCGGCGATATCACTCCCAGAGAAGTGCTCTGCTCGAAGCCTTGCCACGAGCTCGCGGGTTTGCTCTGCGGCCTCGGCTTGCATCCGCGCGGCTTCCCGTGTGGCCACTCGGGCAGCTGCGAGATCATCGCCGAGCACGCCTAGATCGGGGACCAAATTCACGCTGTCTCGAGTGACGTCCGTATCGGGGTCGAGTGTTCGCAGGTAGTCGACGACCTGCTGACGCGCATTCGCAAGTTTTCGAACTTGTGTGATGTGCTCCGAATCAACTTCGAGTTCCCATCCTCCTCGCCAGGGGCGAACGATTACGTTGAGCGTCGTCACGATTGTTGTCCTTTCACTTCTTCGATAGCTCGCAGGGCGTTACGCACGACGCCAGGTGAAATCTCTCGTGATTGGGTAATGACGACTGGCCGGGCAAGGAGCGGGTGAGACCATTTCTCGTGATCACCCCTGCCTTCCGACGCGTGAAAGCCTGCGTTGCGCTGGAGTCTCACCAGTCGCCTCCGTGTCATTGGTTTCACAAAAATTTTATACCAACTAATAAAAATATCAAGGTGGGCTAAAGAAAAGTTCGTCGCTGATGGACCCGATTCCCAACCCTGTGGAAAACTGAACACATACCTTCCGCAGCCGAATGGTCGTAGCCTGACCACGTGGACTCCTTCCTGAGACTAGGCGACGACCGCCAGCAGGTTCTCGACGCGACTTTCGAACTAGTGAAACAAATGTGGTCGGGAATGGATCACGCCCGCGAGGGCGAGCCCGACATCGCAGACGAAACCTGGTCGCTCCTCGCAGAGACACTGCCCGAGCACGGAATGAAACACACGAGCGCCCTCGACCAGGCCGCCACGGTGCTGGACCAGTCGCTCGCGCAGTCTCGACCGAGATTCTTCGCCTACATCGGCTCGAGCGGCCTCGAGATTGGCGCGGTAGCCGACTTTCTTGCGGCGTCGTACGACATCAACGTCGCAATCGATGCGCGCGCATCCTCATTCTTAGAAGTACAAACGGGTAAGTGGATGGCCGAATTCATCGGTTTTCCCGGCCACGGCCTGTTCACGTCGGGTGGCACGGTGAGCAACATCACCGCGCTCGCCGCGGCTCGACAGCGCGCCGTGCCCGAGTCGCGCGAGCTGGGCAACACGATGCCGATGGCCGTCTACGTGTCGAGCGAAGCGCACTACTCGAACAAGCGCGCGGTTGAACTGCTCGGTCTCGGTACGCGAGCGGTGCGGGCCATTCCGATCGATGAACAGCACCGTATGAACACGGTTGCGCTCGAGGCACAACTCAAGGCCGACATCGCGGCCGGCATCAAACCCATCTGCATCATCGCCTCGGCGGGCACCACGCTCACCGGCGCCGTTGACCCGTTGCGTGAAATCGCCCGAATCGCCAAGCACTACGAGGTGTGGATGCACGTCGATGGCGCCTACGGTGGCCCGGCCGCGGGCACCGACCTCGTGCGTGAGCTGTTCGACGGACTCGACCTCGCCGACTCGGTCACCATCGACGCCCACAAGTGGATGTTCGTTCCCAAGGCGTGCTCAATCGTGCTTGTGCGCGACTATTCCGCACTTGCCGCAACGTTTGGGCACAACGAGGCTTACATGCCGCATGACACCGCCGAGCCGAACCCGGTCGATGTCACCCTCGAATACTCGCGCCCATTGCGTGCTCTCAAGCTCTGGCTTGGGTTCAAGGCACACGGGGCGCATGAGTTTCGACGAGCCATTGAGCACGACATCGTGTTGGCACGTGAAACGTACGCGCGCGCATCCGCTCACCCGCACATTCGCGTATTGCCGACCCCACCCCAACTGTCGATTGTGCCGATGCAACACATTCCTGCCGGAATGACCGACAAGGCCCACATCAGTGCACACAATGCCGCCTTGTGTGCGGCGATTATCGAGGACGGTCGGGTTTATCTTTCGCCTGCTCAGATTGATGGCGAAACCTGGCTACGTCCGTGCTTCAC
>Ga0114976_10002654_pt1 | contig 11188 bp, 11 predicted proteins | sample S_130805_EF_Meta_FD_87319 | JGI IMG/M metagenome (GOLD analysis project Ga0114976, IMG submission 87319) | Freshwater microbial communities from Lake Simoncouche, Canada to study carbon cycling - S_130805_EF_MetaG | ecosystem: Environmental > Aquatic > Freshwater > Lake | place: Lake...
CGTCGGGGCCCTGCTCGTCCTCGTGATGTTGTTCCCCGCGTTTCTCTATAAGAAATCGTTCCCAGATTAATAAGAGACGACCTGAACCCGTCGTACTGACCCCGTCGCCCTAACCTTAGCGGCCGCTAACGCTGGACACGTAAAAGGCTACGGTATCGATTTGTTCTGCACTGAGAACTGAGCTGTAGGATGGCATCGCACCGATGCCGTTCCGCATGGCTTTAGCCACCCGCGCCGCATCCGGTTTGAGCTCATCCAGAACAGGGCCCACAGCACCGCCCGCTTCAGCGTGTGCCAGGGTATGACACACGGCGCAGGGCGGCTTTGCGCCCTGGCTAAACAAGGCTCGCCCCGCAGCCAGTCTCGCCGCATCCGGCTCGGCTAGCGCGCCAGTGGTTGTAAACAGAAAAAAGGCTGCCCCCAAGCCAATGGCCCCAAGCCTTTGACTGACCCCTGCCCCCATCATCCAGAGACCGTCAGGAGAACAGCATGGTCGGCCCAACTGGTGTTGTTATAGCCACCAGCATTTTCAAGTCGGCCTTGGGGCTGAACGTTTCCGGCCACGTCCGTCGCTCGGCTCGCCAGGCTGAAGCTGCCGGCGGGAAGTCGAGCGGCCAGAACAAACTGGCGCCACGCGTACCGCCCGAGGTCTGGGCCACTGAATCGAGCCTCATTCCAACTCTTCCCGCCGTCAATCGACACCTCGACCGCTGCCACCCTGTGTAAGCCACCAAATGCAACGCCGTGAATCTGGACCAGCCCGGCTTTGACCGGAAGGCCATCCGTCCCCGGACCGTTGATCCAGGACTTCACGGTCATTTCCTGCACCGATGGCTGTGTGGGATCGCCCTTGCCACCTGGGGGTGAGATCCGATACCCGTGCGACATGATGCGGGCCTCGGACTCCTGGGCGGTGAATGCGAGACGTTTGATGTACTTGATGTTGTTGACGCCGGTATAGCCCGGAACGATCAGGCGCAACGGTCCGCCATGGGCCAGCGGGATCGGCACGCCGTTCATTTCCCAAGCGAGCATCGCATCCGTCATGGCCTGGGCTGGCACGGAGCGTTCGACAATGACACTTTTTGGATCGATTCCATCGGGTAGCCTCTCACCACCGGTGCCCGTCAGGAATGACATGCCAGCGCTCATACCGCCCAGCGCGTCTGCAACCCAGCGCACCGGAACGCCAGTCCAGACAACGCACCCCGCTGCCCCAACCTGCCAGGGCGTACCACTGGGCTTGCTCGGAAAATAACCCCGACCATTGCCCGAGCACTGAAGAACCATCGCTACGGTGTCTAGCCCGATCGACTTAAGTTCGCGCAGCGTGAGCGTACGCGGCCTGTTGACCCCTTCAATGGCGACTTCCCATGCATCCCGATCGGCAACGATGGCAGCGTCTGGCGCCGGCAGATTATTGCGAATGTAGAGTTGGTCAGCGGGGGTAATGAGACCCGATCCAAAAGCCTGACGCTTCGTTTCGATCGTCGTTGCACTATGCACGATCAGACTATTAGGATCTTTCCAACCCACATAAGCAGGCAGGGGTTTGGGGGCGACAGAGCTCGTCTGGGCCGTGGCATCCGTCCCGACCCCAGCCAGGCCCGCTGCGGCCAAGGCACTAACGCTCCCCGCCAAAACCTGGCGACGTGGCAAAGACACCGGCGCGTTCACGACGCCGGTTTCAATTGACTGAAATTTCGTGGGTTGGTTCATCATCTCTCCTTGGTGAGACCCGTCGCCCAAGTATCTCACCGCCGAAACGCCAAGGAACAATATGATTTTCTATAGCAACTGGCGCTCTCTCGCGGCATACCGCGTTCGGGTAGCGCTTGCCCTGAAAGAAATACCGCACGAGCTGGTAACCATCGACATGCTGGGGGGCGAACATCACGGCGCCCAATTCAAGTCGGTTAACCCGCAAGGCGTCATCCCTGCGTTGCGTACTCCGGATGGACAGGTGCTGGTGCAGTCCCTAGCCATCCTGGAGTATCTCGAAGAGTGCGCCCCCACCCCCGCGCTACTGCCACCCGACCCAGCCGGACGGGCCCGCGTCAGGGGTTTGGCCCTGATCCACGCGGCAGATTCACATCCGTTGCTAGTGCCTAGAGTCCGGTCGCATCTGCAAAAGGACGCCGGCCTTGACGATGCCGCTGTGCAACGTTGGGTCGACCGTGCGCTCCATTCTGGCCTGGATGCCATCGAGAAACTCCTGGCGCATTCCCCCGAGACCGGTCAGTTTTGCCATGGCGACCACCCAACGATGGCTGACATCACGCTGATGTCACACCTGCTGGCGATGGGGTTCTTTCACTGCGACGCCTCGGCCTATCCAACCGCTAACCGCATTGCCCGGACTTGCGAAACGCTTGAGGCTTTCGCTAAGTCTCACCCATTGAAGCAACCGGGGGCACCAGCCCCGTAATTTGGGGCGCATCCGCCCAAACCGCACCGATGTGGTCAAGTTGCTTGCAAGGCTTCGTTCTGTGTTTTGGGCTGATCGTGCCGATCGGCGCACAGAATGCGTTCGTCCTCAGACAAGGGCTAAGGCGGGAGCATGTCACCAGCGTGGTGCTGTTTTGTGGCGCAGCCGACTCCGTATTGATCCTGGCCGGGGTGTATGGCATGGCCCAAGCCCTCGGGGATCGGCCATTGTTATCGCGCGCCCTCGCCCTGGCCGGCTCAGTTTTTCTGGCGTGGTACGGATGGAAGGCAATCCTTCGTATGCGCAATGCCGACAACCTTCGGGCCGCCCCGGGCGGCGATGTTCTGGGACGCGGCGCAGCAGTCGCTCAGGCGGCTGCATTCACACTACTCAATCCGCATGTGTACCTCGACACCGTCCTGCTAGTGGGCGGCGTTGGGGCTCAGCAACCCGTCAACTTGCAAGCATGGTTCGCTGCCGGCGCCTGCATTGCGAGCATTGTCTGGTTTAGCTTGTTAGGGTTCGGCGCTCGCTGGTTGGCGCCTTGGTTTGCAAAGCCGAAAGCCTGGCAAATACTCGATGGACTCATCGGGATCACGATGTGGACGGTGGCTGTGTTAATGGTCCGTCAAGCCTTGGTCGGCAATTGATTTTTTAGTTCGACGCGCGAAGGACCGGGCCTGCGGTGTGCTTCGGGATTGCCTCAATGCCAGGCTCAATCTACACATGCCCGATGCACCCCGAGGTGCGCCAGGACCACCTTGGCAGCTGCCCAAAATGCGGCATGGCGCTGGAGCCAGAACAGCCGACTCAAGACAACGATGACAACCCCGAGCTTCGTGATTTCTCACGACGATTTTGGTGGACGCTGCCGTTGACGTGCATCGTTTTCGTGCTGGCGATGTTCGGTCATTTTCTACATTTGATGGACATGGCCCTGCAGAGCTGGGTTGAAATGATCCTGGCAGCACCTGTCGTCTTGTGGGCCGGCTGGCCCTTCTTTGTTCGTGGCTGGCAGTCGGTCCTTAACCGCAGCCTGAACATGTGGACGCTCATCAGCCTGGGGACTGGCGCAGCGTTTGTTTATAGCGTGATCGCCACTGCCGGTCCTCAGGTATTCCCAGCATCGTTTATTTCCATGGGACGCGTAGCGGTCTATTTCGAAGCGGCTGCAGTGATCATTTCGCTCACTTTGATGGGGCAACTGCTGGAACTGAAGGCCAGGTCTGAAACCTCGGCCGCGATGAAGTCTCTGCTTGGCCTGGCTCCCAAAGCGGCGCGCCGCATCAGCGCCGATGGCCGCGAGGAGGATGTGCCTTTAAGCGAAGTTCAGGTTGGGGACACCCTGCGGGTGCGTCCTGGCGAAAAGGTCCCCGTCGATGGAACCGTAACCGATGGCAACAGCGCCATCGACGAATCCATGATCACAGGAGAACCCCTACCCGTCAGCAAGCGGGTTGGCGACAAGGTAATCGGTGCGACGCTCAACACGACCGGCACGTTGGTCGTTCGCGCCGAGAAAGTGGGGGCTGAAACAGTGTTGTCCCAGATTGTGCAGATGGTTGCACAAGCTCAGCGCTCAAAGGCGCCGATGCAACGAATGGCTGATGTCGTGGCGGGTTACTTTGTCGCTGCGGTCTTGGCAATATCCGTCCTGACTTTCATCGCCTGGGGACTGTTCGGACCTGAACCGAGCTGGGTATTCGGATTAGTCAATGCGGTCGCAGTCCTGATCATCGCCTGCCCCTGCGCTTTGGGTCTGGCGACGCCAATGTCCATCATGGTGGCTACTGGCTTGGGCGCCACGCGTGGTGTGCTGTTTCGAAATGCCGCGGCCATCGAAAACCTGCGCAAGGTTGACACGCTCATCGTAGACAAGACAGGCACCCTCACAGAAGGGCACCCGATATTTGATCGAGCGGTTCCAGCGTCTGGTTTTGAGGCCAATGAGGTTCTGCGTTTGGCCGCCAGCCTCGATCAAGGCAGTGAACACCCGCTCGCCAACGCCATTGTGCAAGCTGCTCGCGAGCGCGGATTAAAACTGGACAAGTCAGAAGACTTTGAATCTGCTTCGGGGATCGGGGTTCGTGCCCAAGTTGCAGGTCATCACCTTGCACTTGGTAACGGCGCTTTTATGCAGCAACTCGACGTTTCGATCTCACCAATGGTGTCGCAGGCAGAAGCCATGCGCAGTGAAGGGGCGAGTGTCATGTTTCTGGCGGTCGACGGAAAGCCGGCAGGATTGTTAGCGGTGTCTGACCCGATCAAGAAAAGTACGCCCGAAGCCTTGGCCACCTTGAAAGCGGCCGGCTTGAGCATTGTCATGGCCACGGGCGATGGACTGACAACCGCAAGAGCGGTTGGTGCCCGTCTGGGAATTGACGAAGTGCATGGCGAAGTCAAACCCGCTGACAAGTTGGCCCTCGTTCAGAATTTGCAAAAAGAAGGACGCATCGTGGCAATGGCCGGAGATGGCATCAACGATGCGCCGGCACTGGCCAAGGCCGATGTCGGAGTCGCCATGGGCACTGGGACAGACGTCGCAATGAACAGCGCCGAAATCACTTTGATCAAGGGTGATTTGCGTGCACTCGCGACTGCGCGCCTGCTGTCCGAAGCCACGGTGGCCAACATGAAGCAAAATCTGGCCTTCGCTCTACTCTATAACGCGCTAGCGATCCCAGTCGCAGCAGGAGTTCTATATCCGCTGAGTGGGTGGCTTCTGTCGCCCATGATTGCAGCGTTGACGATGAGTCTTAGCTCCGTCTCGGTCATTGGAAATGCCTTGCGCCTCAAACGCGCCAGACTGGCAGGCTGATCTCCTGAACTTGCCCCGTTCTGAGGCAAACTATGAGTCGAGCCTCAAAATTCTCGCCGATTCAACCCCCAAAAGTGAGCAAGTCAATGCCGAAGTTGTGCCTCAAAATCGGCGCGAGTCGAAATCAGGTAGCGCCCCGCTGGTCAAAGTTTGAAGAATCCTTACTTCGGACGATTCAAACTATTTTCGGTTTGCTTGCCTGCGTTGTCTTGCTCGGTAACAGTTCATCGGTCAGCGCACAGACACCCTGGCCCGCTGGCAAGCCGATTCGCTGGATTGTAGGTTTTGCCCCTGGAGGCGGCACCGATATCGTTGCCCGAGCGCTTGCGCCCGAGGTCGGACGGATTCTTGGGACCAGTATTGTGGTCGAAAATCGAGCAGGGGCTTCTGGCACGATTGCCGCAGATTTGGTGGCCAAGTCTGCCGCAGATGGGCAGACTTTTCTGGTCGGACATTCCAACTCGAATGCGATAGCGCCTTTTGTTCTTACAAAAGTCCCGTACGATGCGGCCCGCGATTTCAGCCCGGTCACCTACATCGGCTACGTACCAAATGTGCTCGTGATCAACCCGCAGGTGTCCGCGCGCAGCGTCGAAGAATTGATCGCTCTAACCCGACGCCAACCCAATTTTTATACTTATGCCTCTTCGGGTGTGGGCAGCACTCAGCATCTGGCGGGCGCGTTATTCAGTCGAATTACCGGTACGCAGATGACGCATGTCCCCTACAAGGGCAGTGGTCAGGCCATCACCGATTTGTTGGGCGGCCAAGTCAATCTTAACTTTGATACGATGCCGCCAGTCATTGAGCATGTGCGCAATGGGAAGTTAATCGCTCTGGCAGTATCGACACCGCAACGGCTAGCTCAGTTACCCGGGGTTCCGACCTTTATTGAAAAAGGTATTGTTGGTTTTGACGTAACCAACTGGTACGCGATCATGGGGCCCAAAGGTTTACCGCGCGAAATCGTCTTACAGATGGATGCTGCGCTCCAAAAGGTCATGCAGGACCCCTCAATTCGCCCAAAACTAGAGTCCCAAGGCGTTCAATTTGGCGGTGCACGCACGCCAGACGAGTTCGACGCGTTCATCAGAGCAGAATTGACGAAATACTCACGAATGGTTAAGGACCTGGACGTACGGGCCGACTAACAGCGCAGCGACGGCTGTAGTCTCGAGTGGCGGGCCATTGAGTTCGATTTCAGCACCTTGTTCCGCATCAATACAAATGGAGACCCAAATGAAGCAGAAAAGCAGAGAAGAATACGTACAGATTGACGAAGTCCATTGGCAGGCTTTTCCCACAGCATTTTCGGCCGGAGGGATCCAATGGAAACTCCTGCATGTTTCGCCAGAAAATAGTTCCTGGACCGCCATCTTCGACTGCCCCGCAGGATCATCCTTCGCCCCACATATCCATGCGGGCCCTGGCGAATACTTTCTGACCAAAGGAAAAATGGACGTGCGTGGCGGTAAAGCCGAGGGCGGCGATACCGCGATCGCTCCAGGCTATGGTTATGAATCGTCGGGTGCCCGTCATGACAAGACCCACTTCCCGATCGACAGTGAGTTCTACATGACCTTCCTGGGACCGCTAACCTTTATCCATCCCGACGGCAGCCCGATTGCCGTCATTGGCTGGGAAGAAGCGCAAGGAGCCTGGGCCGCTTAGACGCGTTGCAACGGGGCGTTGCAACGACGCGTTACAACGCCCCGTTGCAATCGAGGCTCTTCAAGGACTGTCGAAAGCGACCAGCGAGCTTGCAGACCAGGGGATCCAGACTTGATCCGGAACCCCCAATTTGCAAGCTGCTTACTTGAGCAGAAACGCGGCTGCAACCGCTGCCATCGCTTCATAGCCGGCATCGTTAGGGTGCAAGCGATCGCCTGAGTCGTACTTCGCAAGCATGATCGTCGGATTGGCCGGATCTCGGATTGCTGCGTCGAAATCGATAAACCCATCAATTAATGTGGTCGTTCGGATAAACGCGTTCACCGCCTGACGCTTCACCTCGCCTTCCGCCGTGTAGTACCCCGGGATCGTCGTACCCACAAACGGCGTTAGAGTGCCGGCGTAGAACTTCACCCCTTTGGCCTTTGAAGCAGCCGCCGCGTTAGTGATCGCCTGAATGATCTGAGCGGAAGTCACTTGCTCGGCCGCATTGCCCAGCAGGCTGGGGATACCAACGTCGTTGATCCCCAACAACGCGACGACATGGGTTGCGCCACTGCGGTCCAGCACATCCCGCGCAAAACGGCCATTGCCGTTAGGACCAATCCCGTTGAAGCTCCAGCGATTACCCGAAATGCCAGCATTCACAACGCTGAAGGCCGGATTCGATGAAGCAAGGAGCGTCCGCGAAAGGTAGTTCGGGTACCGATTGTTCTTGTTTGGAGTCGAGTTATAGCCGTCGGTAATCGAGTCGCCAAAGGTCACGATGACCTTATTCGCGGCCGAACCGTAAACGTCTATCCCGGTGACCCAGGTAAAGAGGCTGTTGGTCTCGGTTGGCGTGATCGCTGCAGACGAGGCAACGTTACCCGCAGCTACGTAATTCGACTGCAGCCCCAACGAGTGCACCGTTTCAACCCCTGCCGAGCCCGAGACATAAGTACTGATTGCAAGGCTCGACAGCGGGGCGACCGCAAAATCAACCGAATCGCTATAAATCTCCTGTCCAATGGGGACCGTGACCGACGTCTGACCACCAAAGGTCACAGCTTTATCGGTCGCAGGATCGACGGAAGACCCACCGGCGCTTTTTGCAACCCGCATGCTCGTAATGGCAAGCGGTGAGGTACCGAGCAAATTTGAAACTCGAATGCGTAAAGCCGACCCTCCCTGAGAAACGTACATCGTTTGACGAAAGGTCTGATTTTGGAGTGACTTGGGCGCATTAGCGCTCAATGGGGGTTCGTTGTAAGCCTGCGGCGCGCCGTACCAGGACGCGATCCACGTTGGGGGCGGTGACGAATCTCCACCACAAGCAACGACTGCAAAAGCGATCGGCAGCGCCAGCACGGCGCCCAGCAGCGCCCGACGGGTGCCCATGCGAACGGGCCATTTCATCGAAATTTTTTTCATTTTCTAATCTCCTTGATTCGGACCAAGACGATGAACGGTCCCGCGGCGTTCAGGTATTCGTAGTTTCCCGTGCTGGCCAGTTCCCGGCCTGGAGGGCTCCGAACGCTCTGCACGGGCATACCCGATTTAGGGCATATTCTGATTCCGCCACCTTACGGGGGTCCGCAAGATCGAATCGGCCTGTCAGTGCCACGGTTTGCAGGCTAACGCGGTAGGAGGCTGTTCGCGCCCAGACTCACTCATACAAAAACTCAGGGGACTAATTTTGAAACCAATCCGCAGAACAACATTGAGCATCGGTGTCACTGCAGCGCTTGTCGCAGCTTGCGGCGGGGGATGATGTCGTGACACCATCAATTGTCGCGGCGACGACATATGGCTGTACCTACACGCGCAACACGCTTGGAGTGGACGACAGCCCAACGACCAAGGCCCTTCGACCTGCCATCCTGGCAAGTACCCCAGCCTGCCCGTAAGCCGAGCTTTGAAACTCAATTCTGATTTATCGCAGCGCGTCGTGGTCCATGTTCCCAGCGTGGACTGGGTCGACTCCCCAGCGGGTGGCGTTCAACGCCGGATGATCGAGCGCGATGGCGGCGAAATAGCCCGCGCCACTTCGGTGGTGCGATACAGACCGGGCTCTTCGTTTGAGCGCCACACGCACGACCTCGGTGAAGAAATCCTGGTTTTAGATGGGGTGTTTACCGACGAGACTGGCAGCTTTGGACCTGGGACATATCTCAAGAACCCTCCCGGCACCTCGCATGCCCCGAGTTCCGCGTCTGGCTGCACCTTGTTCGTCAAACTGCGCCACCTGCATCCCGCTGACCAGCAGCACAGAACGATTGACACGACCCAAGCAAGCTGGCTCCAGGGACTCGTGCCCGGACTCACGGTTCTGCCTCTCTCAGAATTCGAGTCTGAGCATACCGCGATGGTCCGGTGGGCCCCGGGGACACAGTTCAATCCACACCGCCACTACGGCGGCGAAGAAATCTATGTGGTTGAAGGAATCTTTGAAGATGAGTTCGGAAGCTACCCCGCTGGCACCTGGATTCGCAGCCCCCACCTAAGCGTCCACAAGCCCTTCAGCATCGAGGGCTGCACCATCTTTGTGAAGACGGGTCACCTGCCTCATTTGGGCCGATAAAGAGCACAGAGCTTATTGCCGTCTGGATCGCGCACGTAGGACAAGTGCATGGCGCCCAGCTTGCCCTCGCGTAGACCCGGCGGATCTTCAATCGAGGTTCCTCCGTTGGCCACTGCGACGTCATGAAACTGCCGCACTTGCTCAGCCGAACTGCACTTGAAACCAATCGTTCCCCCATTTGCGGCGCTTGCCGACTCGCCATCAATGGGTTCGCCAACACCGAACGCTTGACCGTCGTGCCGGTAGAACAGTCGGGTTTGGCCCGTATTGTTTATGTTTTCAGTGGGTTCGCCTACCCCGAGGACTCCGAGCACTGCGTCATAGAAGCGTTTTGAGCGGACGATGTCGTTCGAACCGACCATCACATGATTAAACATTAGGTTGTCTCCTTGATTTTCCAGTTGAGAATTTCGCGCGATTCAGCGCTCGGCTTCGACGTTTTACTCCAAAGAACCCGAATTTTCATGAAAACCAGGGTTTGCCCTGATGCTTAAAGCCAGTGCGTTGTTCGGGTCTGCTGTCAACTAGTTAGTGGATTGAGGTAAGGTCAGGTCGTTGACCAAGCTGGTGAGTCAATTCCAAATTATTCGTTTTTGCGTGGCGATAGCCTGTCGCAGGCTCGTCAGGAGGCATTACTTGGTTTGTATGTAGATTTAACTAACAACTGAAGGAGACATAAATGACGAACATTTCAAACACCAATAAATTTTACGAACTCGTTCCCCACGGCGCAAAAGTCGAGCGCCTCGGAACAGGTTTTACGTTCACTGAGGGTCCCGTGTGGAACCATGCGGGGAAATTCCTCTTATTCAGCGACATGCCTGGCGATGTACGTCGGCGCTGGGATGCGAAGCACGGGGTAACCGAGGCTAAGCGCCCTTCTAACAAGGCCAATGGGCTAACGTACGAAAAAAGCGGGGACATGCTGGTGTGTGAGCACGCCAGTAGTTCGCTGGTGCGCCAACATCCTGACGGAAGTGTTGAGACCGTAGTTTCTCATTTCCAGGGGAAAGAGCTCAACAGTCCGAACGATGTGATCGTTAAATCTGACAACACGATCTATTTCAGTGACCCGTCCTATGGGCGCATGCCAGTGTTTGGCGTAGAACGAGAGCGAGATCTTGCCTTTAATGGAGTTTACAGGGTTGATCCTAATGGGGAAAATATAAAACTATTGGTCGATGATTTCGAGCAGCCTAACGGTTTGTGTTTTTCACCTGATGAATCTTTGCTCTACATTAATGACAGTCCACGCGGTTTAATTCGCGTTTTTAATGTGGCAAAAGACGGATCGATCGACAAGGGATCTTTGTTCTTCGAAAAAATTGGTGATGGAGGTATTGAAGGAGGCATCCCCGATGGGATGAAGTGCGATGAACATGGCAACATCTTCGTCACTGGCCCCGGGGGGATCTGGGTCATCAGTCCAAAAGCTGAGTTACTAGGACGTATCGACGTGCCCGAGAATGTCGGCAATCTAAATTGGGGTGGCGACGACTGGAAGTCACTCTTTATCTGCGCGTCGACCTCGCTTTATAAAATTGATCTAAGCGTCAGCGGCAATCGACTTTCCTACATGGTTTAAATTGGAGAAAAAAATGGAAACAGGATTGAAAATCGATCGGAATAAGGTAGCACTGATTATTCAGGACTTGCAAAATGATGTTATATCGGTGGGTGGCGCATTTGCAGAATCGGGCGCGCCGGC
>Ga0114976_10002656_pt1 | contig 11175 bp, 5 predicted proteins | sample S_130805_EF_Meta_FD_87319 | JGI IMG/M metagenome (GOLD analysis project Ga0114976, IMG submission 87319) | Freshwater microbial communities from Lake Simoncouche, Canada to study carbon cycling - S_130805_EF_MetaG | ecosystem: Environmental > Aquatic > Freshwater > Lake | place: Lake...
CGGGTGAAGAAGGGCCAGCTGCTGCTGAAGCTCGACACCGAGGCCACCCAGGACCGCAAGGCGAGCGTGGAGAAGACGATTCAGTTCAAGGAGCAGCAGCTGAGCCTCAAGCAGGTGGAGCTCACCCGCTACCTGGCGGTGAATGACACCGAACAGCAGGTGCTGCGCGACAGCTTGGTGCTGGAGAAGGAGGTGCTCAGCCGTCTCGACAAGCTCAACCGGGAGGGCGCCACCGCCGAACTCCAGTTCCTGCAGCAGCGCAACAAGGTGCAGGAGGTGGCGGGGCAGCTGCAGCAGGCGAAGGTGGAACGGCTGCGCCAACAGGCGATCCTGGAGCAGGGGGCCCGCGAACTCTCAAGCAATCTGGCGGACCTGCGCAGCAAGCTGATCGAGTTGAACGTGAACATCCGCTACCAGGCGATCCGGGCGCCGGAGGCGGGCCTGGTGTTTGAGCTCAAGCCGAAATCCAAGGGCTTTGTAGCCGAAACCAGTGAGCCCGTGATGAAGATCGTTCCCTTCGATCGCCTTGAGGCCAGGGTCGAGGTGCCCAGCAAGGACATCGGTTTCGTGCAGGTGGGCAAAGCCGCCGACGTCAGCATCGATTCCTTCCCTGCCACCGACTTCGGCGTGCTGCAGGGCACGGTGCGCAAGATCGGCTCCGATGCCCTGCCGCCCGATCAGCTGAAACAGTTCTACCGCTTCCCGGTGGACATCCGCCTCAACAGCCAGCAGCTCAAGCTCAAGAGCGGCGCCACCCTGCCATTGCAGGTGGGGATGTCACTCACCGCCAACGTGAAGTTGCGCAAGGTGACCTACCTGCAGTTGCTGCTCAGCGACTTCAAGGACAAGGCGAAATCGCTGCAGCGGATTTGATGGCATCCGCCGGCCTGCCATGAACGACACGACTCGCCTGTCCGACACCGGGATGCCGCCATCGGTGGCCTTCTGGATCCGCACCCCCTGCGGTCGCGCCAAGTATCAGGAGTTGGCGGGCCGCCCGGGCCCGCTGGCGCGGTTTCGGCTGGGCTGGTTCGTGCTGATCGCGGCACTGCGGGACCTTGGCCAGCCGCTGCCTCAGACCGAAGGCGAAGGTGGTGGCGGCGGCGGCGCTAGCGGTGGCGGCGGGCCTGCAGGCTGATCGGCCTCAGCCCGGGCGGGTTCCGCCAGGGCTCGCCGTGCCACCCGGGTCACCAGCAGGGTGACGGCCACGGTGGCCGCGATGCCGAGGATCCGCACCACCCAGGTGAGGGGATCGGCGTGACCGGCGAGCACCGTATTGAAGCGAGTCACATCGCCCGCCAGGGCCCCGAGGGCGCAGAACAGCACCGTGCCCGGCAGGATCCCAATCAGCCCGATCGTGTAATCCCGCAGACTCACCTCACTGAGTCCATAGGCGAGGTTGAGCAGGCTGAAGGGAAAGGCCGGCGAAAGGCGGGTGAGCAACACGAGTCGCAGCCCCTCGCGGCTCACGGCCTGCTCCACCGCCAGCAGCTTCGGAGCCGCCGCAAGCCGCCGCCGGGCCCAGTCCCGCAGCCTACCTCTGCCAAGCAAGAAAACCACCTCGGCCCCCAGGCAGGCGCCCACGAACACCACCAAACTGCCCCACCAGGTGCCGTAAAGAGCGCCGGCCAGCATCGAGGCCCAAACGCCTGGGAGGAGCAGGGTGACCCAGAGGGCGTAGAGGGGCACGAAGGCCACTGCCCCGAGGGGGGAGGCCAACAGGGGCAGCAACTCAGACCAAGATGACGGGCTTAAAAGCAACGATGTGGTCGTCGTCGTCAGATACTCCTGAACAAAATGCTACGACGGCAGGGCGCCGAGGCTGAGTGATTGACTCGTTGTAGTCGGTTGAGCGCCAAGCCATCGCTTCGGGTCCAATGCAGATGAAAAAATCAACGAATAAAAAACCCTGTGTGTAGCGATACATGAATCATGATCGCTACACACAGGGCCGCTAAGGGAAAACCTCCTCCGCCGCTTGGGGAGAAGACCGAGAACCGAACGGTCTCAACTAAACAGGAAGTGTGCCTGGTTGTTGAGAGTGGACGCACTAAGGTTGTTGAAGTGGCCGATGGCTGCGCCGGAGCTACTCAACACGGTGTCGGCACCCACCTGGCTGAAGCTGAGGGCAGAGAAAGACAAGCCACGCAGGCCGACCTTGTCTTCACCGGGGCTGAAATCCATCACGACCTGCTTGGCGGCAGGCCGCTCTCCCGGTTCGCTCACCAACCAAAACTGATCGACTCCGGCGCCACCATTGAGGTAGTTCGTGCCGGCTGTCTCGAGGATGGTGAACTTATCATTGCCAGCACCTCCCAGGGCCCGGTTAAAGGAGGTGCCGATGATGAATTCATCGTTGCCGCCCATGCCACTGAGGCGGTTGTCACCGCCACCGAGGGCACTGATCACGTCATCGCCGCTGCCGCCGGTGATCACATCGCTGCTGCCCGCATAGATTACGTCGGCGCCGGAACCCGTGAAGATCCTGTTGTCGTAACCGCTGCCGAGTTCCGCATCCACCATGTCAACACCGGCTCCGGTGAACAGAAGATCGCCACGGCCATCGAAGCTACCGGGGCTATACAGAGGACCAGGCATCACATCATCGACCCCACTGGTTCCCACCACTGTGTTGGGGGCAAGGCCCATGGCGGCAGAAAGGCCGAGGCGGGGATCAAGATTTAGGGGCGCGTCAAACTGAAGAACAACGATTTCGTTGTTGTCGATGGCAGGGGGGCGACCCAGGGAGAAGGGATAATTATTATCGTTAGCGACCAATACCCTCTCAGAATCAAGAACCAAGACGTTTTCAATCGTCGTGAATGGCATTGTGTAAACTTTACTGCCATCAGCGTTGAGATCCGATGGATCTTGAATCGCCATCAGGTTAGCGAGCTCCTGCTTGGCTACGTATCCGTGAGCGTCTTTCTGGGTAATATCAATCTTGAAGAGCTTCTTGAATCCAGTTGCGCTAGCCTGACTGCTGTCGCGCTCGATAACAATAAACTCATGGTCATTAATTGGAGTAAGATCCCCAATGGCATGGCCGGGTCGGTCCATGCGGTATAAACCGACCAAACCGGTATAGCTACGGCTATCAACATCAAAGCGGTAGAGCCTTAGCGATCCGGCCGGATCACCAGTAACGGTCTTCTCCAGCAGCGGGTAGAGGGTTTTACCATCGGGGCTTGCGGCCAAGCCCTCAAACCCCCCGGAACCACCCAAGTTGGCGGTTACTTGGTCGTCGTAATGCTGGTTGCTGCTGCTGGCTCCATAGCCATCTAAATAGCGACTGGCTAATACTGCATTACCGGTGCCAGGGAAATCTGTGAAAAATCCATCAACACCAAGATCAATAAAGGCTCGATACTCGGCAGCCACGTTGCCGTTGTACGAACTTGGGAGAAAATAGGGATCGTCGCGCAGAGTATAGAGATGGACATACAGACCAGCTGCATGGGCATCGGAAACAAGGGTCGTGGGGGTGCCAACCACGGAATCTGCATCACTAATCTGACCATCCTTGTTGAGGTCATCGCGAACACCATCGGCATTGGCATCCCGATAGGTCATCGGTAGGATACGGCCCTTATTAGGACCAATACCGTCCGCATAGGCCTTAATCGAAGCGAGGCCAGCAGGAGTGGTCAGGCTGGTATAGGTGCGGCTATCGCCTGAAAGTTCAAAGTCGTAAGGCTTGCCAGTGCCCCCAAACAACTGGACCAAAGGCAGGTCAAGTCCTGCGGCCGGCATGATGGTGCTGTTCAGTTGGCTAAGGTTGCTAACCTCGAAGGACTGGATGATCACCCGAGCTGGGTCAGTGAAGCTATTCGCCTTAAGAGTATCCACCAGTAACTGACTGGTATTTTTATTGATTAAGGTTGTCCCATCTAAGCGCTTGCCATCGACAAGAAAAAAGCTGGGGTGTTTGGTTTCGGGATAAATGCCGATCTTGCGACCGGTTTCCTTCTCTACATCCTTAACGAGTTGGATGACCTCGGCAAGGGTGGGAACTTTAAGCTGGTCACCATCAAACTCGGTTCCTCGCAGGGCGGGAATTCTCTCAATAGCATTGAGCTGCTTTACCTCGGCGAGGGTAAAGTCTTCTGCAAACCAGCCGCCCCTCAGCACTCCATCTAAACGCTTGACCGTAAGCCGATTAGCAAACTCAGGGCGCTTGTAGACATCAGTACTTGTATCCGAGGTGTTCAGCAGCGGGGCGCCATTTCCATCACGCAAGATGACACCATTGGAATCAAGCAAGACAACGGCAAGCATGGGTTCATGCCTGGCAATTAGCACATCATCCTTGGTCACCACCAGGTCCGGCTCGATGAAATCAGCGCCCTGGGCAATGGCCAGCTTGTAAGCGTCAAGTGTGTGCTCCGGACGGGAGCCGCTGGCCCCACGATGACCAATGACGATCGGAGCCTTGCCGGAAAGGGTACCAAATGTTGGAGTAGAGCGTACCAGTGGATTTTGAGGTGAGCGCACCTGTGGATCAGCCAACTGGTCTCGAACAAGATCACCGGTACCCGGGAAATCCGTGAAGAAACCATCAACTCCTAGATTGATGAAAGTAGAGAACTCAGCTTGGGGGTTGCTAGCGTAACTATTGGCGAGATAGCGCGCCTCATCGCGGAATGTATAAGCGTGTACAAACAAGCCCTTCCCATGGGCATCGCTGACCAGTGAGCTCGGGGTTGCCAGCACGCGATCTTGCCCATTGACAACACCATCGGCGTTGAGATCATCGGGACGGCCATCTTTGTTAGCGTCCACAATCTTTGTGGACTGAATCATCGGCTTCCAGGGGCCTATGCCATCGGCATAGCTGGCAATTTCCGCCAATCCAGAGACGGTCTGCAGATCTGCATATGTACGCTTATCTCCCTTAACAGCGAAGTCATAGGGGCGTGCATTAACATCGGCATAGATAAGCGATCCGTCATCAGCGACATCATACGCATCAAGAAGCTGAACCAACGGAAGATTGAGACCAGCTTGAGGCAGCAACGTGGAATTAAGCTCTTTGAGGTTCGACACCTCAAATGACTGGATGAAGATACGCTCTGGATTTGTGAACTGCTGCTGCTTCAGTACATCGATGAGCTTTTCTTCAAGGGAAAGCCCCAGGGCATCATGGAAGGTGGGGTGCTTGGTCTCGGGGTAAATACCCACAGCCTTACCAGTGATCGCTTCCATTTCCTTGACCAAGGAAATGATCTCAGCAAGGGTAGGGATTTCAAATACTTCGTTGAACACCTGAGTGCGGAAGCCTTGAGGCATCACGGCACGCAGGGTCTTGATCTCAGCCAGTGTGAAATCGGAAGCAAAGAAACCCTCCTCAGCAACTCCGTCTACAAGTTTAGTTGATTTTCTGGAAGCAAACTCAAGATGGGAAGCGACATCGGTAGTATTGATTAGATTCGGCTCATGCCGTGCAATCAGCTGACCATCCTTGGTGGAAACCAGATCTGGCTCAATAAAATCTGCTCCGCGCAGAATGGCTAAGCGGTAAGCCTCAAGCGTATGCTCGGGCAGCTCTCCGCTGGCACCGCGATGGCCAATGATTAAGGGTGGCTTTTGATCAAGCGTGGTAAAGCTGCGCCCAAGACCAGAATTAGGCGTCGCATAGGGAGCATCCAGCAGGCGACCTTGGGAATCAAAATGCAGGAGATAGGGACCAAATTCTTCTCCGATCCAGAGATCGCCGTTAGGGGCAATCACCACAGACTCCACATCAAAGTCAGCGCCAGTAAGCCAACGCTCGGGTGTTCCCTTGCGGACAATATCGAAAGGAGCCTTACTATTGGGATCAGAGAGCTGGATAAAACCCGACAATGCAACTGAACGGTTGCCATTCTCGGTTCCAGAAAAACTAGGGTCAACCTCGTAGAGACGCAACAGGTAATCGGCGCTGTTGTTGAGTGCACCGAAACCGTTGTCCGAAAGGAATATGAACCTATTGCCGTCAGCTCCTCGACTGAATTGCACGCCGCTGAATCCTTGCACGGGCTGCCCGGTGAAAGGAGTTGGACGCCCATTCGTGGGATTGACCAATGCCGATCCAGACGAAGGCCCGCTGGCGAATGTGTCAGCAGGCAGCGAAGCAAAACCGATTAATTTGGCAGAAGTCATGAGAGTTTGACAACTTTGATTTGAGTTAGGCAGACTTTCCCATCGGGAAAACAAGACCAGCAATGCGGATCCTCGCCGAAATTGCGATCGGGATTAGGACCCAGACATCTCAGGCCTGAAGACGAGCGAGACCGACCTGATTGATCAGGCAAGTTGGAAGTGGTTGCAGGGAATCATCTCAACATTCGCACCGTGGGCGATGTTGCTGAGAAGACCCATAACCGCAACAAAAAATCGAAGGTCAGCGAAAAAGCATTCCTTAGGAAAAGGATCAAAATTATTCAAACAAAAAGAAACTAAGGCGCCGACAAGTCGGAGTTAACAACTGGCTGAAGAGTGACGGACACAACCTGAAGATGTCTGGCGCAACACCTGAGTACAGCATCAGGGTCGGGGAAAGTCAAAAGTGGAGTACAAGGGCTACGCCTCGATGAGGGGACGCGAGCAGGGAGGTCAACCTGGGCTAACGCGTTCCACCGGTCTGATGGATCGCACTAGACAAAGAGCAAGAGCAGCCAGTGAGGATGACCTCAAGCGCCGGCCAGACGCTCAGCTCACCGCCACTCCACCTCGGAAGGCTGGTGATTCGGCGTAGAAGCTCAACACCTCACTCGGCTGCCCAAGGGGATTGGAGAGATCGAAGCCGCGCACATGGGGACCGCCTCCAGGGCCGGCGCCAGTGAGCACTCTGCTGACCGCAAGGTTTGATGGGGACATCATGCTGCCCACCTCCACGCCACCGCGGAATAACGGGTCGTAAGCAAAGAAGCTGCTGACCGTGCTCAGGGTGCCCTCAGTGGACCGGCTGAAGGCCTTGACGTGAGGGCCTCCACCAGCACCGGCGCCGGTGATGATCTCATCAGTGCCAAGGCCATCGATATTGCCGCTGGCGACACTCACGCCGCCGCGGAAATTGGCGTCGTAGGCATAGAAGCTGGCCAGCTCCTGGAGCGCGACCCGGGCAGGCGCCGGGGCGCCGAAACCGAACGCCTTCACGTGGGGACCACCGCCAGCACCGGCACCGGTGATGATGTCGAAGGCGCCATCGCCATTCACATCACCGGCGGCCACGCTCACCCCGCCGCGGAAGGAGGAGTCGTAGGCATAGAAGCTGGCGAACTCCTGGGGTGTGGCCCGGCCGCCACTGAAGTTCAGCGCAAAGGCCTTCACGTGGGGGCCACCGCCGGCACCAGCGCCGGTGATTAGCTCGAGCCTGCCATCTCCATTGAGATCACCGACGGCCACGTTCACGCCACCCCGGAAACTGGCGTCATAGGCAAAGAAGCTGGCGATCTCGTTGCCACTGAGGCCATCGAACACCTTCACGTGGGGGCCACCGCCAGGACCGGCGGCCGCCACGATGTCCATCTCACCGTCGTTATTGAGATCGCCATAGGCGACTGAAATGCTGCCATTGAATCCGGCGAATGCCGAGAACTGCTTCTTCACCACTCCGGAAGCGTCGTACAGCTTCACCTGGCTCTGACCACCCGCACCCGAACCGGTGACAAAGCCATCCTGCCGAGCATTCAAGGTGAGCAGTGGGGTGAAGCTGGTAATGGCTTTACCATCACTAAAACCAAGCTGTAAATTGGTAGCAGCCAACTGGGCTTCCGTGAGCCCGGCCGGTACAATTGCCTTGAGAACAGTGCCAGAAGTGCTGATCCAATGAGGCCCTGAAAGTTTCACTAGTTTCAGATTATCGGCATCCAGATCTGTGGCATAAGGGGCTAAATCTCTAAATATCACTGTGCCGCTCTTGAGCTGAATATTAATGGTTGAAGTGTTGAGCTGGGGGGCGGCGTTAATCGCAACATTGAGATCCTGCAACTGTTGGCGAATCGAAGACCAGTCACCCTGTGGGGCCAACCCATCAACCAAGAATTGATCAATTCCAGGCTCGAAATCAAGGATCGCAAGCGCCTGCACACCGGCTGGAACAGAGCTGTCAATCAGGAAATCATCCAGCTCGCGATCCCCTAGGGCGATTACCGCCGGCAGGCCGAGGGATGCGGGGTCATCGAGCAGGCGGCCGCCGATCACCACATCGTTGACGGGCCGCAGGAAGAAGCGATCTGTGCCGATGCCACCGACTAACCGGTTGCCGCCCAGGCTGTCGGTGTTGAACAGCTCGTCGTTGCCGGGGCCCACATCCACGGTGGAGCCAACACCGGCGTAGATGCGGTCGGCAGCGGCAGAGCCCTGCACAGTCACGTCAGCCAGCTGGATGCCCTCTCTGGGCACGCTGGCATAAACGTCCGGGTCAAGGAGGGTGGAGCCACCTGTTCCGTCGACGGCCATGCCGAACACCAGATCCAGCTCGCGCCAGCCAGGCTGCCAGGTGATCAGGGGCCGGGCCTCGGCGCTGGTGGAGAGCTCATAGCTGGCGCTCGACACCACCGACTCGCTGCTCCAGAGGGGCTGGCCGCTGATCGCGTCCGTGCCATTGAGAAACTGGAAGGAGCCCACCGCCTGCTCTTTGCTCACCGTGAGATCCAGGAAGCCGCGGCGATTGAGATCGGCATACTTGAGGCCATTCACATAACCCCGGAACAGAGCATCGAGGCCATCCACGGCTGAATACTTGGCGCGGATGTAGGCATCAGCGCCAGGCAGGTACTTCTCGAGGCCGGGGGAAGTCACGCCCGGCGTCGCGAACTCCACCCCCGCCACCGTGCCAGCGGGCTTGCTGCCGGCGCTCATGGTGTCGAGCAGGCCAGCCCAGGCGTTGTGGGTATCGCCACCGAGGCTGATCAAGCGCTTGCCCAGGGCCAGGGCGGTCTGCAGGATCGTCTCCCGCTCCACGCCGTAGCCATCCCAGGCGTCGAGGTTGTAGGGGATCTTGCCGGCTTCGGCGAAGAGGGCCTGCTCGGCGGGGGCGAGGCTGGCAAAGGGGGTGCCGGTAGCGAGCTTCTGCAGAGGTGCGGCGTACTTGTCGAGCAGGGAGAGATTGCCGGCGTTGAGCAGCAGTTCCGCCGGAAGGGCCATGCTCTGCATCAGCACCTGTTGGCTCAGCACCTGCCAGGCTGCTGAAGAGGTGGCCATCTGCTGCTGCAGCCAGGCCATCTGGGTGTCGCCGATCAGGTCGCGGTTGGGGTCTCCCCAGGCCTTCTGCACGGTGGCGATCACCAACTCCTGGGTGACCAACGGCGCCAGGGCAGCAGCGAAAGCGGGGACGGCCGCGGGGCTCGTGGGCGGCGCAATCCCGGCTGTGGTGGCATAGCTGACCACCAGAGCCGGATCGGCCAGGATGGCGCCGATGCGGGCCTGCACTGCAGCCGCATTGGGATAGCTCAGCTGCTCATCCCTGGCGGTGAGCCGGGTTTCGAGAACGTGCAGCGCCAGCACATCGCCGAAGCTGAAGGAGCGGTAACCCTGGGTGAGCGGGGAGAGGGCGGAAGCACCGTCTGTGGCCTGCCTCTGCCCCGGCTCACGGATGGGGATCCATTCGTAATAGGCCTTCAGGGCTGCATCGCGGCGCGCCAGCCAGTCGCCCTCACTGGCGCTCTGATGATTTTGGGCACCACCGGCCCAGCTGTCGTTGGCCGTTTCGTGGTCGTCCCAGATGGCGATCAGGGGCGCCGCGGCGCGCAGGGACTGGAGATTGGCGTCCGTGTGGTACTGGGCATAGCGCTGGCGGTAGTCGTCGAGGCTGACGATCTCACGATTGGGCTGAAATTGGCGGCTGCCGGCGGCGCCCTCCGCCTCTCCATAGCCTCCGGGGCCGTATTCGTAGATGTAGTCACCTAGATGCAGCCAAGCGTCGTAGGGGTTGGCTGCATTGATGGCGGCAGCACGACCATAGGCGTCAAAAGTTTCTGCGGCCGGGAAATTGGCACATGAAAAAACCGCCAACCGCACCGGATCGCTGCCCACAGGCAGGGTTTTCGTCTGCCCAACCACCGACACTGCATCGCCAGCACGAAAGCGGTAGTAATAGGAGGTGTCGGCGTTGAGGCCACCGGCCTCCACCTTTACCGTCCAATCACGATCAGCACCGGTTTCGAATGTGCCGCTATCCACGATTGCACCGGCCTCGAAACCGGCACTGCGCGAAATTTGCCAACTGACATCGACCCGTCCAGAAGTGCCCTCAGGTGGTGAAATCCGAGTCCAAAGAATCACAGCGTTGGCATAGGGGTCACCGCTGGCGACACCGTGGGCAAAACCGATGGAAGATGCGGGCATGGACCTACTCGGATGCTGTTGCGAAAGGATGAACCAGATGGTTAACTATTGAGAATGCCAAGCAGGATGCCGATACCACCGGTGAGTGAAATCGGCATCCATGCCAGAGCAAGTTAGTTAACCAAGACCAATGAAATTGGAACTATTGTTGAGACTTGAGACGCTCATGTTGCTGAAGTGACCCACCTCCACACCGGCCACCTTCAGCAAGGTGTCAGCACCAACTTGGCTGAAGCCAAGGCTGCTGAAGGAGACGCCCTGCAGGCCGACCTTGTCCTCGCCAACATTGAAGTCCATCACGAACTGCTTGGCTACAGGCTTATCACCAGCACCGCTGATCAGCCAGAAATGGTCGCGGCCAGCACCACCATTGAGGTAGTTCGTGCCGGCAGTTTCAAGGATGGTGAAGACGTCGTTGCCGTCGCCACCGATGGCGCGGTTACGGGTGGAGCCGATGAAGAAATCGTCGTCTCCGCCATTACCGCTGAGGCGGTTGCCATCGCCGCCGAGGGCACTGATCACATCATCGCCGCTGCCGCCGGTGATGACATCGTGGCTGCCCGCATAGATCACGTCGTCAGCAGAACCGGTGAAGATCGTATTACGGAAGCCGTCGTTCAGTTCGCTGTCCACCACGTCGGCGCCAGCTCCAGTGAAAACTGTGTTCGCCTTGAAGGTGAGCTGCTGGGCTGGATTGGCAACCTCGAGCAGGTCCTCGCCGCTGGTGAAAGCGAGCGTGGGGCTGACAACAGAGTCTTGGGCCGTCATGAGACGCTGTTCTGGGGTGATGCCACCCAGCAGGCTCGCCTCCATGACCAAGGCCACGTGGGCTTGGTCAATCATGCC
>Ga0114976_10002657_pt1 | contig 11175 bp, 6 predicted proteins | sample S_130805_EF_Meta_FD_87319 | JGI IMG/M metagenome (GOLD analysis project Ga0114976, IMG submission 87319) | Freshwater microbial communities from Lake Simoncouche, Canada to study carbon cycling - S_130805_EF_MetaG | ecosystem: Environmental > Aquatic > Freshwater > Lake | place: Lake...
GGCGCGATCACCGGCGGCGGCCTCACCGGCTTCGGCATCATCATCCTGCTGTCGAGCCTCATCGCCGACCGCATCGGCTTCGGCCCGCTGATGTTCGCCGCCTTCGTCATGCATCTGGTGTCGGCGGCGCTCACGCTCGCCACCGGAGCCGCCTTTGCGGCCGGCGGCAAGCCGCTCGCCTTCCAGTGCCTGTTCTGGGGCATGTTCCTCTTTGCCATCGGCAACGGTATCGCCGAAGCGGTGGTCAACCCGCTCGTCGCCACGCTTTTTCCCAAGAAGAAGGCGCACTACCTCAACATTCTGCACGCTGGCTGGCCGGGCGGCCTGATCCTCGGCGGCTTGGCGAGCTACTTCATGGCAGGCGGTGCGGGCGCGAAGCCGGTACCGTGGCAGTTTCAGATCTCGCTCTTCCTGGCCCCCGTCGTGCTCTACGGCCTGATGATGCTCGGCCAGCGGTTCCCCAAGAGCGAGGCGAGCAGTTCCGGCGTCTCCTTTAAGGACATGCTTGGTGAACTCGGGCTCGTCGGCGCCGCGGTGATCTGCGGTCTGCTCGCTCTCTTTTTCAAGAGCGACCTCGGCCTGCCGCCAATGGTGGCCGCGGGCATTGCCGCTGGCCTGCTCGCAGCGTTCGGCGCAGCGACTGGCTTCCGCTTCGGCCACCTGCTGCTCGCCGCGTTGCTGCTCATCCAGGGCCTCGTCGGTTACGTGGAACTCGGCACCGACTCGTGGATCTCCAAGATCACCGGCACGATCATGAACAGCCCGGCCAACGGCCTGCTCTTGTTTGTCTACACGTCGGGACTGATGTTCATCCTGCGGTTCTTCGCCGGGCCAATCGTGGAACGGATCTCGCCGCTGGGGCTCCTGGCGGTCTCCGCACTCTTCGGTGCGGCGGGCCTGACCCTGCTGGGCTACGCCGAGGGCGCGTTGATGTGCGTGATCGCCGCCACCGTCTACGGCATCGGCAAGACCTTCCTCTGGCCGACGATGCTGGCCGTGGTGAGCGAGCAGTTCCCCAAGGGTGGCGCCATCACGATCGGCGCCGCTGGTGGAGTGGGCATGCTGGCGGCCGGTCTGCTGGGTGGCCCCGGCATCGGCTTTCTGCAGGACCAGAATGCCTCCGCCAAGCTGCGTGAGTCGAACGCCGCCGTCTACGATCGCTACAAGGCCCCCAAGGAGAACGAGTTTCTCTGGATGAAGACCTTCGGCCTCGACGGCGCGAAGGTGGGCGTGCTGGAGGATGGCGGCAAGGAGGCGCAGCGAACGCTCGAGGTGATGCAGAAAGACAACGCCAAGCCCGAGGCGATCGCGGCACAGAAGTCGCTGGTGGACTGGTGGACCTCTTCGGCAGCCCCTGAAGCAGCGAGCGACAAGCCACTGGTGGAGGGAGCAGGCCTCTTCGGCGGCCGGCAGGCGCTCAAACTGACGGCCTTCGTGCCGGCCACGATGTTTGTCTGCTACGCGCTGCTGCTGGCATGGTTCGCGACACGGGGCGGCTACAAGGCCCGCGGCATGCACCACTGAGTACACGCGGACAAAGCCAGCGATGGCCTTTGGAAAAGGCGATCCGGGGCTCATCAGCCTCATGCAGCCTCATCACCACTCACCCGTCGCGGTGGCCGTCGGCATCCTGCTCCGACCGGATGGCCGGTTTCTGCTGAACACGCGGCCCGCAGGAAAGCCATGCGCCGGCTCGTGGGAGTTTCCAGGCGGCAAGATGGAGCCGGGGGAAACCGTCGTGGACACGCTTCGTCGGGAACTCCGTGAGGAGTTGGCCATCGAAATAGGCGATGCGGACGATGACTGCCGGCAGCTTCAGGTCGTGGAGCACACGTATCCGCACGCAGACGTGCGGCTCCACGTCTGCGTCGTGAGCCGCTGGCACGGGGAGCCGCTCGCGATCGAGGGCCAGGCGTTTTCGTGGCAGTCGATCTGGGACGACACGACCCACGTGTCGCCGGTGCTGCCTGCCACGGTGCCCGTGATCCAATCACTCCGCAATATCCGCGAGACGCTCTGCGTGCGTCCCGCTGCAACCAATTCATCGTCCAGTCGTGATGCCGCCGACGACCATTCCGCCCGCTTGCACGCGGGCCCTCACCTCTCCCGGCAGGTCGATCGCTGATGGGGACGCCGCGATGGGGTCAGCGGAGGCTGCGGCCATCGCGGCGAGTTGGGAATAGTGCCTGGCGGTCATGTCGCGCCGGGCCCATCCCTCGCGGTGCCACAGCGCGACAAAAATCTCTGCAAGCAGATGCCGATCGAGCCCTGCCAGTTTCTGTGTCTGGAGAACGGTCGTGCCGTCGGCGTGACGATGCGAATGCGTTGCGAGCAGATGGTTGGCCGCACTGCGCACTGCGCCGGCCACGGCCGCGGCCTGACTCCCGAGCCGCGTGAGCGACGTTGCCGCCGCCGGATACGGTCCCGCGTCGCACCGGGCGAGAATCTCGTGCCTGAGGAAATTCCGCGCATAGCGGACGTCGGCGTTTGTCGCATCCTCCATCCATACCTGTCCGCGTGACTCGAGATACCCGCGGACAACGCCTCGCGGCACGGCCAAGAGCGGCCGGAGGAGAGCCACGCCGTCACTGAGTTCACGGGCCGACGCCATGCCCGCAAGCCCCGCCAGCCCCGTGCCCCGGAGACTTCGGTGCAGGATCGTCTCGGCCTGATCATCTGCGGTGTGCGCCACGACCACGAAGCGGGCTCCCTCTTCACGGGCGACCGCCGCCAGGAACTCATACCGCAGCCGCCGCGCTCGCCCCTCGATTCCCTCACCGCGCACATCATCCGGCTCGCGGACCCGCAGGTCACGGACCACGCACGGAACGCCCAGCTCAGCGGCCAGATTGACCACGAAGGCGGCATCCGCCGCCGCGGCCTCGCGGAGATCATGCTTCGCATGCGCTACAAGCAGCTTGGGAGGAACTCCCTGCGCGGCTGCCAGGCTGTGCAGACCGATGAGGAGCGCCACGCTGTCGGCGCCGCCGGAGACACCCACCACCAGCCGCTCAGACCAGAAGTCGTGCGCCGGCAGACCCGCGGCAAGAGCTGCGAGAAACCCCACTTCGGCTTCGGATGTGGTCGCTTCGAGCGTGGACATCCCGTCCATTTTGGCCTCGGCATCCACTGGAATGAAATACGCAAACTGGGCGATTCAGCGGTGGGCAACTGCCTACCCTCGGCTGCAGACCTGACGTTTCAGGCCCGGAAGCGGCATTGAGCAGCCGCTCGCCGCTGGCTACCCTCCCGCCGCACGTCCCCGGGCCTCAGGCCGCCGGCGGACGCCGATGCATGAACCAGCGAACCTGAACAAGGATCATCGCATGCTCTTCCGGATCAGCCCTGCCCTCCGCCTTGCGGCCTTCGCCCTGCTGATTCCGCAGATCGCGGGAGGTTGCTCCTTGATCACGACCGTCGCCTACCTCGTCGCGCCTGAAAAAGATGCGCCGGCGGAATTCAAGGGGCTGCGGGGCAAGCACGTGGCCGTGGTCTGCAAGCCGATCGTGGAACTCGAGTTCAGCGATGCGAGTTCCGCCCGCGAACTCGCCACGATGGTCGGCTCGCAACTGGCCCAAAATGTGCGAAAGTCCCGCGTGATCGACCAGCGCGAGGTCGCCCGTTGGATCGATGAAAACGCCTGGGTGGACTATCCGTCTCTCGGCAAGGCGCTCGACGCCGACATCGTAGTCGGCATCGATCTCGAACAATTCCGCATGCACGAGGGCTCCACGCTCTACCGTGGACGTGCGTCCGCGAATGTCAGGGTCTATGACGTCGCCGAGAAAAAGGTGCTCTTCGAAAAGCGGCTCGACAACTTCACCTTCCCGGGCGACAGTGCCGTACCGGCGCAGGACCAGTCGGAGGCACAGTTCCGGGCACTCTTCCTGCAGGTGCTATCAGGGAAAATCGCCCGCAGCTTTCATGCCTACGACAGCCGAGCGACCTTCGCGGAAGAGAACCTGACCTTCTGAATACACGCAAAACACGACTTCGTGTCGTTTTTTCTTGGCAAACGCAGTTTGCTGGTGCTGCCCCGGGCATCCTGCCCTTGCGTCGTGGGCTCATACGGCTTGCGGCATCCGTGAGGGGCTGCCCGTGTCCCGAGAGCTGGCGTTGCTGACCAGCGCAGCCAGGATGCCGGAGCGAACGTCCGGCGACGGGGCAGGGGCAGCCGCGAACCGTGGCCTACCTCACTGCTCCTCACGTGGATCCGAAACGCGGCCTACAGATTCTTCAGTGGCCGCTTCGGCTTGGGGGCGGCGAGCATCTTCTTCTTGTCGTCCGGCCGAGCCCCGGGCACACCACCGCCGCCACCGTTGTCCATCTTCGGGTTGTTGACGCCCGTATGCCGCTCAACCCATGTGTAGCCCAGCGGCCGCCGCAACTCCTCGGCAGCGAGCAGCGCCCAGGGCGTGCCGGGGTGATCCCGCACCACTCGCTCCAGCAGCATCGTGGCCTGCTGCGATATCTTTTCCGTCTGCGAGCCCGCCTTTGAGACGTCGGCGCTCTCTTCGAGCACCCAGGTGTCGTTCTTGGGATCCTTGAACTTCATCCCCGACTTCGCCTGGGCGAGCATCGTGTTGTAGGCGTCGGTACGCACCTTGAGGGCCAGCACGCGGCCGAGCGACAGGTCGTAGCCGGCCTGCCACCGCTTCTCCGTGATGGCATCACGATCGGGGAGCCCCGACTTGAGCAACTCCGCAAGCATGTCAATCCGTGGCTGGATGCGGGCCGCCGTCTTCTGCGCCTCGCTCAACAGCAGCGCCAGCGCACCGTCGTCCTTGCGGGGAAAGGTCATCGTGGGCGATTCCATCGGACTGATCTCGACCGATCGGGCCGCCTCGACGAGCGCCTTTTTGGCGCGGTTACCAGCGAGCATCTTGTCGATGGTGACGGCCGACAGGTAGTCCGGCTGGTAATTCCGCATCACGTCGGGATCGAAGAAATACCGCAACTGCGACGACATCGCCGCGGTGTCTTGCCTGTTCACCTTGCCTTGAGCCCCGCGGTTGGCATGAACCGCAAAGTAGATGCCGCCGGTCGCAGCGCAGAGTTTCGAGAGGCTGAAAGGGCCAAAACCAGAGTCGATCGCCTCGTCGGCGAGGCTTCCTGAACGAACGTGAACCACCTCGGGATAGAGTGTCTCGGGCCCCTGCTCCACCACGGCCCACTGCACGTCCTGATCGTATTTGGTGTCGAATTCGACGAACTTGAATTTCACATCCTTCGTGCCGAAAGGAGCCGGCACGCCGACGACATACACCGGGATGCCGAGCGTGCGGCAGAACGCGGCGGTCTTGTCGGTCTCATTCTGGTCGTTGCCCACCTCGTCGGTGAACACGACGATCATCACGTTCCTCCGCGGTGCCCGACGGAAAATACTCGCCTCCTGGGCGGCGCCGCGAATCGCCGTGAAGGTCATTTCGACACCGGAATCATCGACGGGAATCGATTCGATCGCCTTGATCACCGCGGTTGCGTCGTCGGTCGCCTTCGTCACCAGTTTCACGCTCTTGCCGAAGGCGACGACCATGTTCTTGAGGTCTGGCCTGTGTGCGGCGGAGCGGTTGACGCCGAGTTCTTCAAACACCCGCTCGAGACGGGCCGCAATCTCCTTCCGCTGGCCGGCCAGACTCACCGACTGGTCAAACACCCAGCAGACGACCGTGGGGTGACGGTCCAGCGACGCGGCGATCTCGCCCGTGAGCCGGTCAACGGCCCCCGTTGCCCCCGTGGCCCCGGCACCGACGGCTCCCTTCACGATAAAGGTTTCGTCGATGGTGTCCGCCGTGGGAATCACGTCGAGGGGTTCGACGGTGATATCGCTGGCCACTTCCAACTCCACCTCAACCGGCACCACCGACTGTTCGGAGAGCGTGGGCGCGAGGGCCTGCGCCACCTCCATCTGGCTCTCCTCACTCACGGCACCGGCTTCTGCCTCCTGTTCATCTGAAACCGTCATCTCACGAGGCACGTCCAGCACCTCTTCGACGGCCTCCGGCGACTGAATGATCGTGATCGGGGGAGCCGAGCGAGATGGCTCCCGCAAGGCGACCAATGCCAGCGACACCAGCACGACCACGTGGATCAACAGGCTGATCAGCCAGGCTGGGGTGTCGCCATCGAACGGCGTATCTTCCTCGCCGGTGTATTCCTGCCACCAGCGCTTGACCGACGGCATCAACCCTCCCGATGTCTCGGTATGAAGAGGTTCCATAAGCAACAGGCTCCAGGGGGATTCCTCGCCCGCGTCACCAGGGATCAGAACAAGCGACCACAACCAGCGACCACAACCAGCGACCACAATCAGGGCCCGCACGCCGACGCGACGCGACTGCCTTCCGTTGAGGATACCGTTAGGATACCGCAAATGCCGGGCCCCAGCCGCTCGCCCGCTCTGATCGATTCTCACCAATTGGGGCAATTTATTTCCCGGCCCTCGGCGTTTTGTCCGGTCAGCCTCCCGAAAAAATGGCCGGAGCTGGCTCATTCCATGGCTGGGAGAGGCCCCTGTCAATCGCCCCATCTTGCCCCGCGCAACCGCCGAGTGATAGCTTTTTTCGTGCGGTTTTGCCACAAAGACCGAAGAGTCCCGTCCCGTCCCCGCGTCTTGGAAAGTATGCCGATGCCCTTCCCCATGACAGTGTCGCTGCGGTGGTGTGGTCGCTTGTGCGTGGCGACCCTTCTGCTGCTTTCAGCCCCCGAAAGCCGGGCAGCCGAGGTGGCCGCCGCCGCCACCGGGTCAACCATCGAAGAACTGCAACTGGAGACGTCGGACGGCATCCGGATCGCCGCCTGGTACTACCCGGTGCCCGATGATGCCAAGGCGGTCGCCACGGTCATCCTGGTGCACGACATGGAGGGCTCGCACAAGACCGTAGACACTCTGGCCCGCAACCTCCAGCGGGCGGGATGCGCCGTCGTCGCCCCCGATCTTCGCTGCCACGGGGGCAGCGGCTCCCGTCCTGCCGCCCTCACAGGCAGCGGGGCCAAGGCCGATACAGCCGACCCACGCATGCTCAAAAAGATCGACCTCGAGTCGATTGCGGCCGCGACGGGAGGCCGACTCCGCGACCAATCCGCGCTGCGGGGCGAGATTGAGGCCGTTCGCAACTGGATCAAGCAGAAGTCAGAGGCCGGCACGCTCGACATCGACAACCTCTGCGTGGTCGGCTGCGGCCTTGGGGCCACACTCGCTTCGATGTGGACAGCGGCAGACTGGAACTGGCCGCCGACCACAACCGGGCCGCAGGGCCAGCAGGTGCGGGCCCTCGCGCTCATCAGCCCGGTCTGGGCCACGAAGGGCATCTCGATGTCGGTGCCCCTGACGAGCGATGCCCTCCAGCACAGGATCCCGATCCTGGTTCTGGCCGGGAAGAGTGATCGCGACGCCATCCGTCTGTTCGACCAGCTCAAACGCTACCGTCCGGGGGAATGGTTCCAGCAGCGAGCCGGCCAGCCAGCTGACAAGGCCACGGACAAAGCCAAGGATCTCGAGGACCCGGCGGACGGCACTGCCTTCTTCATTCAGACCGACACCAGCCTGACAGGCGATAAACTGGCAAACGATCCGTCGCTCAACGTCGCAGACCAGATCAAGACATTCCTGACCCTCGCGCTCGCTCGCAAGCCCCGTTAGCCGGCGCTGCATGCCCACTCACGTCACCCGCATGGGGGCGAGCGTTGACCGCGTCAGGGCAATCGCAGTTCCGCCCCTGGCACGAGCAGGTCGGGGCTGCGAAGCCGATCGCGATTCGCCAGCCAGATGCGCGATGCCATCGCTCTGTCACCGTAGAACCTGACGGCAATCGACTCGAGCGAATCCCCCATGCCAACCCGCACGGTCGCCGGCCGCTGGGCTGGCGACGAGGGGACAGCGGTCGCCTCCGGAACAGATCGGTGGCCAGGGCCGGCGGTGAGGATTGCGGACGGCGACGGGGCAGTCCCTCCCTGCAGCCAGAATGAGTTCGGCCCGCTGGGAGCCGCCGCCCTGCCAGGATCAGCGGCGACGCCGGTTCCGGCACGGTCGCCGTTGTGAGCCGTGGTGAAGGTGGGCTCGATCGCCGCACCGGTTGCTCCCGCCGCCGCGGCGTGGGCAGCCGGAAGCATCCATGAAGGGGGCAGTCGCAACGCCAGGCCGATGGGCAGCACCTGAGGATCAGGCAGTCGATCCCTGTTCGCCGTCCAAATGGCGGTCGCGGCACCGGCATGCCCATAGACTTTCAGGGCGATTCCAGTGAGATCGTCTCCATCGCGAACGACGTAGTCCGCGGGCATCGCCGCCGACTGGAGTGCCGGGCCGGGAGCCACCGGCCTGGCGACGTCGTGCACGGACCATCCCGCGGCCAGCGGAGGGGGTGCATGGACGTGGAGCAGCGGGGGCGGAGGAATGTCCACCGTAGAACGGTAGGTGCCGTCGAGCAGCGGCGATGCCGGCGACAGATCCAGCCCCGATGCCGGGAGCGGAACTGGCGGAGGGGGTGGAGACGTCGGCGGGAACGGCCCCGTGGCCGCCATCGGCGGACTGCTCGGACCTTCCATCACCCCAGTCGGCCTCGCGTCGGGGATCGCATGCCCACCCGAGCCAATCATCATCGCAGACAGTCCCGACTGCGTGCCTGGCGTCGGCGGGGCGGTGGCAGGACCGTAGGCTGCGGGCGTGAAGCCACCCCGGGCAGCAAGCACCGCCGCTGCAAACGGCTGGGCCAGTGCCACACCCGCGGCGAGCATGGCCATGCCGATGACAAATCGCACCGTATGCATGAATTGCGACATGCTCTCTCCTTACACGCAGCCCACGGGGGCACCTGGATGCCGGCGCAGCCCCCAAGGGGCACGCCAAAGAGAGTATGCAACGCCACCGCCGCCACGGCCGGCCGCCGCCCGCAGGCTTCACCTTCAGCCGTCGCGGCACCGCCGTCAGGGCCGGCACAACCGGCGAGGTTTTCCCAGTCGCCTGTTTTCCCGGTCGCCTGTTTTCCCAGTCGCCTGTTTTCCCAGTCGCCAGCCACGGCTCCTGATCCATCTTGTGGCGTCTTGTGCGTGTCAGGCCGACAGCTGCGGCGTTGAACGCGTCGCCGGCTGGCTGCGACGGGCGGCGGCCGACCCCTCCTGCAGCCACAACACCAGTGGCGCTGCGATGTAGATCGTGCTGTAGGTGCCGGTGATGATGCCGACGAGCATCGTGAACGCAAAGGCGTGGATGCCCTGGCCACCGAACAGATACAGGATCAACGTCGCCAGAAACGCGGTGCCGGAGGTGAGGATCGTGCGGCTCAAGGTCTGGTTGACCGCCTTGTCGATCATGTCCGCCGTGACGAACGGGCTCTTGCCACGCAGTTCGCGAAGCCGGTCGAAGATCACGATCGTATCGTTGATCGAGAAGCCCACGATCGTCAGCAGCGCGGCCACCACGTCGAGGCTGATCTTAAAGTCATCGACCAACGCCCAGCCGAGGTAGCGGCTCAGGTAGGTGCTGAACGCCAGGCAGGCCACCGCCACCAACACGTCGTGGATGAGCGCCACCACAGCCGCCAGACCGAAGGCGACGTTTTGAAACCGCACCCACACATAGAGCACGATCATCAACAGGCTCGCCAACAGTGCGTAGAGCGCGGTGATCTTCGTGTTGCCTGCCACCTTTCCACCGATCGAGTTGGCCGAGAGATAAACCGGTGTGTCGGAGAGCTTCTTCGCGACCCGCTCCACCACACGCCGGGCCGACGGCACGTCGAGCGACGTGGAGAGCGCCCAGTTGCGGTACGACTTGGTGCGGCTCGCAACGCCCTTCGTCTCAGCCGCGTCCGGCTCCAACTCAAAGGGGGCGTCGGCGACACCCTCCGCCTGCAAAGCATCCTGGATCGTGGCCCGCAGGGTGGGCCTGTTGATCTTTTCGGGGAAGTCGAGCGCCACCGCCGTGGCAAGCGCCCCGGCCTCGGGAGCAGGCTTGTCCGGCCCGCCCGTTGACGCGATCTCCCCGAAGCCCATGGAATAGGTGGCCAGCCGGCCTGGAAACACCTTTCGAAGCGTCTCTTCGACCTGTTCGTCATCCCGAACCGAGGTGTCGATCTTGTAGCGGGTGCCGTCGGCGACATCCGCCGCACTCACAGCGCTCACCGCCACGTCGGGCAGCACGGCGACAGCCTTCCGCACCTCGGCGATGTCGAGCGTCTGCTCCGGCTTGAACGCCACCTGCACGCTGGTGCCACCGGTGAAGTCGATGTCGAAGAGCCCCTGTCCACGCTGGGCAGCCGCGGCCAGTCCCAGCAGGATGAAGGCCAGCGAGCCGATGATTGCCGGCCGCACCCAGCGGACAAACTCGAAGTTGGTGTTGCCGAAGACCTTCGCCATCGACAGCCGTCGCAGCCAGCCGTTGCGCTCGGAGAGGTCGAAGGCCACCCGCGAGCAGAAGACCGCCGTGAACAGGTTGAGCACGAGGCCGAGGATGAGCGTGACCGCAAAACCCTTCAACTGGTCGGTGCCCATGGCAAACAGCACGAACGCCGAAATCAGCGTCGTGAGATTGGAATCCACGATCGTGGAAAAGGCCCGCGCAAAGCCGTTGCGGATCGCCGTGCGCACACCCGCTCCCCGTTCCGTCTCTTCCCGCATGCGTTCGTAGATCAGCACGTTGGCATCGACCGCCATGCCCACGGAGAGGACGAGGCCGGCGAGGCCGGCCAGCGTGAACGCCGCCTTGAGCGAAACCATGAGCGCCACGACGAGGAGGATGTTGAGCAGAACCGCCAGGTCGGCGATGAACCCGGAGAACCGGTAATAGGCCAGCATGAAGGCAAGCACCACGATCGTCGCCAGCAGCATCGCGCGGGCACCGGAGCGGATCGTGTCGGCACCGAGCTGTGGGCTGATCTTCTGCTCGCTGATCGGCTCGCTCACGAGGGCCGCCGGCAGGCTGCCGGCGTTGAGCACGCCCACCAGGAAATCGACGTCCGACTGCTTGAAGCTGCCGGTGATCTGGCCATCGCCGGAGATCGTGCTGCGGATCGTCGGCGCCGACAGGAGCGTGTCGTCGAGAAGGATGCCCAGTCGGCTCGTGAGCCGGTTGGCCGGATCGGGAAGGTTCTGGCCGGTGAGCGTGCCGAAGAGTGCCGCCCCCGAGGAGTTGAACGAGAAGTTGACACAGGGCTGCAGGTTGCTGTCGTAGCTGGATGA
>Ga0114976_10002660_pt1 | contig 11170 bp, 7 predicted proteins | sample S_130805_EF_Meta_FD_87319 | JGI IMG/M metagenome (GOLD analysis project Ga0114976, IMG submission 87319) | Freshwater microbial communities from Lake Simoncouche, Canada to study carbon cycling - S_130805_EF_MetaG | ecosystem: Environmental > Aquatic > Freshwater > Lake | place: Lake...
GTATTGTATACATAATGCAATGCCACACTCAATTCTACCACGCCTAGGCTGGCAGCAAAATGACCCCCATGCACACTCACTATATCAATGATGTACTGACGTAATTCATCGCATACCTGGTGTAATTTTTCTCTAGAAACCTTTTTTAGGTCATCTGGGGTATCAATATTCTTTAATAATGGTCCGGCCTCAATCAGCATGCTCAAATTTTAGTCTTGTAAAAGTAAGTTAATAACAGAAAAATTAACCAAAAGTTGCATCTTATTTGAGATTGCCGATGAAACGAAGATTTGACCTTTAATCCAAAAATCTTACCTGATATCGTATCTAAGGGTTTAAATTTGAAAGGTGAAAAAACATCAATCAATTTATTGGATCTGTCAGATAGGAGGTTGGATGACATATGGACTTACCATCATCTTTTTCTCTTACATGTTGGAGAAACAGCTAAGCACTGTTTTTTATCCACGTTTATTGGCCAATATTTTTTTAGGCATCATTGTGACGCATTTGTTTAGAAAAGCGTTGCTTGCATTTTCATTGCATCCTCCAATGCCCACATTTAAATGGGGGCAGCTTTTAATTTTATTACTGACTTTTGCAAGTGCCTATAGTTTTTTAACCAGTTACGCAGTCGAAATTTTAAAATTATACGACGCTACCAGAAAAGTGAGTTTAGAAAGACGTTTTTTAATTAGTCTGGTCATTGATACACCCATCATTTTTGTCTGGGTATCCATTTATATTTTATGGCATTATATTGAGTTCACCAATTCAGAAGCAATTCAAAAAGTGAAGCTGGAAAGTTTAATTAAAGAATTGCAACTCAAGACCATTAAATCTCAAATGAATCCGCATTTTATTTTCAATGCCCTTAATAGTATTAGAGCATTGGTAGATGAGGATCCACAACGAGCAAGACAAGCTATTACAGAGTTGAGTAATATTTTAAGAAGCAGCATTCAAGCAGACCAGAGCGAAGTTACAAGTTTAGAAAAAGAATTAAATATTGTGAAGGATTACCTTGCACTGGAATATATCAGATTTGCGGATAGATTGGTTGTGGAGTATGCCATAGACCCTGAGACCTTGTCCAATCAAATGCCACCCATGATGTTGCAAACTTTAGTTGAAAATGCAATTAAGCATGGCTTAAGTAAGCAGCCTGGTAATTGTTTGATCAAAATTATTTCTACTTACCAGGATAATAAACATGTACTGATGGTTCAAAATACTGGTGTATTAGATCAGGAAACGGGTCGTGATGGATTTGGTTTACAGAGCACAAAAAATAGATTGAATATTTTATATCATGGAAACGCTTTGTTTGAAATCTATCAATGCGAACCTACCCTGGTAACGGCCAAATTAATCATTCCAATTGCCTCATAAAAAAAATGTAAAACATGCCCATTAAAGCAATTATCATTGATGACGAAAGACTAGCACGTAATGAGCTGAAAAAATTATTGGAGCAACATCCAGACATCAATATCATTGATGAAGCAAGCAATGTAGATGAAGCCATCGAAAAAATTGATTTATCAAGACCAGACCTCATTTTTTTAGACATACAAATGCCAGGCAAAACTGGGTTTGATTTATTGGCTGAAATTGAAAAATCACCTCGTGTTATTTTTACTACAGCATATGATGAGTTTGCTTTGAAAGCCTTTGAAGTGAATGCTTTGGACTATTTATTAAAACCAATCGATCCTAAAAGATTAGCAGACTCGATTCAAAAATTACAAACTGAAATCGCACTCGAACAAGCAAGTTTATTGGGTGTGAGTAGAGGTCCATTGACGGAAGTGGATCAGGTTTTTGTAAAAGATGGTGAGCGTTGTTGGTTTGTGAAATTAGCTGACATTAGATTGTTTGAAAGTGTCGGTAATTATGCCAAAGTATATTTCTCCACCAACAAGCCATTGATTTTAAAATCATTGAATGCATTAGAAGAAAGATTGGATGACCGTGTATTTTTTAGAGCCAACCGAAAACATATCATCAATTTACATTGGATCGAAAAAATAGAGCCCTACTTTAATGGAGGCTTATTGGTAGAATTAAAAGGAGGAGAAAAAATCGAGATCAGCAGACGTCAAACGGTGAAATTCAAAGAAATGATGAGTTTCTAAATTGGATTAATTCAAACTCTGAATGGCCTCAGCCATCTTTTGAATTAAGGCAGGGTCTTTTTCAATGGCATTGCCAATTACAATAATATCTGCACCAGCTTTACAGTTTTCAATTGCTTTTTCTGGAGTCGTGATACCACCTCCAACGATGATAGGTGTTTGTATATGCTTGGCAACCTGTTGGATCATGCTGGTTGGAATGGCGTTTTTTGCACCACTGCCCGCATCCATATAAATTAGCTTCAAGCCTAACATTTCACCAGCCATGGCGGTACAGGCAGCAATATCATTTTTATTCGCAGGAATAGGGTTGGTATTGGATATATAAGAGACGGTGGTTGGCATTCCCCCATCTATCAACATATAACCGACAGGGATGATCTCTAATCCACTTTGTCTTATAAATGGGGCACTAATGACATGTTGACCAATCAATAATTCAGGATTGCGTCCAGAAATTAAAGAAAGGTATAATAAAGCGTCTGCTTTTGGGGTGATCTGGTCTGGGGATCCTGGGAATAGTACTACAGGAATAGAACAAGCTTGTTTGATCTGAGCAACCACTTGGTCTAAAGTATCCGTCACCACTAAACTCCCTCCAACAAAAATAAAGTCTATTTTATATTGAACAGCAAGGTCAATCGTCTTCTGTAAATCAACACCACCAAGCTTATCTGGGTCAATTAAGACTGCAAATGCCTTTTGCTGTTTCGTTTTTTTATCTAGGATATTTTGGTATACTTTATTGCTCATCTGGCACAAAATTATCTATTTTAACTATACAATCCACTACTTACTTATCTATTACAAAAAAAAATGATAAATCGAGGTTTTTTTTCTTAAGAAACTAACATTTAGTGGGGATAAATCATCAAATTCAATAGGGGTAATGGGTTTATAATTGTTCACATCAATTTTCCACATCTGTTGATATTTCAGTTGCGAAAGTCTCAACAGAGCACTATATTTTCGTCTACCCGTATTGCTTTTTCAAAAGCGCCGCGGAAACCCAGAAATTACTATATAAAAACTGACCAAGATCATGGCTAACACAAAAACAAAAAAAGGCTTAGAGTTTAAGCGCAAATTCACCATCGAAGGCGTGAGTCCATTCGATCAGTTCGAGTATGATTACAGAGATAGTGTAATCAAAAATCCGAACGGAGAGAAAGTATTCGAAATGACGAATGTGGAAGTGCCAAAACAATGGAGCCAAATTGCAACGGATATCCTTGCACAAAAATATTTCAGAAAAGCGGGTGTACCTCAAGCCGATGGTTCTTTGGGTAGAGAAACTACTGTCAAACAGGTAGCGCATCGTATGGCTAATTGTTGGAGAGTATGGGGAGAGCGTTATGGTTATTTCACAACAACAAATGATGCACAAGTATTTTACGAAGAATTAGTATATAGTATTTTAAACCAAGCATGTGTGCCAAATTCGCCACAATGGTTTAATACTGGTTTACACGAAAGCTATGGTATTACTGGGGGTGCTCAAGGGCACTATTATGTAGATCCAACCGATAAGCAATTAAAGCGTTCAACAAGCGCTTATGAGCGTCCTCAGCCGCATGCATGTTTTATATTGAGTGTGAGTGATGATTTAGTGAACGAGGGTGGTATTATGGACTTATGGACAAGAGAAGCAAGAATTTTTAAATATGGTTCTGGTGTCGGAACAAACTTCTCTCATATTAGAGGAGCCAACGAAAAATTATCAGGTGGTGGTTCTTCTAGCGGCTTAATGAGCTTCTTGAAAATTGGAGACCGCGCTGCTGGTGCAATCAAGTCTGGTGGTACAACACGTCGTGCTGCCAAAATGGTTTGTTTAGATTTAGATCACCCAGAAATATTAGAATTCATTAACTGGAAAGTACAAGAGGAAGATAAAGTTGCTGCCTTAATTGCTGCAGGTTATGACAATGGATATGAAGGAGAAGCTTATGCAACTGTTTCAGGTCAAAACTCAAACAACTCTGTACGTATTCCAAATAGCTTCTTTAAAGCATTGTCTGAAGACGGCAATTGGGAATTAAAAGCACGTACCGATGGTCGTGTAATGAAATCTATTCCAGCAAGAGAAGTGTGGGATCAAATTGCGAACGCTGCATGGCGTTGTGCGGATCCAGGTACACAATATGATACGACTATCAACGAATGGCATACTTGTCCAAAAGGTGGCCGAATCAATGCATCTAACCCATGTTCTGAATACATGTTCTTAGACAACACTGCATGTAACTTGGCTTCTATTAACTTAAGAAAATTCTTCAACGAATCAGATAATTCATTTGATGTAGAAGGTTTTGAATATACAACAAGATTATGGCAGACTGTTTTAGAAGTATCTATTTTAATGGCGCAGTTCCCTTCTAAAGAAGTAGCGCAATTATCTTATGACTACAGAACGACAGGTTTAGGTTTTGCTAATTTAGGTTCTATGTTGATGGTAAGTGGTATCGCTTATGATAGTGAAGAAGCACGTGGTATTGCTGGTGCAATCACTGCAATCATGACAGGTGTTGCGTATAAGACATCTGCAGAGATGGCTTCCTTCTTAGGTGCCTTTGATAGATATCAAGAGAACAAAGAAGATATGTTACGTGTTATGCGTAACCACCGTGCCGCTGCTTATGATGCAGAAGATGCCTATGTAGGTATTGAAATTAAGCCTCAAGGAATTAAAGCACAATTCACGCCTGACTACTTATTAAAAGCTGCAACAAAAGCTTGGGATGATGCAGTTAAATTAGGAGAAAAATATGGTTACAGAAATGCGCAAACAACTGTGATCGCACCAACTGGAACAATTGGTTTAGTAATGGATTGTGATACAACAGGCGTTGAACCAGATTTTGCATTGGTTAAATTCAAAAAATTATCTGGTGGTGGATATTTCAAAATCATCAACCAATCTGTACCTCAATCATTAAAGAATCTAGGCTATACACAGAAGCAAAATGATGCGATCGTTAACTTTGCCGTGGGTCATGCCAATTTCGAAGGTGCACCACATATCAATAACAAAAGCTTATTGGCTAAAGGTTTCACTCAAGAAGAAATCGATAAATTAAATGGTGCTGCAAGATCAGCATTCGAAATTGGATTCATCTTCAATCGTTTCACTTTAGGTGATGCTTGTTTAACAAGATTAGGATTCAAGGAAGAAGTATTCGCGGACTGGAGCTTTAGTTTATTAGAAGCTTTAGGATTTAGCGAAGATCAAATTGACGAAGCAAATGATTATGTATGTGGTACCATGACTGTAGAAGGTGCTCCAGCATTGAAAGACGAACATTTGTCCATCTTTGATTGTGCCAACAAAAATGGTAAAAAAGGCGTTAGATATATTCATGCACATGGACATATTAGAATGATGGCAGCATGTCAACCATTCTTATCAGGTGCGATTTCAAAAACAATTAACCTTCCACACGAAGCGACTGTTGAAGAAATTGCAGATTCTTATTTAATGAGTTGGTCATTAGGTTTAAAAGCAAATGCGATTTACCGTGATGGATCTAAATTAAGTCAACCATTATCTACAAAATCGGATAAGAAAACTAAAACGGATAGTGCTGAAGCGGAAGCATCTGAAGAAGTAGCAACTTCTCAAATGGTGGACTTGAGTAACTTAACAGTTGACGAATTATTAGAAGAAGTACAAAAGAGAATGACAACTTCAACCGATACGGTATTGAAGCGTCAATTGTCTCGTATTGTTGAGCGCAAATCCTTACCAGCCAAGCGTCGTGGCTTTACACAAAAAGCACGCATTGGGGGTCAAGTATTGTTCTTAAGAACGGGTGAATACAATGACGGAACGGTTGGTGAATTATTCATTGACTTGGCAAAAGAAGGTTCAATCCTTCGTAGCTTAATGAACTGTTTCGCCATCTCTATCTCTGTAGGTTTACAATATGGTGTGCCTTTAGAAGAGTTTGTTGACAAGTTTGTATTCACAAAATTTGAACCATCAGGTATGGTGGATCATCCAAATATTAAAACAACCACGTCTATTGTGGACTTTATCTTCCGTGCCTTAGCTTATGAATATTTAGGCAGAACAGATTTAGTACATGTATTAGACAAGCCTACAGTTGAGAACTTAGGAGAGGAGGGAGATATCACCCTTGTGGGAAAGCCTGAATTGAGTAGCATTCGCGTAACTGCTCCAGCTACTCCTGCTCCAGTCGCTAAAGCAAATGTGGTAGCTGCTGTCAACGAAGGTGGTTCAATGGACAATATTACTGCAGCAGCAAAGAGCATGCAAAGCGATGCGCCTGCTTGTAGCACTTGTGGACATATCACTATTCGTAGCGGTACTTGTTACAAATGCTTGAACTGCGGAACAAGCATGGGATGTAGTTGATTTTTTGTGAATTTTTATAAAATATAAAATTCACAAAAACATCCTCTTATGATTTTAATCCCCACCCCGTAAACGGGTGGGGATTTTTGTTTTCCTGCCATCCACGATTTTGTTATAATTCCCACCCCGTAAACGGGTGGGGATTATTGTTCCAAAACATTCCTGTAAAAAATATCCATCCATAGATTAAATCAAGTAAATTCATAGTTCAAATTATCACTAGAAAAACTATTCTCTTATGTCTGATTTTCAAGTTAAAGTAGCACCTAAAACATATGACGCAGTCATAGTGGGTTCTGGTGCTGGTGGTGGAATGGCTGCATATGTTTTAGCAAAAGCAGGTTTGAAAGTGTGCTTACTAGAAGCTGGTCCAGATTTTGATCCTGCAAAGCATTCTTCTCAAATGAAAAATCCTTGGGAATCACCCCGTCGTGGAGCGAGTACAAAAATGAGACCCTTCGGCGATTTCGATGCCTCTTTCTGGGGCTGGGAAATAGATGGCGAGCCTTATACGCAAACAAAAGGTGCAGACCATTTTGATTGGTGGAGAGCAAGAATGGTGGGAGGAAGAACCAATCACTGGGGACGTATTTCATTAAGATTTGGTCCAAGAGATTTTAAAAGAAAAAGCATCGACGGATTAGGAGATGATTGGCCAATCGGGTACGAAGATGTAAAACCTTATTATGATAAAATAGATCAATTAATTGGCGTGTATGGAACGAATGAAGGTTTAGAGAATGATCCAGATGGCATTTTCTTGCCACCTCCAAAACCAAGACTACACGAATTGATGTTTAAGAAAGCTGCTACTGGTATTAATATCCCAGTGATCCCTTCTCGTTTATCTATTTTAACAAAAAAAATAAACGATGAGCGTGGTGCATGTTTTTATTGCGGACAGTGTAATCGTTCTTGTAAAGTCTACGGAGATTTTTCTTCTTCATCTGTCTTGGTTAAACCAGCAGTGATGACAGGGAATGTAGATTTGATCACTGGTGCGATGGCACGTGAAGTGTTGACAGACAATGAAGGGAAAGCAAAAGGTATTTCTTACGTGAACAAAATGGATAAACGAGAATACCAAATCAATGCGAAAGTGGTGATCCTTGGCGCAAGTACTTGTGAGACCGCACGTTTGTTGTTGAATTCTAAATCACAAAAACATCCAAACGGATTGGCTAATAGTTCTGGTGTGGTAGGGCATTATTTACATGATTCTACAGGTGCAGCATTGGGTGGCGTGATTCCAAATTTAATGGGTCGTAAGCGTTATAACGAAGATGGTGTTGGAGGTATGCACGTATATACGCCATGGTGGTTGGATAATAAAAAATTAGATTTCCCACGCGGCTATCATATTGAATATTGGGGTGGTATGAGCCAGCCAGGTTATGGCTTTGGTATGGGTACGCAAGGATTGAATGGTAAATTCCAAGTGAATGGGAAAACGAAAGAAGAGGGTGGATATGGTAGTTCATTAAAAGAAGACGTGCGTTTCTTTTACGGCGCTAGTGTAGGTATGGGTGGTCGAGGGGAAGCAGTACCTCGTTTTGAAAACCATTGTAAGATCGACCCAGATGTAGTAGATAAATATGGCATTCCAGTTTTAAATTTTAATTGTAAGAATTCAGAATATGAAATCAAGCAAGCAAAACACATGAAAGAAACATTCCGTGAAATCATGCATGAAATGGGCGCTGTGATTACATGGGGTGATCAGGATGACGCCACAAATAATTATGGCTTATCCAATCCTGGGAATATTATTCATGAGGCAGGAACAGTGCGTATGGGGAATGATAAAAAAACTGCACCATTGAATGCATGGGGACAAGCACATGATTGTAAGAATTTATTTTGTGTAGATGGTTCTGTATTTACGTCTCAAGCAGACAAGAATATTACTTGGACCATTTTGGCATTGTCAATGCGCACATCGGAATACATTTTGGATCAGTTACAAAAACAAAATCTATAGATTTTGTTTTTAAAATAATAAAAAGAAGTGTGAAGGGAGTTTAAATTTTTTGAAACAACCTTCACACAACCAAAAACAAAATATTTAAATTAATTACCATGGACAGAAGAAAATCCATTAAAGCATTAATCCTAGGAACAGTTTCTGCAGGCGTTGTAATACAAGCTTGTAAAAGCGAGAAGACAACCGTTTCTGAATTTAATTTGGACGACCGCATGCAGGAAGAAAAAGATTATTTGGTAAAAGTAAACGCTGAACCAAAATTCTTTGATGAGCACGAAATGGCTACCATCACAGTATTAGGAGATATCATTATGCCAAAAGATGAAACCAGTGGTTCTGCTTCTGAAGCGAAAGTCCCAGAGTTCCTTGAATTCATTGTAAAAGATATGCCCGAGCATCAAGTGCCAGTGAGAGGAGGATTAAGATGGCTAGACTTGCATAGTTTCAATAAGCATGGAAAATCTTTTGTGAGCTGCACAAGTGCGCAACAAATTGGTATCGTGGATGAGATTGCTTATCCTAAAAAAGCAAAGCCAGAAGTAGCACAGGGCGTAAGCTTCTTTAATAAAATGAGAGACTTAGTCACTACTGCTTATTATACTTCAGAGATTGGTGTAAAAGACCTTGGCTATATGGGGAATGTGCCGAATCAATGGCAGGGTGTACCTGATGATGTGTTGAAACACCATGGACTCGCTTATACTGAGAAGGAATTGAAAGAATGTATCTAATTAATTCTTAAAATCTACGAAATAGTACTTCCTGCAGCGATCGCTTCACTCGGGCTCACAAAGTATAATTTTCCAGCAGCGTCTTCGGCCATTAAGATCATACCCTTGCTTTCGATACCACGCATTTTTCTTGGTGCTAAATTCGCAACGATCGTCACTTGCTTGCCTACAATTTCTTCTGGCTTAAAATGCATAGCGATACCAGAAAGGATGGTCCTTTGTTCAAATCCTAGGTCTACCAATAGCTCTAATAATTTATCTGCTTTTTCTACTTTTTTGGCTTCAATGATCGTGCCGACGCGTAAATCTATTTTTCCAAAATCATCAAACACGATTTCTGGTTTTAAGCTATTGTCTTTTGGATTTTCGGTAATTGTGTTTTCCATAGTTGTTTTTTTAGCAGCTACATTGGCTTGTAACTGTGCTAATTCTGCATCAATTTCTTCGTTCTCTATTTTTCTAAAAAGTAATTCAGGCGCTCGTAAGCTGTAACCTACTTTTAATAAATCAAATTTTCCTGCATTCTCCCATTCTAACATTTTGTCTACCACTTTCATCATATAACACATTTTCTTGGCAGTAAATGGAATGAAAGGTTGTGCAAGAATCGCTAGGTTAGCACATAATTGCAAGCAAGCATGCATCGTGTTTTCGATGATCTTTTGTGCATCAGGATTTTGGTCTAATGTCTTTGCAACAATCCATGGCTCCTGCTTTTGCATGTATTGGTTACCTTTTCTTGCAAGGTCAATCAATTCGAATTGTGCTTCTCTAAATTTATATTGCTCTAATAAATTCGTGATCTTTTCTTTAGATACTTTCACCGCATCCATCATGCCCTTAAAGCTATCAGTTGCATTGTCGCTTGCCGCTTCTGCATTAATTAAATCAGTATGAAAAGGAGGCACTTTACCATTGCATAATTTATGCATCAAGACCCAAGTCCTGTTCACAAAATTTGCGAAGATGCTTACCAATTCTCCATTTACAGATTCCTGAAAACCTTTCCACGTAAATTCACTATCCTTTGATTCAGGCGCAATAGAAGTTAGATAAAAACGCAAGCTATCCGCAAGTCCGTCTCCACCATTTTCTTTTTTAATCCATTTGTTGATATAATCATCCATCTCGATACTCCATCCTTTAGAAGTGCTCATCTTATCACCTTCTAAATTCATGAACTCGTTAGCTGGCACATTTTCTGGTAAAATATGTCCATTCAATTTCAACATCACAGGGAAGATGATGCAATGGAATACAATATTGTCTTTACCAATAAAGTGTACCAATTTTGTGTCCTTATCATTCCAGTAAGGCGTCCAATCTTTATTATTATTGATTGCCCATTGTTTAGTTGCACTAATGTAACCGATAGGAGCATCAAACCAAACGTACAATACTTTTCCTTCGCCTCCTGGAACAGGCACTTTAATCCCCCAATCTAAATCTCGTGTCACTGCTCTTGCTTGCAAACCGCCGTCAATCCAGCTTTTACATTGACCCAATACTGCAGGGCGCCAATCATTTGCATGTTCTTTTAATATCCAATCGCGTAAAAAATCTTCGTGTCTATTTAATGGTAGGTACCAATGTGATGTTTCTTTTTTAATAGGTGCTTGTCCACTTAATGTACTCACTGGATTAATCAATTCTTCGGGACTCAAGGTCTTGCCACATTTTTCACATTGATCGCCGTAGGCTTCTTTATGACCACAACTCGGACAAGTGCCTTTAATATATCGATCTGCTAGAAAAGTATTAGTGGCTTCGTCAAAATATTGTTCCGAAGTTTTTATTTCTAAATCCCCTTTTGATTCTAAGTTTTTGAAAAATTCAGAAGCAGTGGCATGGTGCAATGGATCACTTGTTCTATGGTAGATATCAAAGGCTATTCCCAGGTCCTTGAAATTTTGTTCAATGATGGGATGGTATTTATCAATGA
>Ga0114976_10002661_pt1 | contig 11169 bp, 9 predicted proteins | sample S_130805_EF_Meta_FD_87319 | JGI IMG/M metagenome (GOLD analysis project Ga0114976, IMG submission 87319) | Freshwater microbial communities from Lake Simoncouche, Canada to study carbon cycling - S_130805_EF_MetaG | ecosystem: Environmental > Aquatic > Freshwater > Lake | place: Lake...
CATACATACGCTCCATCACCATCACATTGATATGGCACAAATCCCAATACACTTCTGGAATCATGATTTTGTTGGAACCTTCAAAGTTTCTTCTTAATTGGCTACAGTTTGCGGCTTCTCGCAACAAATCTAATTCATCATGAATCGTTGTATCAAAACCAGATACAACTTCTTTAGGCTTTAATCGCTTGCCATCGTAGGAGAATTTTTCAATCAAACCTGCAAGGCTATGCATCAAAGCTAAATCACTCTCAATCACTTCTAAGATATTGGGGCGCAATACTTTAATTGCTACATGCTTGTCTTCCCACTCAGGATATTTACTGTTGCCCTTGAGTACTGCAAAATGTACTTGGGCAATGGACGCACTTGCTATTGGAGTTGCATCAAATGATTTGAATACCTCGTCAATTGGTAACTGGAGTGCTTTTTCGATGATTTCTCGAGATAACTCATTGGAAAATGGTGGAACATCATCTTGGAGTTTAGCTAACTCATCAGCAATATCTTCAGGAAGTAAATCTCTTCTTGTAGAAAGTACTTGACCAAATTTAATAAATACGGGTCCTAAGGACTCCAAGGCAAGGCGTATTCTTTGTCCTCGAGCTAATCCTCTTGAAGGAGAAAACAACGACAAGGGAAGTGTCAGAATACTAAAAAAACCTGGCTTTAATACGGTTCTTAATAACCCAAAAAGATCATATCGCCAAAGAATATAGAAAATTCGGAAGATACGGTTAACTTTTTGCATTATGTTGGATGTGTTTGTTTGCTGTTAAAAGCTTGCTCAAGTAGATTCACTTTTTTTTCGGCTCGGTCAATTTGATCGCGTAATAAGCGCAATTCGGATTTAAAGTCGCTCATTTGCTGACTATCTACCAGAATATTTTTTTCATATACCAAGTAATCTCTGATTCCACCTTTTAAATCATTCATCGCAAGTTGAGTTTGATGCAACATTTTTTGAGATTCTAAGACAACTCTTCTTGCTGTAGCATCACCTAAAAGTTTAGATAAGTCCTCTTCAACTTCCCATTTAAGATCAGCTACTAAACGATTTAAATCTGCAGCAAAGTCGATATCTCCAGAAATTTTGACAAATTTCATGGCTCCAGATTTACCTTCTTTCAGAAAAGTCCAAATCGCTTCTTGCGGAATTGTCAAACTCACTGAGGGTAGATTGGTACTATCACTTGCATTTACAAACATGCCTTCTTGTATCGCTATTTGAAAATCCCCAATGGGCAAAGTAATCGCGATCGACTGCCCTTCTCTAGGAAGAAGAAGGTTATGAGCCCAGCGTTCTTGTTCAATCAGATGATTTAAAGCTCTTAATACGACAGAAGGAGCTGGCAAATGAGCCATGATTAAAACTTATACCCAATGTGTAAAGCAACAATGCCGCCAGATAGTGGGTGAACTTCTACTTGATCAAAGCCAGCTTCAAGCATCATTCCCTTGAGAGTTTCTTGATCTGGATGCATGCGGATGGACTCTGCTAAATAACGATAGCTTTGAGCATCACCAGCTATTTTTTCTCCAAGCCAAGGTAAAACCTTGAAAGAGTAAATATCATAGATTGGTTTAATCAGCTCAACTGGTTGAGAAAATTCTAACACCATTGTTTTACCACCAGGCTTTGTTACACGACACATCTCTTTGAGTGCAACTTCTTTATGTGTCATATTGCGTAAGCCAAAAGAGACAGTGACTAAATCAAAATGGTTTTTTACAAAAGGAATTTTTTCGGCGTCTAATTGTACGCACGGAATAATTACCCCTTGATCGACCAACCGATCTCTACCAACTCGCAACATGGAAGAGTTAATATCACTCAACCAAACTTCGCCAGATTTCCCAGCTTTTTTTGCAAAAGCTAATGCTAAGTCTCCAGTACCACCGGCAATGTCTAAAACTTTTTGGCCAGGCAAAACATTGGCACTAGCAATCGTAAACATTTTCCAGATCCGATGAAGTCCCATCGACATTAAATCATTCATTAAGTCATAGTTACTCGCTACAGAATGAAATACCCCTGCAACCTTTTCCGCCTTTTTCGACTCATCAACTTTTTCAAATCCGAAATGGGTTTGTACCATGTATGATCCTGGAAATTATTTTTTCATGGGAGCATCGCGGTCTAAACCAGCCTGAGCTAATTTATCCAAATGCTCTTGCCAAATCTGTTCTTGGTTCAGGCAAAGCTCATGTAAATATTCCCATGAGAATAGTCCAGAATCATGGCCGTCAGTAAAAGTAGGTTTAATGGCGTAATGACCTACTGGTTCAACACTTAAAATACTAACATTACGCTTACCAGTTTGCAGTGTCTCTTGACCGGGTCCATGTCCCCTGACTTCAGCGGATGGCGAGACAACTCTTAAAAACTCAAATGGAAGTCGATAGTTATTGCCATCTTCATAACCAAGTTCAAGAACTTTTGATTGTTGGTGAACAACAAGGGACTGAGGAATTAATGGCTTCATCAAACTAGCACTCTTTCAATACCACCAGAATTAGCACTATTGACATAATCAGCCATCCAATTCTCACCTAATAAATGACGCGCCATTTCAACCACAATATAGTCAGCAGTCGTTCCTGAGTCATCGTTAAAACGAGACAGTCCTTGTAAACAAGATGGGCAACTCGTAAGAACTTTCACGTTACCTGTAAAGCCATCATCATGAAGCGCCTTCGCTCCTTTAACCATTTCTTCTTCTTTTCTAAAACGAATTTGTGTAGAAATATCAGGTCTAGTTAATGCCAAGGTACCTGACTCTCCACAACAGCGATCATTTTTCTTAATTAAATTTTGATCTTCTGTTTGAATAATTTGATTAACTGTTTTTAAAGGGTCTTGAAGCTTCATTGGTGAGTGGCAAGGATCATGATACATATATCTCGTACCCTGAACACCAGTCAACTTAATATTTTTTTCCAGCAAATATTCATGAATATCGATAATCCTACAACCAGGGAAGATCTTATCGAACTCATAACCAGCTAATTGATCGTAACAAGTCCCACAAGAAACCACGACAGTTTTAATGTCCAAATAATTTAAGGTATTAGCCATACGGTGGAATAAAACCCGATTATCGGTAATCATTTTTTCAGCTTTATCAAAATCCCCAGAACCACGTTGAGGATATCCACAGCATAAATAACCTGGCGGCAAAACAGTTTGTACCCCTGCCTCCCAGAGCATTGCTTGGGTAGCTAGTCCAACTTGAGAAAAAAGCCGCTCAGATCCACATCCTGGAAAATAAAATACGGCTTCTGAATCAACCGAAGTCGTTTTGGGATTTCGAATAATCGGAACTATTTCTGAATCCTCAATATCCAAAAGTGCTCGCGCTGTCTTTTTCGGTAAATTACCCGGCATTTTTTTATTAATAAAATGAATTACCTGTTCTTGAATAACAGGCTTTCCAAGAGAGAGTGCTGGGGCACTGGTCTGTTTTTTTGCTAATGATTTAAATAAATCATGACCTATGCGCTGGGCTTTATAGCCCCATTCAATCATCACTGTTCTGGCCAGCTTAATCGTTTCTGGATTGGAGGCATTTAAAAAGAACATGGCTGCACTTGAGCCAAAATTAAATTTCTTTTTGCCCATCTTACGTAATAAATTACGCATGTTCATGGTTACATCACCAAAATCAATTTTGACAGGGCACGGGGTTAAACATTTATGGCAAACCGTACAATGAGCTGCAACATCATCGAATTCATCCCAATGTTTAATTGAGATGCCTCGACGAGTTTGTTCTTCGTACAGAAAGGCTTCAATTAAAAGTGACGTTGCAAGAATCTTATTGCGTGGGCTGTAATGTAAGTTAGCGCGTGGCACATGAGTTGCACATACCGGCTTACATTTGCCACATCGTAGACAGTCCTTAATACTTTCTGAAATTGCACCAATATCGCTTTGTTGCATAATCAAGGACTCATGTCCCATCAGTCCAAAGCTTGGGGTGTAGGCTTTATGTAAATCGCCACCAGGCATTAACTTGCCCTTATTAAATCTTCCATCAGGGTCAATTTTCAATTTATAAGCACGAAATTCTTTTAACTCTTCATCAGTTAAATACTCGAGCTTAGTAATACCTATGCCATGTTCGCCTGAAATAACTCCATCAAGAGATCTTGCTAAAACCATAATTCTGCCAACTACTTCATGAGCCTCTTGCATCATTTCATAATCATCAGAATTCACGGGTAAGTTTGTATGCACATTCCCATCGCCGGCGTGCATATGCAAAGCAACAAAGACGCGTTTTCTTAATATTTTTTTATGAATAGCAACACATTCAGTGAGTATTGGTGCAAATGCAGCACCCATGAATATTTGCTTGAGTTGTTCACGAACTTCTAACTTCCAAGACACACGGATACTTCGATCTTGTAACTTCTCAAAATAATGATCTAACTCTTGGGCATAATCAGCCCACTTAGAGCGTACTTCACGCAACATGTTTAATGCCTGGGTAACTCGATCTTCCAATATTTCCGAAGAGGGAATCTCTGAAGCATCATCCGATTTACCCAATACAAGATTACCTTTGACGAAATAATCTTCTAATGCATCAAGTAGCAAAAGTTTGTTCTTAATAGAAAGTTCAATATTAATTTTTTCGATACCGTCGGTATATTCCCCCATTCTTGGTAAGGGAATCACCACGTCTTCATTAATTTTGAATGCATTTGTGTGGCGAGAGATAGCTGCAGTTCTAGAACGATCGAGCCAAAATTTCTTTCTTGCTTCAGGACTTATAGCAATAAAACCCTCACCAACACGATTGTTGGCAATACGAATTACTTCACTCGCTGCGGCAGCGACGACATCAGCATCATCGCCAACAATGTCGCCAATTAAAACCATTTTTGGTAATACATTTCTCTTGGATTTTGTAGTGTAGTCAACTGCCTTCAGGTATTTTTCGTCTAAATGCTCAAGGCCGGCGAGAATCGCTCCACCATTTTTTGTTTGTTCATCTAAATAATTTTTGACTTCAACAATGCTTGGAATAGCATCTCGCGCTTGACCAAAAAATTCAAGGCAAACAGTACGTATTTCTTTAGGCATCCGGTGTAATACCCATTTAGCACTAGTAATTAAACCATCACAACCCTCTTTTTGAACGCCAGGTAAGCCTGATAAAAATTTATCGGTTACGTCCTTGCCAAGTCCTACTTTTCTGAAGCGCTTACCTTCAATGGCTAAGACTTCTTTCTTAAGAATAGTCGTACCTGGGGCTTGTCTGCCATCAGACCAAGTTAATTCAAAAGTGGCTACAGGTGCATCATGGATTTTGCTCAGGTTATGATCAAGACGCAATATTTCTAACCAATTACCTTCAGTGTCAACCATTCTCCACCAGAGTAAATTATCAAGCGCAGTACCCCATAAAACTGCCTTCTTACCACCGGCGTTCATAGCAATATTGCCGCCAATACAACTTGCCTCTAATGAGGTTGGATCAACAGCAAAAACAAGTCCGCTCTTATCAGCCGCGTCAGAAACTCTTTTAGTGACAACTCCAGCCTCAGTACATATGGTTCCAACATCCCTATCAACCCCAGGGATTTTGCCAAATTCGACTGGCATCATTTTTTCTAATTTCTCAGTATTTATGACAGCTGACATCGGTGTTAATGGAATTGCGCCACCTGTGTAGCCCGTACCACCCCCCCTAGGAATAATCGTTAAACCAAGCTCAATACAAGCTTTAACAATCCCAGGAATCTCTAATTCACTGTCTGGAGTGATAACGACAAAAGGATATTCAACTCGCCAATCTGTTGCATCAGTCACATGCGATACTCGCACAAAACCATCAAATCCAATGTTGTCCTGTGCGGTAATTTTCCCTAATACCTTGCGCGCTTGAATTCTTAAAAGCTTTGCTTTATCAAAGTCATTTGCAAAGTTTTTAACTGCCTGACGTGCAGAACTTACTAAAAAAGATACTTTTTCTTCTAACTGCTGAGTTATCCGTTTTTCAACTTCAGTAAGTCGATGATTAAGAGCATCGATCAAAGATTTAAGCCGCTTGGGGTTATCTAAAAGATCATCTTGTAAATATGGGTTGCGGTTGACTACCCAAATATCGCCTAAAACTTCATACAGCATTCTTGCTGAACGACCAGTTTTTCGCTCACTTCTTAAACTGTCAAGGGCATCCCATGCCTGCGTACCTAATATACGTATGACAATTTCACGATCAGAAAATGATGTGTAGTTATATGGAATTTCTCGGAGTCTTAAAGGCTGACTCTTCAAATTTTGGGGCGGTTCAAAGTAAATCGGTGCGTTCATAGTGTTTTGACCTAAAAGACTATTCTAATTGAGGGTGCAATTCTTTGCTAATTTTTCTCAATCCTGCATTTCTAAGTTTTTTATTAAAATTTGCTCGCTTAGGAGTTGTTACTCAATAAATAGACAAAAGCTATGAATATGTATCTTAGAGTTTTACCAATCATCATGTAGATACAACAAGGCCAAAAGGGTAATTTTGACCATCCTGCAAATACGGTTAGAGGATCTCCAACGATTGGCAACCATGAAAAAAGTAAGCTTTTTGAGCCCAATTGACGTAAATATGCGCTCAATTTACTCGTTGACGATTTTTTTTCATGAAGCATGGAGTCTTTAGCATTTTTAGCAAAATAACCAATATGCCAATTAATAATGCCTCCGAGAATGTTCCCCACGCTGGCAACTGCAATTAATGGTCCTACATTTTCAGGAAATTGGACTAAATAAGCAAAAAATACGGCTTCAGAACTAAAAGGTAATAACGTGGCAGCTAAAAACGACATTACCCCAACAGATGTTAAACCCACCCAGGGGATCGAAATTGCCTGTAAAAGGGCTTCAATTGAGGATTCCATACGTTATTCTAGTTGCTCTATGATAATCTTCTGTCTATGCAAAACGACTATTTACGAAAAATTTTAAATGCCAAGGTCTATGATGTTGCTCGAGAAACCGAACTTGAGCATGCTCAACACTTGTCTACACGCCTAAAGAACAATATCCTTTTAAAACGCGAAGATAATCAACCCGTATTTTCCTTCAAATTGCGTGGAGCCTATAACAAAATGGCTCATCTAAGCAAGGATCAACTGGCGAAGGGTGTCATCGCTGCATCGGCAGGCAACCACGCCCAGGGTGTTGCCATGGGTGCCGCAAAACTTGAATGTCTTGCAACGATTGTGATGCCGATTACTACTCCTCAGTTAAAGATTGATGCCGTAAAAGATCGTGGTGGAAAATGGGTTAAGGTCGTACTTTTTGGTGAATCCTATAACGATGCCTATGATCATGCTCTGCAATTAGAGGAAAAGCACAACCTTACGTTTGTTCACCCCTTTGATGATCCAGATGTGATAGCAGGGCAAGGCACGATTGCGATGGAGATTCTGCGTCAATATCAAGGTCCTATTGAAGCCATTTTTGTGGCTATCGGTGGTGGAGGACTCATCGCAGGTATTGGCTCTTATATAAAAGCTATTCGTCCTGAAATTAAAATTATCGGTGTTCAAACAGTAGATTCCGATGCGATGAAGCGCTCAATTGAAGCTGGTAAACGAGTTACTCTTAAAGATGTAGGCCTTTTCTCGGATGGTACTGCCGTGAAATTGGTTGGTAAGGAAACTTTTAAAATCTGCCAAAAAGTAGTAGATGAAATTATTACTGTCGATACAGATGCTATCTGTGCAGCGATTAATGATGTGTTTACTGATACGAGAAGCATTCTAGAGCCTGCTGGGGCATTATCTATTGCCGGTTTAAAAGCTTACGTTGCAAAAAATAAATGTACGGGAAAAACATTTATTAGCATTGCCTGTGGCGCTAATATGAATTTTAGTCGTCTACGATTCGTGGCCGAAAGAGCTGATGTTGGTGAGTCTAAAGAAGCAGTATTTGCCATCACAATCCCTGAAGAGCGAGGCTCTTTCAAACGTTTTTGTTCATTGATTGGAACAAGAAATGTCACAGAATTTAACTACCGAATTTCTGATGCAAAACATGCCTATATTTTTATTGGTATTTCTACTCAAAAACAAGGAGATAGTGCCCACATTGCAAAAGAATTTATCAAATCAGGTTTTGATACGATTGACTTAACAACGGATGAATTAGCCAAGTCTCATTTAAGGCATATGGTTGGCGGACGTTCCACCCTAGCAGACGATGAATTACTGTACCGCTTTGAATTTCCAGAACGTCCTGGAGCACTGATGAATTTTTTAAATGCGATGTCTCCTCATTGGAATATTAGCCTTTTTCATTATCGTAACCATGGGGCGGATTATGGGAAAATTTTGGTAGGGCTTCAAGTACCGAAAAAAAATAATAAAGAGTTTAAAGATTTTCTTAAGGGAACGGGTTATCGCTATTGGGATGAAAGTGAGCACCCTGCCTATCAACTCTTTTTAAAATAATTTATGAGTTTTTCACTATCAGGCAAACTCGTTGTAGCCATTTCCTCAAGAGCCTTATTCGATTTCGAAGAAGAAAACCGAGTTTTTGAAGCCACGAATGATAGTGCTTACATGCGTGTTCAACAAGAGCGCTTGGCCATTCCAGCCAAAGCTGGGGTAGCGTTTCCATTGGTTCAAAAATTATTACAATTTAATACCGAGCAAGTTGCTCGAGTAGAAGTAGTGATTCTTTCAAGAAATGACCCTGTTAGTGGCCTGCGTGTTTTCCGCTCTGCAGAGCATGCAGGCCTTAAGTTAGAGCGGGGTGTATTTACTAGGGGTCGACCACCCTATCATTATTTAAGATCTCTACATGCTAATTTATTTTTATCGGCAAATGAAAATGATGTGAGAGAAACAATTCTTGCTGGATTTCCTGCAGCCTTGGTATATCCCCAATCGGTAAAAATAGCGCAATCTAATCCACAAGAAATCCGTATTGCATTCGATGGTGATGCTGTTTTGTTTTCGGATGAGTCTGAGCGAATATTTCAAGCAAAAGGTTTGGATGCGTTTGTTAAGCATGAAACCCATTTGGCAAAAACACCACTTCCGCCAGGACCCTTTAAGCCCTTATTAGAAGCTCTTCACCAATTGCAAAACTCTAGTCCAGAATCTGCCATGCGCATACGCACGGCTCTTGTCACTGCAAGATCTGCTCCAGCTCATGAAAGAGCAATCCGAACACTGATGAGTTGGGGTGTCGACATTGATGAAGCGATGTTTCTTGGTGGTTTAAATAAGTCTGATTTTTTAAGGGAGTTTGCTCCCGATTTTTTCTTTGATGATCAAACAGGTCACTGTGAAGCAGCTTCAGAGGTTGCGCCAACTGGTCAAGTAATTTCAGGGATCACCAACAAGTTAGGTACAAAGCAATGACAGATCAATTGAACCACTTAGGTCATCTATCAGATGCGCCTCTTGGGAAAACAAGCGCTAATCCAGATAAATATAGCCCAGAGCTACTTTACCCAATTCCTCGAAGTTCGCATCGCGCTCTGCTCGAATGTGGCAATACCCTACCCTTCATAGGGGTTGATATTTGGAATGCCTATGAATTATCTTGGCTAGGTCCCAGAGGAAAACCAGAAGTAGCTATAGCTCAAATTGAAATCCCTTTTGATTCACCTTTCATGATTGAGTCAAAGTCTCTGAAGCTTTATTTAAATAGCCTAAATTACGAACGATATTCGAGTGCGGAAGAAGTTAAACTACGAATTTCTAAAGATTTATCCGCCGCTGCAAAGAGTAATGTTTCCATTACTCTTTTTGATCCTCAGTCCTGGTCCCAACTATCCTTTGACAATATTGAGGGAACTTCACTTGATCGACTTGACATTCATATAGAGCCTCAAGATTTACCAAACCGAGATTGGTTAAGTTCTGAAACAAATGCAGCCCCAATCGAAGAAATACTTTTTTCTCATTTATTAAGAAGTAATTGTCCAGTAACCGGCCAACCAGACTGGGCTAGTATCATTATTTCTTATACAGGACCTGCAATCAATCAAGAAAATTTATTGCGTTACCTTATTTCTTATCGCAATCATCAGGAGTTTCATGAACATTGTGTAGAAAAAATATTTTGTGATATCAAAGCAAAATGTAAAACTGCAAAACTCTCTGTTTACGCTAGATATACTCGCCGTGGCGGCCTAGATATTAATCCGTTTAGAACAGATTTCAATGCTTCATGGCCAAAAAATAAAAGGCTTGCTAGGCAATAGCAAGCCTTTAGTTTGATGTTGAAATTTCCTAGAATGGAATATCGTCATCCATTTGACCAAGACTTGAACTAGCTGTGTTGGAAATTTCTGCTCTTTCTTTTGCATAGCTTGGAGCAGAAGACCCTCCACCAGTTTCACTCATTTTTCCACCTAACATTTGCATTGAATCTGCCACGATTTCTGTAGAGTATTTTTCAACTCCAGCCTGATCAGTATATTTTCTCGTACGAAGCTTACCTTCTACATAAACCTGAGATCCTTTTTTTAAGTACTGGCCAGCGATTTCTGCAAGTTTTCCAAAAAAGGTAATCCGATGCCACTCAGTCGTTTCTTTCATTTCACCTGTGGCTTTATCCTTATAACGGTCAGAGGTTGCTACAGAAATATTCGTCAGTGCGTCACCACTGGGCAGAACACGAGTTTCTGGATCTCTTCCAATGTTTCCAACGATGATTACTTTATTTACTGATGCCATAACACTCTCCCGAATTAATTGATATCGAACTTACGAATCAAAACATTGTATCTCTTACTGAAAATAGAACAAAGACCCTTTCACTACCATTTTTATTTCATTTTTACTTTTGGAGGCAGTTCTGACATCTTCGCTGCAACTATAAGCCACACAAATAATAAAATAGCGTCCAATTCAAAAATGGCTAAACTTCCAAAACTCCCATAAACAGCCCCGCCTATAATGCCCCCTAAGAACAATCCAATGGACATTGTGGTGTTATAAACCCCCAGTCCTGCACCTCGATTATCGCCAGCAAATCGAGAGACTAACGAAGGCTGTAGTGACTCTAATAAATTAAAGCCAATAAAAAATAAAAATAATCCAAAACTGATTGTCCAAATATTTTGGTAATTTCCGAAAATGATGACACCAAAATAAGTTTGGGCTAGCAACATAAATACAACGGAGATCTTCAGAAGAAACGCTAAC
>Ga0114976_10002664_pt1 | contig 11166 bp, 6 predicted proteins | sample S_130805_EF_Meta_FD_87319 | JGI IMG/M metagenome (GOLD analysis project Ga0114976, IMG submission 87319) | Freshwater microbial communities from Lake Simoncouche, Canada to study carbon cycling - S_130805_EF_MetaG | ecosystem: Environmental > Aquatic > Freshwater > Lake | place: Lake...
CGGGTCTCATACCGGGAAGGACCCGCCGGCACCATGGGTCCCGGACCCCTGGACCGCTGCCCCCGGTTTGGGCACCATGCCCAAGGGATGGGCTGGAGAGGCGAACACCACGACCGAAACCGGGGCCGGCGCCGATTGTGGCCCTGGCACGAGGCGTGCAAAACACGCCGCGCCGGCGCCGCCGCACGATGCGGCAGGTCGGAGGAGCGTCAGACCAGCTTCACCGGAGCACGTCAGCGTCAACGCAACGGGGAAACAGCGTGCTTCGGACCCGCCATGAACGCCGGAACGCAAAGCGGAGCCCATGAAAAAGATCGAGGCCATCATCAAGCCCTTCAAGCTCGACGAGGTGAAGGACGCGCTGCACGAGATCGGCCTGCAGGGCCTGACCGTGGTCGAGGCGAAGGGCTTCGGCCGGCAGAAGGGCCATACCGAGCTCTATCGCGGCGCCGAATACGTCGTCGACTTCCTGCCCAAGGTGAAGATCGAGGTGGTCTGCACCGATGATCTCGCCGAGCGCGCGGTCGAGGCGATCCAGCAGGCCGCCCGCACCGGGCGGATCGGCGACGGCAAGATCTTCATCTCCGACATCCAGGAGGTGATCCGCATCCGCACCGGGGAGCGCGGCGAGGACGCGGTGTAGAGACAGGCTTCGCCGCGGCCGGCATCCGCCCGATCGGCCGCGGCGGCAAACCGAACCAGGCGCCCCCGCGGGCGGCGCCGGCGCGGGGCGCGACAGACGCGGTGCACGGACGTGCCTGCGGGGGGGCAAATAGGGGCGCCCGCGAGGGCATCCGGCTATCTCAGGGGTACAGGATACATGGCAGACCAGGCAGCCGTCTCCAAGGTCATGGAGATGATCAAGGAGCATAGCGTCGAGTACGTCGACTTCCGCTTCACCGATCCGCGCGGCAAGTGGCAGCACACCGCCCAGCACGTCTCGACGGTGGATGAGGACACCTTCACCGACGGCATCATGTTCGACGGCTCGTCGATCGCCGGCTGGAAGGCGATCAACGAGTCCGACATGATCCTGATGCCGGACCCGGTGAATGCCTGCATGGATCCGTTCTCGGCCAAGCCGCAGCTGATCCTGTTCTGCGACATCATCGAGCCCTCGACCGGCCAGATGTACTCGCGCGACCCGCGCTCGACCGCCAAGCGCGCCGAGGCCTACCTGAAGTCGACCGGCATCGGCGACACCGCCTTCTTCGGCCCCGAGGCCGAGTTCTTCGTGTTCGACAGCGTGAAGTTCGGCACGGGTGGCAATTTCGGCCACTACAGCCTCGACAGCATCGAGGGCCCGGGCGCCAACATGAAGGACTACCCCGAGGGCAACATGGGCCACCGCCCCGGCGTGAAGGGCGGCTACTTCCCGGTGAACCCGGTCGACAGCGAGGTCGACCTGCGCGCCGAGATGCTCTCGACCATGATCGAGATGGGCGTCCCCGGCGAGAAGCACCACCACGAGGTGGCGCAGTCGCAGCACGAGCTCGGCACCAAGTTCGGCCCGCTGGTCCAGCAGGCGGACTTCATGCAGATCTACAAGTACTGCATCCACAACGTCGCCCACAGCTACGGCAAGACCGCGACCTTCATGCCGAAGCCGATCTACGGCGACAACGGCTCGGGCATGCATGTCCACCAGTCGATCTGGAAGGACGGCAAGCCGGTCTTCGCGGGCAATGGCTATGCCGACCTGTCCGAGACGGCGCTCTACTACATCGGCGGCATCATCAAGCACGCCAAGGCGCTGAACGCCTTCACCAACCCGCTGACCAACAGCTACAAGCGGCTGATCCCGGGCTTCGAGGCGCCGGTGCTGCTGGCCTATTCGGCCCGCAACCGCTCGGCCTCCTGCCGCATCCCCTATGCGACGAGCCCGAAGGCCAAGCGCGTCGAGGTGCGCTTCCCGGATCCGGGGGCGAACCCCTATCTCGCCTTCGCGGCGATGATGATGGCCGGCCTCGACGGTATCAAGAACAAGATCCATCCGGGCGACCCGATGGACAAAGACCTCTACGACCTGCCGCCGGAGGAGCTGAAGGGCATCCCGACGGTCTGCGGCTCGCTGCGCGAGGCGCTTGGCGCGCTCGAGGCCGACCACGACTTCCTGCTGGCCGGCGACGTCTTCACCAAGGATCAGATCGAGAGCTACATCGAGCTGAAGTGGGGCGACGTGTATCGCTTCGAGCACACCCCGCACCCGGTCGAGTTCGAGATGTACTACTCGGTCTGAACCGAAAGGTTCGGGCTTATCGGACGGGCCGCGCGCAAGCGCGGCCCGTTTCGATTCAGGCCGTCGCCAGCGCGCGCTTCGCCACTTCCGCAAGCCACCCGCTCGCCGCCGGCAGCACCGCGTCGTTGAAGTCGTAGTTGGGGTTGTGCAGCTCGCAGCCGCCCTCGCCCGGGCCATTGCCGATCCAGACGAAGGCGCCGGGGACCTCGCGCAGGAAGAAGGAGAAATCCTCGCCGGTCATGGCCGGCGCCAGGTCGCGCCGGAGCTTCGTGATCGCGCCGGCCGCGGCGGCGGCCAACTCGCGCTCGGCCGGGTGGTTGGCCGTGACCGGCACGCCGACGCGGAACTCGACGCGATCCGTCAGGCCAAAGGTCGCGGCGATGCCGGCCGCGATGCGGCGCATCGCCTGCTCGATCGCCTCGCCCGTCGCATCCGAGAGCCAGCGCGCCGTGCCCTTCAGCACCGCGCGCGCGGCGATCTGGTTCTGCGCCTCGCCGCCCTCGACGATCGTCACCGAAACGACGCCTGCGTTCAGCGGATCGACGTTGCGCGCGATGATGCTCTGCAGCGCCACGATGCAATGGCCGATGCCGAGCATCGGGTCGCGCGTCAGCTGCGGCAGCGCGGCATGGCCGGCATGGCCCTCGAAGCCGATCTCGAAGCGCGCGCCGGCGGCCATCACCGCGCTGTCGTGCACCGCGACGGTGCCGGCCTCGAGCCCCGGCCAATTGTGCCAGCCGAAGATGCGGTCGACGGGGAAGCGCCGGAAGAGGCCATCGGCGATCATCGCCCGCGCGCCGCCGCCGCCCTCCTCGGCCGGCTGGAAGACCAGCTGCACCGTGCCCGACCAGCCCTTGTCGTCGACCAGCAGCTTGGCCGCCCCCAGCAGCGCGGTCGTGTGCCCGTCATGCCCGCAGGCATGCATCACGCCGGGGATCTTCGAGCGATGCGGCAGCTCGTCATTCTGTTCCTGGATGGGCAGCGCATCCATGTCGGCGCGCAGCCCGACGGCGCGGTTGCCGCCGGCGCGCCTGATCGTGCCGACCAGGCCATGGCCGCCGATACCCTCGGTGACCTCGATGCCCATCTCCCGCAGCCGGGCGGCGACGAAGGCGGCGGTCTCGCCTTCGTGCAAGGTGAGCCCGGGGTTGGCGTGCAGGTGGCGTCGCCAGCCGGCGAGGGTTTGGGCAAGCGCTTGATCCATGCGACATTCCTACCCCGCGGCGAAAGCCGCCGCCACCCCGCCGGCCTGGTCCCGGCACCTCCTGCGCCCGGGGTACCGTGCCGAGACGCCTTGCTGCCTGGCTGCTCACCCTGCTGCTGCTCACCGGCCTCGCCGTGGCGCAGGAGCCGGAGCCCGGCACCGTGCCCTACCAGGTCGAGATCGTGCCGACCGAGGATGCGCGACTCGACGCCGCCCTCGCCGCCGTCTCCCAGCTGGTGGCGCTGCGCGAGAAGGCGCCGACCACGGCGCTCGGCATCCTCGGACGGGCGCAGGGCGACCAGCGACGGCTGCAGACCGCCTTCCGCTCCGAGGGCTACTACGCCGGCACCGCGCGGATCGAGCTGCTGGGCCTGCCGCTCAACGACCCCGCACTGGTGCCGCGGTTGGAGCAGGCGCGCGGCCCCGTCGCCGTGCGCATCGTGGCGAATCCCGGGCCGCAATACCGCATCGCCCGGATCGACATCGCGCCGGTGAACCCGGCCGAGCAGGCGGCGCTCGTCGCGGCGACCGCGACGCCCTTCGGCATCACGCCGGGCGACCCGGCGCGCGGCGCGCCCGTGCTCGCCGCCGAGGAGACGCTGCGCCAGCGCCTGCTCGCCGCCGGCCATCCGCTGGCGACGGTGGTGGGGCGGGAGTACACGGTCGACTTCGACAGCCAGACGCTGACCGTCGCCTGGAAGATCGCGCCCGGCCCCTTCGCGGTCTTCGCCCAGCCGAGCGTGACCGGCAGCGATACCGTCAGCCAGGCCTTCCTCGAGCGCCGCGCCGGCCGCATCACCGGCCAGCCCTTCAGTCCCGAGCGGCTGGAGGCGGAACGCCGCGACCTGGCGGGCCTCGGCCCCTTCGGCTCGGTGCGGGTGCAGGCGGGGACGCAGCTGAACGCCGAGGGGCAGCTGCCGGTCACCTTCATCGTCACCGACCGGCCGCGCCATGCCGTCGGCATCAACCTGGCCTATGAGACCAATTACGGCCCCTCGATCCGGGTCTACTGGGAGGACCGCAACCTCTTCGGCAGCGCCGAGCGGCTGCGGCTGGAGGCCGAGATCTCCCGCCTGCTCGCCAATGGCGGGCTGAACCAGGCGACCTATCGGATCGGCGCGACCTATCGCGACCCGGACCCGCTGCGTGGCCGGCTTGGCCCCGAATGGAGCTTCCTCGGCTCGGTCTTCGCGGTGCGCGAGCTGCTGAAGGCCTATGACCGCCAGGCGATCACGCTGATCCCGCTGCTCGAGCGCCGCTTCTCCGAGCGGCTGAGTGCGACCATCGGCCCGGTCTTCGATGTCGGCCAGACCGGCGCGCCGGGCTCGCCCACCGATACCTGGCAGCGCTACGAGATCGTCGGGCTGCAGATGGGCCTGCGCTACGACACCACCGACAGCCTGCTCGACCCGGCCAAGGGCTATCGCGTGGTGGGCACGCTGATGCCCGCCTACAGCATCCAGGGCTCGACGCCCTTCGCGCCGCTGCGCGCCACCGCCAGCACCTATTGGGACGTGCTCGGCAATCGCCGCAGCATCCTGGCGGTGCGCGGCACGGTCGGCTCGCTGCTCGGCGCCGACCGGCTCGACGTGCCGCGGCACATGCGGTTCTACGCCGGCGGCGGCGGCTCGGTGCGCGGCTATGACTACCAGTCGATCGGGCCGCGCGATGCGCAGGGGCGGATCACCGGCGGCTCCTCGCTGGTCGAAGGCAGCCTCGAATGGCGCCAGCGGGTCTGGGGCGATGTCGGCATGGTCGCCTTCGTCGATGCCGGCTCGGTCGGCGGCGGCGTGGCGCCGAGCACCGGCGATCTGCGCGTCGGCGCCGGGCTCGGCGCGCGCTACTACACGCCGATCGGACCGATCCGTGCGGATGTCGCGCTGCCGCTGGTCAAGCAGCAGGGCTCGTCCGGCTACGGGCTCTACATCGGCATCGGGCAGGCCTTCTGATGCGGCTGCTCCGCTGGCTCCTGCTGCTGCTTCTGCTGGTCGCCGCCGCGATCGGCGGTGCGCTCGCCTTCGCGGGCACCGAGGCGGGCGGGCGGATGATCGCGGGGCTGGCGACGCGGTTCGTGCCGGGGCTGACGCTGGACGGGCTGCGCCTGCAGCTGCCCTGGCGCATCGAGGCCGGGCGCATCGCCTATGCCGATGCCAAGGGCGACTGGGTCGAGATCGAGGGTGCCGAGGTCTCGCTCGACCCGGCGGCACTGGCGCGGCGCGAGGTGCGGGTCACGAAGCTGGCGGCGAAGCGCGTGGCGCTGCCGCGGCTGCCGCAGGGCGACGCCACGACTCCTTCCGAGCCCTCGGAGACCGTGCTGCCCGCGCTGCCGAAGCTGCCGGTCGCGATCGCGGTCGAGGATCTGGCGATCGAGCGGCTGGAACTCGGCGCGCCGGTGCTCGGCCAGGCCGCGGCCTTCTCCCTGCACGGCAAGGCGCGCCTGGCCGATGGCACGGTGACCGCAGAGCTCGCCGCCGACCGGCTGGACCATGCGGGCTCGTTGCGCCTGGCCGCCGCGCTGAACCCGGCCGAGGACCGGCTCTCGGCCAAGCTCGCGCTGCGCGAGGGCCCGGGCGGCATCGGCGCCACCCTGGCCGGGCGGCCGGACGAGCCGCTGTCGCTCGACCTCACGCTCGATGGTCCGGCGAGCGGCGCGGCGCTCGACCTGCGCGCGACGCTCGGGTCCGAGCTTGCGGCGACGGCGCGCGGCACGGTGCGCGCGACACCGGCCGGCGACTACGGCGCGACGCTCGAGGGCGAGGCGCGGCTCGCGCCGCTGCTGCCGCCCGAGGCCGCCGGCGCCGGCAGCCCGCTGCGCTTCGCGCTCGATGCCGATCTCGATGCGGCGAAGCACCTCGCGCTGCGCGACCTGACGGTCACCGCGCCGGCGGGCCGGGTGACCGCGAGCGGCAGCGCGGACCTTGCACGCGAGTCGGTGGATCTCGCGGTCAAGGCCGAGCTCGGCGCCTCGCAGGCGCTGGGTGCGCTGCTGCCGCCAGGCGTCGCCTGGCGCGCGGTCGCGGCGGAGGCGAAGATCACCGGCACGCTCGGCGCGCCGGTCTTCGAGGCGAAGGTGACGCCGGAGGGCTTGGCCACCGGCCAGAAGCAGGCCGATGCGCTGCTTGGCCCGGCGCCGGTGCTGACCGCCAAGGGCCGCATGCCGGGGCCGGAGGTCGACGCCGTGCTCGCCGGCGCGCAGGGGCGGCTGACCGTTACCGGCAATCTCGGCGAGACGCTGGATGCCAGGGCGACGCTCGCGGTCCCGAAGCTCGAGGCGCTCGGCGCCGGCTCGACCGGCGCGCTGAATGCGGAGGTGATCGCGCGCGGCCCGCGCGGCGACCCGACGCTCGACGTCACCGCCGAGAGCGGCCGCCTGGTCGTCGCCGAGCGCGTGATCGAGGCGCTGTCGCTGAAGGCGCATGTCGAGACGCCGGCCAGCGCGCCGCAGGGCACCGTCGAGGGCAGCGCGCGCGTCGAGGGATTGCCGCTGACCGTCGCGTTGGATGCCCGGGCCGAGGAGTCCGCGCGCCGCGTCCGCATCGCGCGCGGCGATGTCGTCTTCGGCCCGGCGCGGCTGAACGCGACCGGTCTGCTCGACATCGCGACCACGCTCTTCACCGGCGAAGCGCGGCTCGTGGCCGACGACCTCGCGCCCTTCCGCAAGCTGGCCGGCCAGCCCGACCTCGCCGGCAGGCTGAACGTCAATGCGAAGCTCGCGCCGCGCGACGGGCAACAGGGTTTCGACGTCACGCTCGACGCCCCGACGCTCGATGCCGCGGGCCAGCAGGGCCGCATCCAGGCGAGCGTGAGCGGCACGCCCAAGTCGCTCGACTTCGCCGCGACCGCGGGCGGCCCGCAGGGCAATCTGACGACGCGCGGGCGGCTCGCCGAGCAGCGCGAGGGCTGGCAGCTCGACCTCGCCGCGCTCGAGGGCAGCGCCAAGGGTCAGACGGTGCGGCTCGCCGCGCCGACTCGCGTCACCTTCGGCGCCGAGACCGCGACGCTGGCGCCGACCGAGCTGGCGCTCGGAACCGGCCGCATCCGCGCCCAGGGGCGGTTCTCGAAGGACCGCATCGAGGGCAATGCGACGCTGACCGCGCTGCCGCTCTCGCTCGCCGAGCCCTTCCTGCCGGACGTGAAACCCGAGGGCACGCTCTCCGGCGAGATCCGCGTCAGCGGCACCCGGGCCGCGCCGCAGCTCCGCGCGACGCTGACCGGCACGGGCCTCGGCGCCGGCGCGCCAGCCTATCGCGGCCTGCCGAGGCTGGCGCTGCGCGCCGAGGGCACGCTCGCCGGCCCATCGGCGCAGCTGCGCGCCGAGATCGACGCCGGCGCCTCGGGCCGCGTCACCATCGCCGGCCGCCTGCCGAACGGCTTCGGGCCGCAGGCGCGGCTCTCCGCGACCGCGAATGGCGACATCGACCTGGGCCCGCTGACGGCGCCCTTCCTCGCCGCCGGCGCCGATCGCGTGACGGGGCGCGTGCAGCTCGCGCTGCGCGCCGACGGCACGCTCGCCGCGCCGCAGCTCGGCGGCCAGGCGACGCTGCAAGGCCTCGAGTACCGCAACCCCGTCACCGGCGGGCGGGTCAGCGACCTGCGCGGCAGCATCCGCGGCGAGGGTCGGCGGCTGCGCTTCGACCAGGTCACCGCGCGCACCGCGGGCGGCGGCACCATCGCGATCAACGGCACGGTCGAGCCGACCGCGCCGGGCATCCCGGCCGACCTGACGCTGACCGCGCGCAATGCGCGGCCCTGGGTCTCCGACCTCGGCACCGCGACGATCAGCGCCGATCTGCGCCTGCGTGGCCCGGCGATGGGCGCGGGCACGCTCGCGGGCGACATCCGCATCGAGCGCGCCGAACTACGGGTGCCGGAGACGCTGCCCGCCAAGGTGCCGGTGCTCGAGCCGATCCGCTACCTCGGCCGCACGCCGCCCGGGGTGATCCTGCCGCAGCCGCCCGCGCCCGCCACCGCCGGCGCGCCGCCGCTCAACCTGCAGCTACGCATCCTCGCGCCGCGCGAGATCTTCGTCCGCGGCCGCGGCGTCGATGTCGAGCTCGGCGGCGAGATCGACGTCGGCGGCACCATCGCGGCGCCGCGGCCCTCGGGCGAGTTCAAACTGCGCCGCGGCACGCTGGATATCCTGGCGCGCCAGCTGCAATTCACCCGGGGTACCATTTCCTTTCGCGCCGGCACGCTGGAGCCGCAGCTCGACCTCGCGGCGCAGGCCGTCACGCGCGGCTATACCATCATCGTCGCCGTCCAGGGCTCGCCGGCCAACCCCGAGATCAGGCTGACCTCGAATCCCGAGCTGCCGCAGGACGAGGTACTGGCGCGGCTGCTCTTCGACCGCGCGACGAGCAACCTCTCGCCCTTCGAGATCGCGCAGATCGCGCAGGCGATCGGCCAGCTCACCGGCGTCGGCGGCGGCTTCGATCCGCTCGGCCAGGTGCGCAACGCGCTCGGGCTCGACCGGCTCGGGGTGTCGTCGGCGACCGAGGGCCAGACCGGCGGCACCACCATCGAGGCCGGCAAGTATGTCGCACCCGGCGTCTTCGTCGGCGTCCGGCAGGGCACCGCGGGCGGGCAGACCGGCGTCGGCGTGCAGGTGGAGCTCACGCCGCAGATCAAGCTCGAGGGCCAGACCGCGACCGGGCCGGCCGGCGACCGGCTCGGCGTGACCTACGAGTTCGAGTATTAGTCGGGCATGGCGAAAACGATCGTGGCCGCGCTCGACGCCTATGACGCCTGGCTCGGCACGCGTTGCCGTGTGATCGCGGATGAGCTTGCCGAGAAGCGCCGGCTCATGGCGCAGGATGCCTCGGCCTTCCTGCGCGGCAGCTGCTTCCGCTTCGCGGCGCAGTTCCCGAAGGCGCTGCCGGAGCTTGTTGCCAAGGCTGCCGTGCCTTCCTGCGGCGATGCGCATATCGAGAATTTCGGCACCTGGCGCGACGTCGAGGGCCGCCTGGTCTGGGGCGTGAACGACCTCGACGAGGCGGCGCTGCTGCCCTGGCCCTGCGACCTGGTGCGGCTGGCGACGAGCGCGCTGCTCGCCGCCGAGAAGGGCGCGTCGCGCAAGGCGCTCTGTGCCACGATCGTCGATGCCTATGCCCGTGCGCTCGCCGCGCCGCGCGCCTTCGTGCTAGACGAGGAGCATGCGGCGCTGCGCGGTTTCGTGGCGCCGGATGCCGAGGCGCGGGCGAAGTTCTGGACGATGCTGGGCAAGCTCGAGACCGCGACCGAGTTGCCGCCGGACTGGCGCGCCGCGCTCGTCGCCGACCTGCCTGAGGGCGCCATGCCGCAGCGCTTCGTGCACCGGAAGGCGGGCATCGGCAGCCTCGGTCGGCCGCGCTTCGCCGTGATCGCCGAATGGGGCGGCGGGCGCGTGGTGCGCGAGGCCAAGGCGCGGGTACCCTCGGCCTGGCTCTATGCGGCGTTTCCCGGCGCGGCGACCACCGATCCGCTGGCCATCCGCAACGCGCCGGGGCGGGCGCCGGACCCCTGGTACCGCGTGCTGCCGGGGCTGTTCATCCGACGGCTTGCGCCCGATAGCCGGCGGCTCGCGCCACCGGAGGGGGATGCGGCCGGGCTGCTCGCGCAGATCGCGGCGATGGGTGCCGAGCTCGGCAATGTCCACGCGACCGGGCGGCAGGCGCATGTCGCGGCGGCCGAGCTTGCGGCGATGCCGGCAGGCTGGCTGCGCGACGCCGCGGGGGCGATGGCGGCGCTGGTCGCCAGGGACCACGCCGCGCTGGCAGGTTGAGCTACTCGGCTGCTTCGAGCAGCCGCTCCCAGGCCGGGTTGACCAGCGGGCTGCGGTCGCCGAGCCGGCGCCGCGCCTCGGCATATTCGCGCCGGAAGCGCGCGACCAGCGCGGCCGTCGGCTCCACCGCCTTGACGCTGCCGATGCCCTGGCCGCTGCCCCAGATATCCTTCCAGCGCCGCTTGCTGCGATCGGTGCCGAAGCTCATCGCGGTCGGGTCGCTGGTCGGCAGGTTCTCGGGATCGAGGCCGGCCTTTTGCAGCGAGGGCTTCAGGTAGTTGCCGTGCACGCCGGTGATGAGGTTGGTGTAGATGATGTCCTCGGCGCCGCTGTCGACGATCATCTGCTTCTGCGGCTCCTGCGCGCGGGCTTCCTCGGTCGCGATGAAGGCGCTGCCGATATAGGCGAAGTCGGCGCCGAGCGCCTCGGCGGCGAGGATGCTGCTGCCATGCGCGATGGCGCCCGAGAGCGCGATCGGCCCGTCGAACCAGGCGCGCGTCTCGCGCAGGAAGCCGAAGGGGCTGAGCGCGCCGGCATGCCCGCCGGCGCCCGCGGCGACCAGCACCAGGCCATCGGCGCCCTTGTCGAGCGCGCTATGGGCGAAGCGCTGGTTGATCACGTCGTGCAGCACGTAGCCGCCATAGGAATGCACGGCCTGGTTCACCTCCGGCCGGGCGCCGAGCGAGGTGATGATCAGCGGCACCTTGTGCTTCACGACGACGGCGAGGTCGTGCTCGAGCCGGTCATTGGTCTTGTGGACGATCAGGTTGATCGCGAAGGGCGCCGAGGGGCGGTCCGGGTGGCGGGCATCGTGCGCGGCCAGGCGCTCCTTGATCTCGATCAGCCACTCCTCGAACTGCTCGGCCGGCCGGGCATTGAGCGAGGGCATGGAGCCGATGATGCCGTTGGTGCATTGCGCGACGACGAGGTCGGGCACCGAGATGATGAAGAGCGGCGAGGCGA
>Ga0114976_10002667_pt1 | contig 11160 bp, 15 predicted proteins | sample S_130805_EF_Meta_FD_87319 | JGI IMG/M metagenome (GOLD analysis project Ga0114976, IMG submission 87319) | Freshwater microbial communities from Lake Simoncouche, Canada to study carbon cycling - S_130805_EF_MetaG | ecosystem: Environmental > Aquatic > Freshwater > Lake | place: Lake...
ACGACCTTTTTCTCCTGAATTTTTTTGCCAAAATCCAGTGTGTCCCCATAATTCATTCCAAGTGTTTTGCCATTGAATGTTTCCAATCCGACCACCGAAACTATCAAGGTCAATCATTGAGTTGCTCCATTTTGTAAAGGTAATGTAGGTGCCACTGGAACCGCAGGAACAGTAGGTGAAACTACTGGTGTAGGAAGCACAGGAGCAGGGGGAGTAGTGGGTTCTGGGGCAACCACAGGGGCAGGAGCAGGGGGTTCCGTCACTACTGCTGGTTTCTCATTCAACCTTTGTTCCAGTTCTTGAATTTTTTGCTGATTGGCAAAATCTTCTTGTTTTTTGTTTTCAATATTGTAATACACAGTAGCAACTGTCACACCAATAGTGAGCAATGCTGATACTGTACCTACTGTTGCTTGGAAACGACTCATAATGTTTCTCTTAGGTGCTCTTCTGTATTATAGGGCAGGTTCAGGGATATTGGTAGTTCTCTTGTGCCAGTTCAGGGAGTGTCAGTGCTTCTACATAAACATCACTAATCGTAATATTCTTACACTTATAATAAGTTGTAAGTTGAGAAGCACTCATCTCACTTTCAACTAAAATTTGAATACTTACAGTCGCACCATCTACGATTGAGGAGAGGACTACGGCATATTTGTTATTCATCACCTTTCATTTCCTTTTCAAGTTCTTTGGCAAGTTTCAAATACTTTCTATCTAACATATACTTAACTATTGGATTGCGGGGATTATTCATCAACCACCACTTATATTTTTCAAAAGCCAATCTAGATTGTTTCCACAATAATACGACATATGTGGCAATACTTTGGTCCACCGCAATAAAGTATGCGAAGATTCCAAATACTATAACCCAGAGGTAATATGGTGTCAATGTTTTTTCTCCTAGTAGTTCCAATCTTTGTCCAGAACTAACCAATCTAGGGAAAGTTCATTCAAGTAATCAATTAGTTCTTCATCATTTTCTGGAAGAACTTCATCTTCATTCAATTCAAATTCAGTTTCACATACGGCAGGTCCATATTCTGGTGGATCATATTCTGTTGCTGGATAGATTTCCACCATATCCTCTACAACAGCACGAACAAAAACTGTATTTTTGTTCACCTGAACAGTTTCAATTAGACTAATCATTTTGGTTTACGAAGTTCCTTTTGAATAAATTTTTTTGCTGTTTCAAGACTATGATGAACACAAATCTGCTCACCATTATAAATGGAAATGTACTTTTTGCCGTACCATGGCACTGCTGCCCACATACGGTCTGGACTTACATAGGAATCTGTGTTCATAATAATTTTATAGGAAGCAGGCATATTAGGATTCGAACCTAAGATAAGGAGGTAGAAGCTCCTAGTGATAATCCACTTCACTATATGCCCATAAAAGGGGAGAAACTCCCCCAAATTTTATGACGAACAATCGTCAAAGTCAATGTCTTTTTCGTTTGTAAAATCCAAAAAGTCATCGTAATCAATTCCAAGATACTTTGCGAATTGCTCCATATCTTCTTTTCTTTTAAGTCCCTTTGGTTCTTGTTCTTTTGTTAGTTTGATGTCTGTCATATCAATACCCGTGACGTGAAATCATTTGTTCCATTCGGTCTTCACGATATTCAGGATATTCGTCCTGAATATCATCAAACTGATTTTCCTCTAAAAATTCATAGATTGCGTCTTGGTCCATTTCTACAAAAAGTGAAGTCATAAGAAGAATTTACAAGGGGTTATGTGTATATATCACAGAAAAGGGATTTACCCCTCTTCTGTTTTGGTTTGGTCAAACTCTGCGTCAATTTTGTCATACAACTCAACAAAAGTTTGTTTTGTTTCATCATCAAAACGATTCAAGCAAACTTTAATTGCCTTATCTTTCTTACCAAAGATAGAATAAGATTTGATGATATGAACCAAACGACGAGTAGAGATGACTTCATCAATACCACCATCAGCAAAGGTCTTACGGATAATGTCAGACCAAGAACAAAGGTGCTTGATGAAATCAGTATGCTCACCGACCATAGGAATTTTAAGAGACTCCGCAACTTTCGTCAAGATTTTGACTTCATAAGCAATAGTAGGATACTGTTGTTCAAAAGTAATTGGGAAACGTTCTAGGAATGCTTCGTTCAACACATTAGTTCCAATAAAACGACCATCATCACTACCTTTACCTTTGGTATTCGCAGTCGCAAAGATATTAAATCCTGCTTTTGGTACAATATTTTTGCCGATTTTTTTCAGGAATACACCTTTACCTTCCAGAACAGATTGAAGACACATAATCTTATTGGATGCCAAGTCAATTTCATCCAAGAGAAGAATTGCCCCACGTTGCATTGCTTCTACAACAGGACCATTGTGCCATACAGTTTCCCCATCTAAGAGCCTAAATCCACCCAAAAGGTCATCGGCATCAGTTTCAATCGTAACATTTACACGAATCAGTTCCCGTTTCAGAGCAGCACAAGCTTGTTCAATAGAGAAAGTTTTTCCATTACCAGAGAGACCAGTAATAAAGGTAGGGTAAAAGAGACCAGAAGAAATAACTTTCTTAACATCAGTAAAGTTACCAAAAGAAACAAAAGTATCATCTTTTTCGGGAATAAGATTTTGGGTTACAGAGTTCATAGTTGAAATTGGTTCAACAGAAGGAGAGGTATAAGCATCTTCAAGTTCATCAATTTTATCTTGCGTCACTTCAAGATTCCATTTACCCCTTCCCACTTTATGGGGTTGAAGATATTTGGAGAGTGTAGTGTAAGTAGTATTCAGTTCATCAGCAACAGCACGAACTGCGGCTGCTCCAAATTCTGTGCCGAATTTTGATCTCAGCAGTTCAATTGCGTTTTCCATAGTAAAAAAGTAAAGGACTAGTTTTGATTACCTTAATATTATAGGGCATTTGGGGTCTCCTGTCTGCCCCCAATGGACGGTCCATCAGGTGTCCTCAAGTATCCTAACTCTTTTTGAAGTATCTATACCTCTTGCTCTTTGATATTTTGTTAAATTTCCAGGATTAGAAATAAATCCCGTCACTAAACACTTCCATCTTTGAGAACAGGACATTTTGCCTCCAATAGAACCACCTTTTTTTGAATCTTCTATCATCTTATTTCTGTCTCTTGCGTAAATTCCAAGACCAAGTTCTTTTGCCGTGTTTCCACCTTTTTTGCCACCCATTTTACCATTTTCTTCCAATTGCCCTTTCGTTAAGGCAAAAATTCCAATACAAAGTTTTTTTTGAGTATCCGTACCTTTTTTTCCGTTTTCTTTTCTTTGTTCAATAGACAATCCATATATACCAGATTTATTTTCTTTATTTTTCAAATTTGCTTTTTTTGCTGCTAGTCTAAGGCAAAGTAATGAAATTTTCCCTCCACAACTTTCATTCAAACACCATTTATCTGTATTAAAAACTGGTTTTATCAATATCTTTTCAATTTCTTGTGCTTTCATCCACCCATCATCATTATAGTCAAATATTTCTAATATTTGCTTCTTTGGTGTATAAAATTCCCAACACCACTTATTTGTCTTTGGAGAACCCCAATATTCTTCGTTGAAGTATTTTTCCTTATGAACCCCGTAGTAATAATAAAGAACTTCTTCAAAAGTAATCTTATATATGTAAATTCTTGGACTTTGTGAAGTCATAGTTCTACTCTAATTTGGTGGTTATTAGTATTTATACAGGAAAAGCACCCGAAAGTGCTTTATCCCAACCCAAAAAGAACCACCAAATTAGGTATTAGTATTTATGAGATAAGAGTCACAAAGTTAGAAAGAAGTTTCCTGTTGGTCTTCTTTTTGCCTAACATTTTTACAAATGCTGTCTTGACTTGTGTGGTAGTCGCATCATCAGGAACATTAAAATCAGCACTCACGGAAAGAGAACTGGAACCAATTACATTGAATTGGTCAAATCCAGTTCCGTCAAAAGTAACGAAGTTGTTTTTGCTAAACAAAGACTTTACTTTTTTGTAATTTTCAGTCTCAACCAATGGGTCATAATATGAAAATCCCGTTTCTCCTTTTTTCTTTCCATACCAATTATAACAAGTCCAAAAATCACGAGAAGGAGTGATACGGAAGTTGATTAGATTTACCCAAGGGAACTTATCTTTTACAGTTTCTAGAAGAATTTTAGCATACTCGGCAAAATTATCATACCCATAAGAACGATAGACTCTACCACTCTTGCGGTCACGAATAGAAGTACTGTAATGTTTTTTAGTTCCCATATAGGTATTTGAACCATAACCTTGTTTTTCTGTCGTTACAGCATTCACATATCCTTCACCATCAGTCAAGAAGATTACATTGACTTTTTGAAGTTTATTCTTTTGCTGAAACTGTGGAATGATTGCGTGAAGACTCAAAATAGATTCACCAATTGGAGAACCAGAAAGATCCAAGTGACGAAGATAAACACCACCGTGACCTTGATTCGCAGAACACGTAGTCCAGATGTGCTTGAGTTGCTCTTCCAGAACATTATTATTGACTTTACTGGTTAGCAAATTCAACATTCTAAATCCTTGTTCAGGACAAATCACACTAGATACTTTCTTATAAGTAGAAGGATGATTTGGTTGAATGTCAATATAAGAATTACAATCAAGTGTGAAAGCATAAACTTCAAATGGAATATTCACCTTACGGCAGAACCAAACCAGATTGAGAAGTTGCTTATAAGCATCCAGAATGAAGTTTGACATAGAACCAGACCAGTCAAGAACAAAGATAAGACCGTGATTCTTGCCGTCAGGGACCACAGAGACCTTCTTGAACAAGTCCTCGTTGAACTTATAGGTATGAAGTTTGGCAGTGTCCAGAATGCCTGTGCGGGCAGTAGAAGAACGAGCATATTGGTCGGCAGATTTCTTACATTCAAACTCTTTTACCAGATAAGAAACTTCTTTTTCTGCTGATTTCTTGTATTTTTGATACTGTTTGACAGAATCATTAAAAAGAAACTGATTATGATCCATAATGACCTGTTCCTTTGCTTTTTTGTGAATATACTCATTTGGAATAATGAGATTTTCAAGATTGAACTCTGGAAGTTCAACATAAGCAGTTTCTACCGCATTTTTGTCCACAAGGTCTTTTGCTTTTTCATCAAAAGACTTGGAAGTTTTGGAGTTCAACTCATCTACATCAGGTTCACCGTGCTTATCACTTGGTTTTTCATTTGAACCACTACCTTTTGGTGCTTCTAGGGATTTAGAAACTTCATCACCGAAGGATTCTTCGTTTGAAGAAGATTGACTTTGTGATTGTTGGTCAAGTTGATTTTGTCCTTGACTTTCTTGACCTTCTCCATCCTTATTTTCACCTTCACCTTCTTGACCTTGAGATTGTGAAGTTTCTACTTCTTCACCAGAACCAGACATATCTTCATTAGAATTACCTTGTGAAGGCATTTCTGCTACTTTCTTTCGTTTGTATTGAACAAACTCTACAATTTCACGAGCAAGTTTCAACACATCATCAAAAGTTTCTGTGAGTGAAGCACGAGTTAGAAACTCATTTTCTTCATCTGTGAAATCAATACAAAGAAAAGCACCAACTTTGAAGTAAAGATTCATACGGTCAATATATGAGAGTTTATTCAAATCTTCATCTTTGGTGCAGAAGAAGTCTTCATTATGAAGTTCTTGATAACCGTTGAAGAAATGCTTTGCCGATCCGGCATATTTCTTTTTGCAGAGTTTTTCTACACGAACATCTTCCAAAATATTTACAAAATCTTTTGGAACATCTGGATAATCAATAGTCCAATCAATATTATCTGTAAAAATTGCGTGGGAAATTTCGTGCAAAATTAACATTTGATATACTTGATCACTTGCTTTTGCCCAATTTGGCAAAGTCAAAATTCTTTTTTCAACATCAAACATCGCAGTAGAAACCTTTTTGTGTTCCACAATGATATTTTCTTGGGACAAGCATCGGGCGAGAGAACCACGAACTTCGTGTGTAAGGGTCATAAGAGTGCTTTTGAACTTCTAGTATCATAGCAGAAAAAAAGGGGAGCACCACCTCCCCTCATCCAGTTTTCAAACCGTCCACCACCACAGGAACGGGTCTTACAACTCAAAGATACAAAGTTGTGAAGACTCTTATATCATACATCAAAGACTTCTAGGTGTCAAGTGTTGACGAAGTGTCCAAATGTGAGTAGGATCACTCTGTTGGGTTTGAAGATAAGTTGTATCTAATAAATCTTTATTTCTCTATAAGAAGATTGAGTTTCTTCGTTTATCTTTCTTTTTATCTCTGCTCTTTTATCATTCGTAATATAAACTTGACGAGCAAGACTTATAAACCCATCACCAAACTTCCACCTACTCTCTGATTCTCTCAAAGAGTCTTCAATACCCCATAATATAGAATTAACATAAGAAAGTTCATTCAAATAAGATTCTTTATAAACATCAAATTCTTGAGCAATTTTAGTTAGATCTTCAAGTTCCTTCTTTACATATTCATCATCAGTATGTTTAGATTTAATTTGAAGAATGGTAATCTTATCTAAAAGTTCACCAACTGATACTGGAATTGTGATTTTCATAGAGGATTATCCAAATCAAAATTAGTTTTAATAAATTCAATGAGTTCTTTATTTTTAGAGGCAACTCCAAGACCAAAAGTATGAGTAAATGTAACTTTAGGCATATCAAGTTCATCAAAGAATTTCTTGACTCCATAATGATTTCCATTCAATTCTTCAATACAAGTATCGTGAAATAATATTACTCCGTTTTCTTTTAGAAAAGGACTCCAAGTCTCATAATCATTCTTAATAGATTCATAAGCGTGATCACCATCAATATGTAAAATATCAATTTGTTTATCCCAAGTCTTTGCAACATCATCAAAATATCCTTTGATAAAAGTTACATTATCTTTCATAAACAGTTTTTCTCTTTTATGAAGAACATACTCATAAGAACCGTGATTGCCTCCAGTGAATTGATCTCCCTCAAAGGTATCAATACCATAAACTTTACCAATACGAGGCATTGCAAAACAGAATGTAGAGAATCCCCAATCAACTCCAAGATCTACAGTCACCTCTGGTTTCAAATAAGATACTAACCATTCAGCAAAATTTCTATGTCCCATCCAACAGCTAGATGGAATATCTGCAAGGTTAGTTAAAAATAATCTATCAATAGCATTACTTCTTTCCATTGCCAATAGTGTATTAGGATTAAATGCACTTGCAAAAATAGTAATATTGGGATTGTTTAATTGTTTAGATACTTCAAATAGATATGAGAATGCTTGGGACATATACTGCCCTCCCATATTCATTGCTTCACTGACTGCATGAAATGCATAGTTGGATGCTTTTTGTGTGTCTCCCAGTTGAAATAATACTTGACTACAATGAATGAATACTGGAATTCTAAAAGTATTAAAATATGCTTTGGAAGCATTCAAGAACTCTTGACCAAATTCAAGTGCTTTTTGGAAGTTCTTTACATTCATATAATGATTGAAAATAAACCAAACATAATACCAGTTGGTTGGGTCTTTTTTATATTCTCTTTCACAGATACTAAAATAAAATAGTTGCTTATCTATTGTTTTGTGAATTTTCTTTGTAATCTTTATGGTAGTATCTACTGATAACTCCTGTAAATAATCTTCTGTAGGAAGAAAGAACGGAACTTCATGAACTGCATTAGTCCAAGTATAATTCTTTGTTCTATGAAGACGAGTATGAACTTCATAGGATTGGACAGGTTCAGCATCTCCATTATCATCAAATCTCAAATGTCTAAATGTGGTAAATTCACCAGCAATTACACCAAATCCTTCTGGATGAAACTCATCTACATCTTCATTGAAATCAAGTGCGAGTGCCCAATCAGTTTCTACATAAGAGAGTGCCTGATTTCTTGCTACTGAAAAATCAAACTCTTCTCTAGTTTGTGAATGCTCATAAACTTTAATACCAGCATCCTTCAATAGTTGAACAGTATCATCTGTGCTGCCCGTATCAACAACAATTACATCATCAAACTTCTTTGCATTAAGAAGAAACTTTTCAATGTTCTTCTCTTCATTTTTAGCAATCGCATAAAGTGTAACTTTCATAAGTATGTGCTCCAATCAATACAGGGGGATAAAAAATCTTTGTGTGCGTGTGTAGAATAACCAGGAATACTTGAGATTAAATTTCTTCCTCTTTGATTTAGTTCAATAAACTTTGCGTGGTCTGCACTTGGTTCACAATTAGTTGACCATTTTTTCTGAATATTATAATCTTCTTTAAGAGTTTTGAACTTTACCGCAAAGGTATTTGTAGTAGAAGGAGTGGGCATCCAGTGAGAATACTTTGTGATAAGAACCTTACTCATAAAGTCCTTATACATCTCCTGATATTTGTCTCCGTGGTCGTACAAGGTCACATAATGAGTTGGTAGGGTAAATGCATCTAGGAGAATCTTACCCCATTCTGGACGGTGTACATAGTCATCTTCTAGGAAATAGATGATTGTATCATCATCAAAGTTCTGTGAAAGAATATGGTCTAGTGTCTTACAGAAACTTTCACTTTCTTTACCACAGTTGATAGTGACTACTCCCTCATCTTTGAGAAAAGTATCTTTTTGCTTTCCATAATGTTCATCAAAGATGATTGTATAGTTAGTGGTTTCTGGGTATAGAGTATTCTTAAAATTTTCAAATACTTTTTCTTTATTCCACCAGTCTGGTCTATTTGCTCCCGAAAGATTAACTTTGGAGGTATAACAATGTCTCAAAAATACTTCAATCATATGTTAAATTTATCATAAAGTTTAGTGTTTTCTTCACCAATCACTTCTTCAGGAGGTGGTGAAGTTCGTTGAAGTTTTGGTCTTATTTGATGAAGATTATCAATTCCCCACTCATAATCCTTGTCTTCCTTACAAGTATTTAGAATGCTTGAAAAATCGTGTGTATGAGTTTCTAGTCCTAAAAAGTCATAGATTTTATTCAGTTCCCTTTCTGGTTTTTGTGTAAGATCATTATAATCTACCAGATGAATATTTTCTCTGTTATGAGTTAATCCATAGACTAAACTTTCATAAGGATCACAAACATAGTTCTTCCAAAGACATTCAATACGATTATCTGTTGTAATTAGTTTTCCTTCTCTTCTTAAATGAGCATCTACAAAATTATCTGCTTCATTATTTCTTTTGATGAGTAGAATATAAGAAGCAAGAACTTCACTAATTCTTCTATTTGTTGCTATAATTTTTGGAGTTTGATTGAGAAACTTTTCTATGGAAGGTACATTCTTACACCAACCACGATGTTTGTCTAGAATACAAGGTTTCTCTATGTGATTGTAAAAGTTTTCTAAAATAGAACTATAGGTATTATATTGTATCTGTTCCTTATCATAGGTATATTGTATATCCAGTTTGGTGAATCCCTGATCAATCCAACAAAGTAAATCTGCAAGTGGTGATGTTGGAGTTGCTTGTAGTTCTGGATGTTGCGAAAGAATTGAACCAAGTAAAGTAGAACCTGACCTTGGAAGGCCAGAAAGAAAGAATAATGTTTTCATAATAAAGAATGATGTTTTATTGGTAACTATCTATGTATGTGAGTGCTGCTGTATGAAGACCTCCACTAGAAACTTGTTTCCAGTTTGCTCCACCAGCAAATGTTGTAACTGGAGTAGATCTTCTGCTGAATGTATTGTCTCCTAGTGCTCCAAAATCATTAAGTCCCCAAGTCCATAAAGTTCCATCAGTCTTGATTGCTGCTGTATGACTAGTTCCACCAGCAACTTGCTTCCAGTTGGTTCCTCCTGCGAATGTAGTGACTGGAGTGGATCTATCGGTTGATGTATTGTCTCCTAGTTGTCCATCAGAATTAATTCCCCAAGTCCATAAGGTTCCATCAGTTTTGACTGCTGCTGCATTATAAACACCAGAAGAAACTTGTTTCCAGTTGGTTCCTCCTGCAAATGTGGTGACTGGAGTAAGTATTGGAGTTGTTGTATTATTGATTCCTAGTTGTCCATTAGTATTAAATCCCCAAGTCCATAAGGTTCCATCAGTTTTGATTGCTGATGTATAACCACTTCCACAAGTAACTTGTTTCCAGTTTGCTCCACCAGCAGATGTGGTGACTGGAGTGGATCTATCGGTTGTTGTATTGTTTCCTAGTTGTCCAGTACCATTTTGTCCCCAAGTCCATAAGGTTCCATCAGTCTTGATTGCTGCTGTATGATTAAATCCACTAGAAACTTGTTTCCAGTTGGTTCCTCCTGCAAATGTTGTGACCGGAGTGGATCTATTGATTGCTGTATTATCTCCTAGTTGTCCAGAAGTATTAAGTCCCCAAGTCCATAAGGTTCCATCAGTCTTGATTGCTGCTACATTAGCAGCTCCACAAGCAACTTGTTTCCAGTTGGTTCCTCCTGCAAATGTTGTGACTGGAGTGGAGCTAGTGGTTGCTGCATTATTAATTCCTAGTTGTCCATTACCATTACTTCCCCAAGTCCATAAAGTTCCATCAGTTTTGATTGCTGCTGTATGATTATTACCACAAGCAACTTGTTTCCAGTTGGTTCCTCCTGCGAATGTTGTGACTGGAGTGGATCTATTGGTTGTTGTATTGTCTCCTAGTTGTCCAAGAGTATTATATCCCCAAGTCCATAAGTTTCCCTGCCTAAAAGCATCTGCAGGCACAAAGACATCATCAAAGGAATATGAGAGACCGTCTTGTAAAAAGTTATAAAGATTTGGCATCTTATTGGTAATCGTCTATGTATGTAGTTGCTGCTGTATGAGTATAACCACCAGAAACTTGTTTCCAGTTGGTCCCTCCTGCGAATGTTGTGACTGGAGTGTTTCTTTGGGTTGTTGTATTGTTTCCTAGTGCTCCAAAAGGATTACGTCCCCAAGTCCATAGAGTTCCATCGGTCTTGATTGCTACTGTATGACTACCTCCACAAGCAACTTGTTTCCAGTTAGTTCCTCCTGCAAATGTTGTGACTGGAGTAGATCTACTGGTTGTTGTATTGTCTCCCAATTGACCAATATTATTAATTCCCCAAGTCCATAAGGTTCCATCAGTTTTGATTGCTACTGTATGAGTACCTCCACTATTACAAGAAACT
>Ga0114976_10002669_pt1 | contig 11157 bp, 18 predicted proteins | sample S_130805_EF_Meta_FD_87319 | JGI IMG/M metagenome (GOLD analysis project Ga0114976, IMG submission 87319) | Freshwater microbial communities from Lake Simoncouche, Canada to study carbon cycling - S_130805_EF_MetaG | ecosystem: Environmental > Aquatic > Freshwater > Lake | place: Lake...
CCCGTTATCGACTTGACTGGTCCTGATGGTAATGCATTCGCACTGATGGGTTATGCGAATCGTTTCGGTAAACAGTTGGGTTATGACACCGATGCTATCACGAAAGAAATGATGGCAGGTGATTATGAAAATCTGCTAGAAGTGTTTGAAGAATACTTCGGTGATTATGTCATTCTGGAATACTAATGGAAAAATGGGATAAACGATTTATTGACTTAGCAGAACATATTTCCACTTGGTCAAAAGACCCGTCCACAAAAGTCGGCGCAGTTATTGTTGATAGTAATCGCAGGATTGTGTCTGTTGGTTACAATGGTTTTCCTGCTGGTGTGCATGATTTTTCTGAGCGGTATGAAAACCGTGATATCAAGTATGAAATGATTATCCACGGCGAAATTAATGCAATCCTTTTTGCTAACCGTGACTTGCATGGATGCACTCTCTACACGTGGCCGTTTCAGCCGTGTTCGCGGTGTGCATCAATTGTTGTGCAGAAGGGTATTAGTCGGGTTGTCGCGCCAATCAACAGAGACCCTAAATGGGAAAAAAGTTTTAAACTGTCAAGCGATATTTTTTGTGAATCAAAAGTAAAATTGGAGTTAGTATGAAAATTCAAATTGTGTCGGACCTTCATTTAGAATTTGGTCCAATTGAAATTAAAAACGAAGGTTCGGACGTCCTGATTCTGTCGGGTGACATTCTTGTTGCTGCGGAATTGACAACCTCGCCGGGAAGAAATAAGCGGTTCCGTGACTTTCTAAAACAAGTTGATGGTGAATTCCCGAATATTGTCTATGTTGCGGGTAATCACGAATTTTATAACGGTAAAGTAAATAAATGTATTGCCGATATTCATGATGAATGTGCGCGATACAATAATATCTTTTTCCTTGAAAATGAAACTGTTGAAATTAATGGTGTGGTTTTCATGGGGGCTACTCTTTGGACAGATTGTAATAAAGAGGACCCGCTGACACTTCATGCATTAAAAGACATGATGAATGATTTTTTTATCATTCGGAATGATAATAAAATTTTTGATGATATCAAGAATCAGTATCCTCGTTTGCTGCCAGAGGATATCGTAGAATTCCATAAAAAGACACTGGAATACTTTGATATTGTTTTAGAGAATAGCAAGGATAAGCGATGTGTAGTTGTTGGCCATCACGCACCAAGCAAGGCCAGCACACATCCACGATACAGAAATGAAGTGTTAATGAACGGTGGATATAGCAGCGATTTGGGTGAATTTATTCTTGACCGTCCTCAGATTAAACTCTGGACCCATGGTCATACGCATGAATCGTTTGATTATATGATTGGTGATACGAGAATTGTGTGTAATCCTCGTGGTTATCATGGTCATGAGGTAAATCGAAATTTTAATCCTAGTAAGGTGATTGAAATATAAATAAAGGTATGATTACCTTTAAAGAATATATTGCGGAAGATGCATCGGTTTCCAGTTTGTCAATATTTGATATTGATGATACGCTTTTTAAGACTGATACAAAAGTATTAGTTAAAAAAGATGGTAAGACTGTGCGCGAATTAACACCTGCTGAATATAACGTTAATAAGTTAGAATCAGGTGAAGAATATGATTTTTCACAATTCAGGTCTTCCGCAATTTTCAATAAAACAGCAAAACCGGTTGATACTGTGTTTAAGACTGCAAAAAGAATGCTGGCTAAATTCTCTGGCTATGCACAAAAGAAAATCACTATCATTACCGCACGTGATGATTTAGATGATAAAAATCTATTCCTAAAAACCTTTAAAAAATACGGTTTTAATATTGACCGTGTTTATGTTCACCGAGCAGGTAATCTAAAGATGGCTGGTCCTGCTGCAAAGGCTAAGATTGCCCGCGAGGAATTGCAAAAAGGTAAATATGATGTTGCTAGAATGTTTGACGACCATGAGGGTAATCTGGATGCATTTCTGGCACTCACCAAAGAGTTTCCTACCATAAAATTTGAAGCATTTTTCGTTCACGAAAACGGTAATATTACAAGATATACTTGACAATACCTGTTTACATTGATATAATGGCTGTGTAGTTCTTTCATAAGGTATTATTATATTATGCTTCCAATTGCTTATCTTCGTAGTCAAACTGCATTTGAGGTTGAAGAAACCTTGAAGTTTGGTAATCTCTCTGATAAACCAGTTTTTGAACGTATCCGTAAGAAAGTGGTATCTGAGAAAACATATTATAAGTTGAAATTCAAACATGGTGAAATACGTGTTTATGGTCCTAGATTCATTTTAATCAATGGTGAGAAATACAAGACTATTGATGATGCAAGAAAAAAACTCTGTAGTTTTATTCGATAATGCTTACTCAGTTAAATCCTTATATTCCCTTATATGTAGTTGATAAGAAAACCACTGGTCAAGCAATAGCTGTTATTGATTATTCAAAAGATGATGATTTACTTTGGGTAATTATTCTTGACGATACTGGTGAAATTTGGTGTGTTAATAATAGCAATGTTCGTGGTGTTAAAAATTACTCTTTAGGAAGATTGTCATGTTGATAGAATTTATTATAATGTTTCTTGTTGGCTTTGTTTGTGGTGCTGTAGTGTTCCGAAGAACAGCAATATTGATTACAGCATTAGCCTTTGGTGGTATAGCTTTATATTACTACCTTAAAACAATGTCTTGACATTTAAATATATATAATCTATAATTGTATCTTTTTAGAGGCTTGAAATGTCCAGTATCAATAAGCGGAACTTTGTTGCAAAAGACTTGAGGACTCCTAAGTATAAAATGCGTGTTGTTCCTACCGGTAAAGTTTATAACCGAAAAAAGAAAAACGCAAAACTCATTCGGGAGTTAGCTTTTGGATAAATCTGAAAAGTATGATGGTTTCACTATAATACCTATTGATGTTGATGGTGGAATTCAAACAGTATTTTTTCAGTTAAGCGACGAATCAAAAGAGGGTGCACCCATTGAGAATTCTGAACTGGGTGATAAGTATCATGTTGTTTTATTCAAATATAATTATGAGACAGGTGTATTAGATTTTAATGATACGTTTGAGGCAATATTCATTGACCCACTGTATTATGCTAAGAGACTATTACCATACTTTTTTGCTACATTCATAAGAAAAACAGATAAGTCTGTTTCATGGTTCGATGATTACATTCTTGAAGTATATCAGAAAGTGATTATCAAGAAAATCGAAGATTATAAACAAATGTTGGAATCTATTGCTGAAACTAAGTGAGGTTATTATGCAAAAATTTAATAATGTTATTGGCGTTAATTTTCTCCGTGAAGTTCTTTCTATTGGTGTAATGGAAATCAATTTTACTAAAAAAGATGGTACAGATAGAAAGATTGTTTGCACACTAGATTGCCTGCGAATTCCAGTGGAAGATACACCTAAGAATACACGTGAATGGACAAGCACAGAAATTCTTCCTGTCTATGATTTGGAAAACAAAGGCTGGCGGAGCATTCGCCTAGAATCAATTAAAACAATGTCACTACTTACTAAAAAAACAGATTTTTAATCATGAAATTTATATTTGAACCCACCATGAATTTGTTTGACTTTGTTGCGATTATCATTTTGAGTAATCTAATGTCATTATATTCACTCTGGTTCGGTTTATTGTTTATACCTGTTGTATTGATTTCAAGTTATCTTAAACGTAAATATGGGAGTGAATAATGGATAGATTTGAGCTTGAGCAGCAAATTCTTGGTTGCTGGAATATCACAGATGAATTAGCATTAGTAACTGAATATGTTATGGAAAGTGGTGAACTAGATAGAGATAAGATTGCAAACATATTAATTGGAATGAAAGGTCTTTATGACCTTAAGTTTCAAAGGTGTTTTGATACATTTGAGACTTTGGTTCAAGATAAAAAAATTACATAAAAATGGATGAAATAGATAGAAGAAACGCAGAAAAAATGGTAATAGCACTTGTTGGTGAAGAATTATCTGATAGTTGGTGGAACAGTCCTAATCGGGCATTTAATTTTTTGACACCAAATGAAGTCTGGGCACATAATGATGCAAAAACTGTAATGCAATATTTGTTAAACCATTGTTTTGGCGGAGCATTTTCATGAGTCCTGATTTAGATAATAACCTTTGTAGCAAATATCCTGAACTGTTTCGTGACAGAAACGGTAGTCCTCGGCATACCGCAATGTGCTGGGGTTTTGATTGTGGTAATGGTTGGTATTCACTGATTGAATCTATCTGTGAATATCTAATGAGCGATGTTAATCGGTTGAGGGACAGAATTGAATCTGACTTTTATACTGCCGAAGCAAAAGAAATAATTAAGCAGGAATTGGTTTATGCTACTATAAACATTCCTGTTGTTGTGCAAGTTAAAGAAAAATTCGGTGGACTTCGATTCTATACTCATGGTGCAAGCGAGGACCAAAGTCAATATATTCATTTTGCTGAAAATTTGAGTTATCGTATCTGCGAAGAATGTGGTGCAATGAAAGATGTTATGACTTACAATATCGGCTGGGCAAAATCGTTATGTCCTGAGCATGGTGATAAATTATATGGCGAAGATGTTGCTGCAAACTATCGTAATGGTGGTATCAGTGACCTCTGATTTTAAGGATGATTAAATGAAAGTAAAAATAGGTCCTTATCGTGAATGGATTGGTCCATATCAGATTGCAGAAAAAATTCTGTTCTGGATGGACAGTGAAGATGATAGAGTCCATAATTTCGGAAAGTTTTTAGCTGGTGGTAGTGGTAAGAAAGAGAGTTTGTTGTATCGCTTGTGTTCATGGATTCAATCAAAGAAAAATCGTAAGATTGAAATTCATATAGATTCTTATGATACTTGGTCGATGGACCACACGCTTGCATTGATTATTTTACCGATGCTAAAGCAGTTAAAAGAAACACAGCATGGTGCACCAGGTGATATGCCAGAATTCTCACAAACTTTGTATGGCAGTTCACAGTTCAGTTTTGAATTCTATGGAGAAGGTGACAGTGCTGCATGGGACGCAGGTCATAAACGATGGGAAGAAATTCTTGACAAGATGATTTGGTCTTTTGAACAGATTGTTGGCGAAGATGAAAAAGAACCTAAATTTAGTCGTGGTGATAATTCAGAATTTACTAAATATCATCAGAGAATGGAAGAAGGTCTTGCACTATTCGGAAAATATTATAGAGGACTTTGGGATTAACATGAACAAGGATATAAAAGATTTTGCAGTAGAGATTGGATTAATACCAAGAGTGGCACTGGAAGACCCAGAGGGTTATGACGGTTATATGACCTATGATAAACTTAATAGATTTATAAGTTTTGCAAAAGAGGTATATACAAACCGAGCAGTTGATAAATTTTTGAATATTTGTGAAGATTTCCAAGAAATTGAGGAATTCGCAAATACAGCAGGTGTAATAAAACAGGAAATACTGGAAGAATTTAGTGGTAAATAAAAAATATTTTAAGTAAAAGTGTATTTTCAATAAAAAACTGTTATAAATAAAAGTATGATGAAAACGAATAAACATTCCTATAATCGCCCACTCCCACAGACTACAATAGCCTGCGGCGAGAGCCTATTATCGTTCGTAATTATGAATGATGAATGGTCAAAAAATGGGGTTAGCGAAGGATGGGATGATTAAATAGTAGGAAATCATCCACGAAATCAAAAACCCCAGCCTAAAAAACTGGGGTTTTTCTTTTGGAATCAATGACTTACGAAGTGGTTGACATTTGGCGAAATTGCTGTATAATAGTATCTGTTAGTTGATATTGTTCTTTAAAAATTAGTTTCTATTCACATGCACATAAATGCGTAGCTACGCAGATGTTGCCGAAACAGCAGAACATGGGTTCTGTTGGCAGGTTCAATTCCTGCGAATGTGCAGTTGAATAGAAATTAGTTGACTTTTGAAACAATGTGTATTATAATGTTGTTTCAGTAGTTAATGCTCTTTAACAAAATAAAAATATATGGCAGCGTGGTAGCAATATCACGCACCATATTGAAACACATTCTGTTAGCATAATGGTAATGCTAGGGTGTAGACGTAATGGCTATCACGTGCAATAGCTGTTATGGGTAAACCCGACCAGTATTAACTGGTGAATTCTGTTCGATTCAGAAACATAGTGTGCTTCAATATGGTTCAATGCTCTGTTCGTCTATCGGTATAGGACGCTGGCCTTTCAAGCCGGAAAGAGGAGTTCGATTCTCCTACGGAGCGCCATATTGAAGCACATTTGTTTGAAACGGATTCCTATCGTGAGTCCTAGTATTGCGAGTGTGTTTCAATATGGTGTAAGACTGATGCAGAGCCCTCCAAAACTCTGTATCATGTGGTATTAGTTTAATGGTAGAACTATCGGAGAGTATCACAAAGTTGAAGTCCTTGCAGGGATGAATGAATTGTGTGAAATCCGTAAGCCAAGGTTCGATTCCTTGATACTTTAGTTTACACCAAACGATATACAGTTGGGAGTTAGCCAAGTTGGTAAGGCATCGGATTTTGATTCCGACATGCATAGGTTCGAATCCTATACTCCCTGCCAGATTTTTAATTTAACAGAAAGGTAATATATGAAGCGAAAATCAAAAACGCGAAAACTTTAGGGAGTGTGGTGTAAAGGTTTGCACACCGGACTTTTAATCCGTGCAGAGTTAGGTTCGATTCCTACCACTCCCACCATATAAAAACGTTTTCAATGAGAGTGTTCTTATATGGTGAATTTATGCGCTATAGCAGAAATGCTTATCTGGAGATGGCGCCCAGACACCAGAATTAATTTGGAGAGTGATGCAGTGGCATTGGTGCTACGACCAGCCTTGAAAACTGGGTCCCGGCGAAAGTTGGGTGGGGTTCGATTCCTCCGCTCTCCGCCAAATTAAGGTTACATTACTGAGACCTAACCAGTCAGTAGGTATTTGTCGCCTAAGTGAACCGGTTGATTTAGGTGGTCGCCACTGATACTCGACCTTAGTAGCTTAAAGTATATGGCTCGTTAGCATAGTCTGGCCTATTGCGCTGCCCTGTCACGGCAGAGGACAGGGGTTCAAATCCCCTACGAGTCGCCAAACATGGAAGATTGGCAGAGTGGCCGAATGCAGGAGTTTGCTAAACTTCAGGTCGCAGAAATGCTTCCCATAGGTTCGAATCCTATATCTTCCGCCAAACAATGTATCGGTGCCCGAGTGGTCCAAGGGAACGGTCTGCAAAACCGTAAAAGCCGTCGGTTCAAATCCGACCCGGTACTCCAAGTTTTGTTGTGAGTGTAGATGCTGAGAAAACAAGGTCCGCAAGACCAAAGTGAGTTGGGTCTAATTAACCTAGTAGCAAACAAGTAACGGCTAGAACTACGTACCTCTAACCAGTCCCGGGCATTACAGAAAATACTGGTAAATTGTGGAGAAATGAAGGAGGTCTCCTGCTTGCAACAAATTCATATGTTGTTGTTTTTATTGTGTAAAAAAGTAGTTGACAAATAGTTTAATGTAGTATAGAATGATGTTCAATCTAAAGTCCTCTATAAGTCTTGATTCAATATCACGCATGAGGCAACGGGAGACTTGCCGCTTGAGGCTCAGTCTTAAATGACAATATAGAGAAACACCGCGTCCCATATTTTATTCCCCCAAAGCATTGACGGCGATGCAGTTGCCTTGTAAGCATCAGAGTTCGGTTCAAGTCCGGATGGGGGAACCATAATTAAGTTCTATCGGATGTAAGTTAGTGGACCCATTAACTACCTAGATATAAATGGACCATCGTTAATATCTGATATAAATCCGACAATGGTTTAGCACGGTTAGCTACCGACTGCAAAATTCGTCATAGATAGAACTTAATTATGGTGTCATAATTTATCACATCGCTGTCTAATAGCCGCCATGCTACGGTGCCGGCGAACGGAAGTTTCAATAAGCAAGAAAGGTTCGAAACCTTTTCTTTTTTGAGACATGCATACAATGACCATTGACAAGTCGTTGGCGGTGTGATAAATTATGATTTTATTGGGTGTCTTGATGCTATGGCGTGTGCATCCCCAGACTGTAAATCTGGTCCCTCAGGGTAAACATTCGCGGTTCGACTCCGTGGACACCCACCAATATTATGGTAGATAGCACTGGTGTGCGGCGCGCACTTATAAAGCGTGGAGACCGGTCGGATGGGCTGGAACGGTACGGTTCGAATCCGTAATCTACTACCAGATTTCGGGCCTATAGCTCAGTTGGTCAGAGCAGAGAACTCATAATTCTTTGGTCCTAGGTTCAAATCCTAGTGGGCCCACCAGATGTAAAGTATTAGAACTATTCCGTGAAAACCGAGCAAGGTGCATGGTCCTGACTGTTAATCAGTGGTTAGTAGGGTTCGATTCCCTAGCGCGGAGCCAAAATTTAGAAGTAAAGAATAACCGAGTGTATGTCAGTCCGGCTAGACGGCCTGCTTTGGGAGCAGGAGGCCACAGGTTCGAATCCTGTCACTCGGACCAGAACAGATGCGGGAGAGAGAAACGGTTTACTCGTTAGTCTCATAAGCTAAAGACAGTGGGTTCGACTCCCATTTCCCGCAACACAAAAGTAGATTTATTATAAATACAAGTAAGGAGAATTTTATGTTCTATTACTTGTATCAAATCACTAACCTCGTGAATAATAAAATCTACGTCGGTGTTCATAAAACCCATGATATGAATGATGGGTATATGGGCAGCGGGAAAGTTATCAAAAGGGCAATTGAGAAATATGGTACCGATAACTTTCGTAAAGACATACTAGAGACTTTTCAAGATGCTAAGTCCATGTATGCACGTGAAAAAGAATTAGTAACAGAGGAATTCTTATCGCGTGAAGGTGTTTATAATCTCCGTAGAGGTGGTCACGGTGGATTCGATTATATTAATAAAAATAAATTAAGTGGTTTTTTTGATGTTGAAGTTGCCAGAAAAGGGCGAAATAAAACAAATGAAATATTAGAAAATAGATACGGAGCAAATTGGAGGACAAAAATAGCAAAATTAGCAAATGACGCGAAACGAAAAAAATATGCTAATGATGATTTATATAAAGAAAAAATGCGAAATAACATGTCTAATGCTAGAAAATATGCTTTTTCTAATGAATCTAATTTGAAAAGAAAAAACACATTGAAAATGGTGTTTGCAAATACAAATCATCAAGTTGGTGTAAATAACAGTAGTTATGGTACAATGTGGATAACAAATAACATTGATAATAGAAAAATAAAAAAAACTGATATTATACCAAACGGCTGGAAAAAGGGTAGAATTTGTAAGTAATAATTAATGCCCGAGTAGCCCAATCGGCAGAGGCAGGAGACTTAAAATCTCTATAGTGTCGGTTCGAATCCGACCTCGGGTACCAAACAAGGAGTTATTATGAAAGTTTTTATTTGGTACGATATAGATGAATTAACAGACAATTATCATTCAGATGGTGGTCTTGTTGTAATTGCTGATAATTTGGAAGATGCACGAATATTAGCAATGGAACGAAATGTAAAATTCAAAGATAATGAATTGCAACCTGACTTGGTTTATGAGTTGAAAGATTATCCTAAAGATAATGTGATAATTTTTCCTAATGCAGGTTGTTGTTAGAATTTGGGGGCAGTAGTGGGCTACGGATTTCCCTTGCACGGAAATTGACTACAAGAGTTCGATTCTCTGGGCCTCCACCAAATTTGGACACATGACTGATTGGCCTAGGTACCGCTTTCATACGGCGGGTTAGAGTGGTTCGATTCCACTTGTGTCTACCAGAACGTGCCGTCTAATCAACGGCTACTGTGACCCACAGGATAGGAAGTGGTGTGATAGCCACGGGTGGTACACTTTAAACCTAAAGTGCGTTGGCAATACGATAACGATTCTTGCCGGGAAGCGGATGGAAGGTGTAGTGAGGGCTTAAAAAGCTGATGCATACACTAAGTTACCGCCGGAGAATGTCAGAGCATTATGCCCCGGTACACCAATTGGCAGAGTGAGCGGTCTTAGAAGCCGTAAAGTGTCGGTTCGAATCCGACCTGGGGCACCATATTGAAACACATTGAATCCACGGTTCGACCGGATTGTCATGTGATGAAGCAAGACGGCTTTGAGTGTGTTTCAATATGGTTGACATTTAAATGCTTTCATAGTATAGTGGCTATTACACGGTCTTGGTAAGACTGGAACATAAGTTCGATTCTTATTGGAAGCACCATACCATGCATTCTTAGCTGATGTGGTCATAGCGGCGGTTTGAAGAACCGTGGAACTAGGTTCGATTCCTAGAGAATGCACCAAAAGTTTTTGCGTCGATAGCTCAGTGGACTTAGAGCATTCGGTTACGACCCGAAAGGTCGAGGGTTCAAATCCTTCTCGGCGCGCCAAATTATTACCTCCGTCGTTCAATGGACAGGACATGATTCTTCTAAATTCAGAATGGGGGTTCGATTCCCTCCGGGGGTGCCAGAATTAAAGTTTTTAGTCGCGTAGCTCAGTGGAAGAGCGCCGTCTTGATAAGGCGTGGGTCATTGGTTCAATCCCAATCGTGACTACCAATATTGCCCTTGTAGACCAATCGGCAGAGTCGGCTCTCTCAAAAGGAGTGAAGTGTCGGTTCGAATCCGACCGAGGGTACCAAAAATTAAGGAGTTTTTATGACTGCAAAAAATGATGTAACAGGTGACGAAATAAAAACTAAAAATAATTCTGATTTATATCGTGATAACTATGATAGAATATTCAGAAAAAAGCAGGAAGATGTAAAAGAGTTTGATGAAAAAGTAGTAATGAAGGATGAATATTTTGATGTAAATGAATAATGACCGCTTAGTTTAATGGCAGAACAGGAGTCTCCAAAACTCTTGGTGGGAGTTCGATTCTCTCAGTGGTCGCCAAATTAATTTAATAGGTGCAACAATGAAACGGAAAATAAACATAAATGAAGTAACAGAATTTATTTCAGCACAATCGCCAGAAACAAAAGTTTACTTAGGTTGTGATTCTGAAAGATACCGCATGAATGGTGTTTGGTATGCTGATTACATTCTTGCTGTTGTCGTTCACATTGATGGTAAGCATGGTTGTAAATTGTTTGGTGAAGTTATTACTGAACGTGACTATGACCAACGCCGTGA
>Ga0114976_10002671_pt1 | contig 11155 bp, 7 predicted proteins | sample S_130805_EF_Meta_FD_87319 | JGI IMG/M metagenome (GOLD analysis project Ga0114976, IMG submission 87319) | Freshwater microbial communities from Lake Simoncouche, Canada to study carbon cycling - S_130805_EF_MetaG | ecosystem: Environmental > Aquatic > Freshwater > Lake | place: Lake...
ATCAAATGACAGGGAATATAAATGAATTCAATGACCCAGCGAATGCACATTCTCGTATAAATTCTTACCCTTCATCATTTTATTCATCTAGTTCTACTGGTTCAGAACCATCGATTCGCGGTAGAACATTGTATATTCCTATAAACAGTTGGTTTACATTAGATAGTCGTTGTGCATTTCCGTTAGTTGCATTGCAATACAATGAATTAGAAATAACTGTTACAGTAAGACCTATCCAAGAATTATTTCAAGTACGTGATGTCTTTGATCCAGATAATTCATTTCCATATTTACAACCAGATTTTAATCAACCACAGTTTCAAATGTATAGATATCTACAAACACCGCCTTCTGTATTTATGGATCCAAGTTATTATGAGAATAAAATAAATATATGGAACGCAGATATTCATCTAATCGCTACTTATTGTTTTTTATCAAAGGATGAAGCTCAATTATTTGCAGCAAAAGATCAATTATATTTAGTAAAAGATATATTCAAATACGATTTTGAAAATGTTACAGGTTCAAAGCGGGTTAAGTTAAAATCGACTGGAATGGTAGCTAATTGGATGTTCTATTTACAGCGAAACGACGTTAATATGCGTAATGAATGGAGTAATTATAGCAATTGGCCATATAGCGCGTTGCCGTCTGATATAGTTATAGCACCGTCTACGATACCGAATAAATGGTATCAATCTGCATATAATATGGGTATTATTAAAGGTCCACAATATAATAAAGATGGTAGTATTACTGGATTTTATACTACAGGTGATTACACTTCAGTGAATCAAAAAGAAATACTAATTACCATGGGCATATTATTGAATGGAGAATATAGGGAAAATACATTAACAAGTGGTATATTTGATTATATCGAAAAATACATAAGAACACAAGGTTCAGCAAAAGAAGGGTTATATTGTTATAATTTTTGTTTAAATAGTAGTCCATTTGAATATCAACCATCCGGTGCAATAAATATGAGTAAGTTTAAAAATATAGAAATGGAAATTACCACATATGCGCCCGAATTTGATAGTATCAATTCAAATTTTAATATAATTTGTGATGGAGATGGGAATGCAATTGGTGTTAATAAACAGAATTGGCAATTGTTTGAATATAATTATAATTTAACTGTATTTGAAGAGCGGTATAATATATTATCATTTGTTGGCGGAAATGCTGGATTAATGTATGCACGATAAAATTCGGAATAATAAGAAAACATATATTATAATATTATAATATAGGATACATAATATTATAAATGGATACAGAAACTACTATATGGAAAAAAAATAGATTGGAAGAAAAAGATTTAGCTAATGGAGAACAATACAATAAAATAGAAGCATTTCAAAATAGCATGAATGATTTTCCAGAAATAATAGAGGTTGAAAAAAAAATCAAAAAAATTAATAAAAAACGAAAAGGGTTTTCAAAGAATCCTATATTAGAAAGCATTTATGACGTAGATGATCCTAATACTGTTTCGGATACAATTGAAAATTTTGAAACAAAACAACTACCCAAAAAAAATAGTAAACCTGTATCTACTCCTTCATCAAATGAAACTGCTAAAAAAAATACAAAAGTAAAAAATATGATAGAAATTGCTAAAAGTTTAAATGATGCATTGGCGCTAAAGAACAGAGATTTTGCAGATAACGAATTAAAAAACGAAATCAATGTAATCAAGGGATTTGAAAAGGCAATAAAACAAAAATCAAAAAATGACAGGTGGTGTAAAGATAACCCACAAACCATGTTTTTAACCTCATTGCGTTCTGTTATTTTATATGTTAAATATCCAATTATTTACATTGATTATATTATAAAAAAATTGGGAATTATTATATCAAAAACTTTATCTAAGAACAAAGCGAATGATTCAGATAAGCGTGTAGTAATTAAACGGTTGAAAGAGTTTATATATCTGTTTATAAGCTTATTTATTGTTTATAATTGGTTTTTTATTTGGTGTTTTAAATATGATGATGGAAAAGATGGAGAACATGTAATTACAAAAAGCATTAATATAAATTTATTCGAAAATTCAGAATGGAGTATATTGAAATTTATGAATAAACTCTTTAAATATTTATTTGAATTTATCATAGCTCCAGTAGCATTATTTGACTATTTATTTACAATAATTTCACCGGTCGGATTAGATTACATTAAAACTGTTAATATGAAATGGGTATTTTTATTTATAATAATTTCAAGTTCATTCACAAAAGTTGGGGGTTATTTCAAAGATTTATTTTTCCAATCATTGCAAGTTTGTTTTGCAAGAGATGTGCCAGGAGATACTTTTGGTAAAAATTCAGCTTCTTTTACTACCTATCCATTTTTACATACATTGATTGCTGGTTCTTATATAAAATCCTTTTGGGAAAATTTCGAAATTCCCATATTCCTTTTTATAGCTGTATTTAATGCAATCGGTGGATTGATTCGTATGATGTTTTCCCACTTTTGTGTATCTTTGGCAGCGATATTTGTATGCATATATTTGTTTATCTATTCATTTTTAGCTATACCAATTTATTCGAAAAAATCAATAAGTGAAACCATGAAACTAATTGAAAAATTTATTAGAGAGTCTATTATAGAAAAGCCGGAATTAAAAACATGCAATGCTACGGAAGAATGTAAAACCAAAACATTTTTGGATTATATAATCCAGTTTTTACAAAGTATCACGAATGTAATTTATATGTATGTATTTTCGATAGGAATTATATTGGTTCTGTTTAATTCTATTATAGTGTATGCTTTAGAATTAGATAATCATGATCTTAAAATGTCATTAATTATGATTTCATTAATAATGATGCTTTGTATAGGAATTTCGAAATTACAAAAATTTGGTGATATTTTTTTCAATAAGTCTGAGTAGCTAAACAATAAAAAAGAATAAAAAACAATATAGAATATTTTTATCTATTATAATAGATAACAATATACTTTGAATGACTAAGAAGAAATCGCAAACGAAAAACATGCCACTTGTATCGGTATGTACTCCGACATTTAATCGTCGTCCATTTATTCCAATTATGTTTGAATGTTTTCGAAATCAAACCTACCCAAAAGATAGAATTGAATGGATTATCATCGACGATGGAACAGATAAAATAAAGGATTTGGTAGATTCAGCAAATATTCCACAAATCAAATATTTTCAGGTTGATAAAAAAATGACATTGGGTGCAAAGCGAAATTTAATGCATGAAAAATCAACTGGCGCAATATTGGTTTATATGGATGACGACGATTATTATCCTCCTGAACGAATTCAGCATGCTGTAGAAAAATTGCAAGAACGAAAGGATGTTCTTATTGCAGGATCAAGTGAATTGTATATTTACTTTAAACATATACAAAAAATGTATCAGGCTGGTCCATATGGTCCGAATCATTCAACTGCGGGAACATTCGCATTTAAACGCGAATTGTTAAGTATGACTAGATATAACGAGACCGCCGCATTGGCAGAAGAAGCCGAATTTTTAAAACAATATTCATTTCCAATGGTTCAATTGGACCCGTTAAAAACGATATTAGTGTTTTCTCATATACATAACACTTTTGATAAAAAAAATTTGTTATTAAATCCGCACCCTGACTACATGAAAGAGTCAAATAAAACAGTAGATATGTTTATTAAGTTTAAAGATGAAGATAAAATCAAAAAATTCTTTCTTAAAGACATTGATCGTTTATTAGATAAATATAAACCAGGTGATCCTATAATGAAACCTGACGTGTTAGAACAAATTAAAGAAATTACTGCAAAACGAGAGAAAATGATGAGCGAACAAAATGATCAACATATTATGATGGAAGTACCGGGTAAACCGCCAGTTAAACTTGGATTACCTGAAGCTGTAAATATGATTAATTCTATGCAGCAACAAGGACAAGAACTTATTCGTAAAAATAACGAATTAGAAGGTATAATTTCACAGTTGCAAAAACAATTGGTTAAATTTCAAATGCAGGGTAATATCGGAACTCCAATATTTGATACTCCATCGATGCAATCAAATGAAATAGACAGCATTCGCAAAGAAAATATAGAATTAACAAACAAAGTATTAACTCATATCAATAACGAAAAATTATTAAAAATGGAAATTCAAGAATTAAAAAATAAAATATCAACTCTTGAATTAAAACCCGCGCCATCTAATATTAAAAGTGAACCTACAATAAAACCAATTGAAATTATAAAAGAAAAATCGAAATTGGAACCTGAAGTTAAAGTAGTCATATAAACTATAATTCATCAAATATTTCTTCGTCAATGCATGCATCCGTATCTTTCTTTACATTTTTGTCTAAATAACGATACATTCTTTTTATATCCAGCTTATTAATACTATAATCTTCAAATAATTGTTCAACTACGTTTATTTTATCGGCTTGATTATAAAAATCTTTACCATAAAATAATCTTAATTCTTGGAAAAATGCGATTAAATCTTTTTTATCCATATCTAATTTTTGCGACATATTATAAATAAATAATTGATTGTTATATTCTGTCGAATATTTTGTTAAAACCTTAGTGAATCGTACTTCTGAATCGAATTTCGTCTTATTTGTGAATGTTTCATGATATAGTTTGTTATTATAAAATGTCTTGATCAATGAACTCATTTCATTAAATTGCCATATTTGATTTTGAAATGTAATTCTATCCATATAATCGGCAAAACACATATTATTTAATATTTTCAAATAGAATGGATAAGATTCATTTTGTGGATATTTTGAAATTACATCAACTATATTTTCATGCCATATTAGTGCAATGATTGTTCGATCCGTTTCATTCATTATAGTGTTATGTTTTTCGATAGGAATATGCTCGTTAATCAGCAACTTTGTAATATTTTTTGAGTCTTCATTGTATGATTTTAAAAGCAAAATATGTTTTATTAGATTTTCATTCAATGTATTTGGATTGTTATTGTATATTTTTTGTATAAATTGTAATTTTCGCATATCACCTTGTATATATTCCAATACATGCGATTTCATTGGTATATTTGGAATAGTTTTGTCTAATATTTTTGATATTTGTGTTGTAGTTGGTGTTTTTAATTCAAATGTATTACATACTTTCATAAGTTCTCTCATTTTTTTATCAAAAAGATAATTACCAATACAAATGATCGGGTTTAATGTTATGTCTTCCAATCTTTGTTTTTTTGTTTTTTTCTGACGAATCAATTTGATTAGGGCAGTAATTCCACCTTTGTCGCCATTATTCATTCCATCAATCTCGTCCATAACAATTGCTATCTTTTTAACCGTTTTTGTCATCATATGGAGAACATTTCTATTTGAAATGTTATTATTTGTAATCGTATCAATTAACGATTTGTTTCGAACATCACCTGCATCGTATTTTACTACATCATAATTCATTTCTTTTAATAAATTCATTATAAAATGTGTTTTGCCACATCCAGGAGAACCGTATATGTATATTCCTTTTTTAAAATCGAGCTTCTTACAATTATCATCAAAATTATGTAAAATTTGTTTTATTTCTTGAGATATTTGTTCTCTTCCGAGAACTTGGTTTACATCCATTCTTACTATTTTTACCAACTATTTTTTATGTTTATTTCAAACGAATAAAAATATCAAACGAATATTGATTTGATATTTATGTCTAGATATAAAATATTTATCTACCAAATTTACTGAAATCGGCTGTTAATGGCATAAAATTAGATGATGGTTTTTGAGATAGTGCACCATTATATGTATATGGATTCATTGGTCCAACTGGTTGTCCCGGTACTAATGGCGTTGATGTGGTTGTGGTTGATACGCCATAAGAACCTTGAACTGGAGATGCATTATATCCAAGTGAATTGACTGAATTGACTGAATTAGTTGTTGTATTAAACAAACGCTGTTCTCTATTTGTATCTTTAATAAAATTTGCGGTTCCTCTTCCTGCATCTTTGATTAAACCTACTGTTCCTGAAGCTGTATCTTTGGCTAACCCAACTGTCCCTGAAGCTGTATCTTTGGCTAACCCAACTGTCCCCGAAACGGTTTCTTTGGCCAAACCAACTGTCCCGGAAGCTGTATCTTTTGCGAAGTTTCCAATACCAGAAGCAGCATCTTTAATAAAACTACTTGCGCCCGAACCTGCTGATTTTAATAAATCGGCTGTTTCTGAAACGGTTTCTTTGGCTAAATTAGTAGCTCCAGAACCAGTGGATTTTAATAAATCGCTAGTAGTATCAAGTGTCTTATTATAAGAATTTGATATAGGTTTATTATTTTTATTTTTACTGTTATCTTCGTTATCCGATTTGTTATCTACTTTACTGCAAGAACTATTTGATCCACACGAATTGCATGTTCCGCTATTCGGACATGAAGGACATACTGGTGGAACAATTTGTGTTTTCAATAAATAATCCTCTGAGAAATGAACTGGTAGTGTAGTTCCACCAGTTGTATTCCAATACCAATACCATTTGTAGTATTCATCTGGCATATTTTTTAGATTTGGCATGTCAGCAGGAGTAGCAGCAGGAGTAGCAGAAGGAGTAGCAGCAGGAGTAGCAGAAGGAGTAGCAGAAGGAGTAGCAGAAGGAGTAGCAGAAGGAGTAGCAGAAGGAGTAGTAGCAGGAGCCTTCTTATTGGCTATGATTTTTTTATTTACTTTAACTGGCTGACCTACAGCACGACCGTTATTCTCAATTTTATTACCGTTATTATCAAATAAAAGTGAATAATCTATACTGTATTGGTATTTACCATTTGTTGACGGGGTTTTAAATATCAAGCTAATTACTGTATTTGCATCGTCTTGTATAAATAGTATCAAACCAATACCATCAACTTCAACTGTCCAAGGGTCAAACTTAGCACTCTTTATTGTATCATTGTCATCTAAAGTTATTTTTCCAGTTTGTCTGTCATATGCGTCATAAGTACCGCTTTTATTTTTTATATATAACATTCCGCTTGATTTTTTAAAAAGTATATTTGGTAAAATTTGAAAAAATATGTCATTATTTTCGTCTGAAATCAACTGGTTGGTGGTTGACATTTCATCGTCTGAAAATTGTATTGGTTTTAATTCGTTTATTATAGAATTATTCGCATTGGAATATTCTTTCACGAGATTTTGACTATTATCTATCAAATAAGTAGCAATATTTTTGTCATTATCAATAATATGAATAAATGATTTTTTATCCCACATTGTATGAAATATTTGATTATTAGATAAATCATTATAAATATGTTGTTTTCCATATTTACTTATAAAATCAGTTGGAATACTTTCATCCATAGAAGGGAATTTGTCATTTTTATCTTTGGTATATTTTTTAACCTGTGAATCGCGTGTAAGTATTTCAATTGCAGTTAAACTGTTTCCATTATCATCTTTCGGAGCTTTATCTGTGAAAGCACTTCCGTAAACGCGCACTAAATTACCATTTGTTTTATCATAAAAATTATTATCGTATAATTTTATCAATGGGTTTTTATAACCACTAATATTAACTGGAATTAATGTAGGAGTTGAATATGCATAATTAACAAATCCTTCACTTTGTTTTAAAGTATTAATTCCTATAACAATTGATATAATTAAAACTGCTAATAATATTATAAATAACCAAAACGGTGTTAATTTAAATTTTAAATTTAACATACTATTATACTGTAATTATATATATATTTTGATACAAAAATATAAAATTGATTTTATATTTTTTAATTTATAATAAAATAATTTTAATATACATAATGCCTAAACAGCTAAAAGAAGTAGAAGCATTGAAATCACATGTTGATATTAATAATATATATGAGATAGGGGTAGACGAATGTGCGCGAGGGCCTTTATTTGGTAGATTATATGTAGCCGCAACAATTTTACCTAAAGACGATTCTTTCTTGCATTCAGAAATGAAGGATAGTAAAAAAATACATTCTATGAAAAAAATGCGTGAATTATCCGACTATATCAAGGAACATTCAATTACATGGCATATTCACTATATTGAACCTGATATAATTGATAAAATAAACATCAGACAAGCTGTATTGCAAGGAATGCGCGAATGTATTAAACAAGTTTTACTAAAAGTAGGTTCTGTCGGAAAGGATACATTGCTTGTAATTGATGGTAATGATTTTACACCATACACAGTATTTGATAATGAGAGTGAATCTATAACTGAAATACCACACATTACCGTTGAAAAAGGAGATAATACATATTCGTTTATTGCAGCTGCTTCCATTTTGGCTAAAAACGCACATGACGAATATATTCTAGAATTGTGTGAAAAATATCCTCAACTAAAAACCAGATATAATTTGCATGAAAATGTAGGATATGGAACGGCTAAACATTTAGCTGGAATAAAAGAACACGGTATTACACAATGGCATAGAAAAACGTTTGGTTGTTGCAAAACTGCATTATATAACCCTATTATACAGGTAGTAGGTGAACCCTAAAATTGAAATAATTTTATAAAAAATAATAATATATTACTATTTTTTATTTGTAATTATAACTAAAATGAAGATTGAAATAATGAATTTTCAAAATATCGATTACGAAATATTTATTGGTAGAAATAAACAAGAAAATTGGGATATAATTGACGTATCGCGTGAAACCGATATATGGTTTCATGTAGAAAATGGGCCTTCATCGCATATATTCCTTAAAACAGAAAAACCTGTCAATAACATACCAAAACAAGTAATAAAACGGTGCGCGTGTTTATGTAAATCGTATTCTTCTAGTGCTTCTGTAAAAAAATGTGAAATAATTTATACTACAATTGCAAATATTCAAAAAGGAGAACATGTAGGTGAAGTTATCGCACAAAATACAAAAAAAATAATTATCTAATTTCTTACAAAACCAATACGTTGAAACATTTGTTCAAACCATTTTTTTGGTACTACTGCATATTTTGTTTCTCGGTCCAATAGTGAATATCCAATTGTTAAAGAACCATTATTATAAACCATACCTAACGTATATTCCACTGGCATTTTGTCAAAAGTAAAGAATGGCGTATATCTTGTAATTTTAAATGTATTTTTATCTAATGCTACCATTACATGATAATAGAAACGTCTACTCTCATGAGATACTACATGACATAAAAACCAAATTTCGCCATCTACATTAACCCCGTTTGTCGAACCACGGAAATGATTAAAAATATTTGCACTAGGCAATGTATTGGATACATTGAAATCACCGGTTTTGCTATTAATATCTCCTATTACGAGAGGATGCCAAGAATAAATACATTTTAAATTTCCCTTACCATCTTCAAATAAAACCCAATTTTTTTCGATTTCTTTTTGTTTTTCATATTTCAAAAATACAGACTTTGTGGAACCTGTATCTAGATCAATTTCACCATGTTCTACTACAATATTGTTTTGTCCTATTCCACGATTTGCATTATATAATAATTTGCCTTTATACGAAAACAACCGCATGTCTTCTAATCCCACATAACGATCATCATACATTTTATCATATTCTATTAATTTATCATCTTGAATTTGAATAAATGGATTTCCTCGTGTATTGTATCGAGTGAATACGTTATGTGTTGTTATATGGTCTTTATTTTCATAACCACCATTGTCGTTAATATGGTAATTAACATATCTTACATTAATTACTAATTCGTTATTATGAAAGCATAACGAAGGAGTGCTAGATTTAAATTCAGAAGATGTAATTAGTTTATTGCCGATTTTTTCAAATTCACATAAACGTTCATCTTGTATTGTATCTATTTTTGGAGAATAAAATTTATAATTACTGAAAACATTGTTAAATATCCATGGTTCAATATTATGATAAGCCATTAAATTCATACTACACCTTACCAAATCATAATTATCTACATTATGGTAATACCCGATAATGCTTAGTTCATAGTCTAATTTGTAATTATAAACGTCTTTTTCTAAAAATAAATAGTCAAAATTTTTACTTTGTCTCTTTTTATCATCTGCAATTTTAAAAAATATATATGCCAATTCATTTTTACTAGTTTCTCTATAATAATGAATAATTTCATATAGATTCTCGATACGTTCAGGAAAAACAGAAAATGCATTTAACCAACTTGTAATCGCATGATCCATATCACCTAACCATTTATAACACCTTCCCATTGCAAAATAACTATACCATATTTCTTCTACCCAACCACCCAAGTTAACTCTCTTCTTGTACGTATCAATCGCATTTTGATATTGACCGCAATCTTTATAACTGTTTGCCAAATAAAATGTATATCTATCATTATCTGGAGTTTGTTCTAATGCACTAGAAAGTAATCTGATATCACGTTGAAATTTATCGACTTTACTACCACCATCTCCGACATCCATAATAAATATATCATTCATATGAAATGCATTCGTAGTAGTACCATCGGGTGTTTGAACATATTCGTGCGTAACGCCCCAATATTTCATGCCAATTCGGTTCTTAACAATACGAGCGTTCTTATAATAGAAGCTTTCACTTCCTTGAAATATATGATGCAAATCAAATTCACTCAATTTCTGTTTAAATTTAGTTAAATCAAATTTATCTGATACTTTTAACATCATATCTGCATCCATCAGTAAGATATAATCCGCGTTTTCCATATTTTCACATTGTTGGAGAGCAAAAGTTCTATTGTATCCAAAATCACGAAATGGTTCTTGAACTACTTTACCTGGAATATTTTTATTACGAAAATAACTTTCAATCAATTCTATCGTATTATCGCTACTACCAGTATCACAAATGCAATAACTATCTATTATTTTATATACAGAATCAAATAGACGTGTAATTATTTTACTTTCATTCTTAACAATCATGTTTAGGCATAATTTTGGCAAATTAGAGGATATTGTATGCGATTTCATTCGATATTATATTATATTTTATAAGAAAAAATGTTTATATATATTTTTAATTTAATTTCAATCTATACTATAATATAGTAATATTATAATATTATAGATTAAAAAATGGCATTTACCCGTTTTCATGATGATCCTGCAAGAATAAAAAAACAATTACAAGAAAGTACTGGAT
>Ga0114976_10002676_pt1 | contig 11143 bp, 14 predicted proteins | sample S_130805_EF_Meta_FD_87319 | JGI IMG/M metagenome (GOLD analysis project Ga0114976, IMG submission 87319) | Freshwater microbial communities from Lake Simoncouche, Canada to study carbon cycling - S_130805_EF_MetaG | ecosystem: Environmental > Aquatic > Freshwater > Lake | place: Lake...
TGATGTAAAGGGTGAATTCTTTAGTTATGACTTTGAAATAGATGAAGAATTCAAGTCAGAAAATTTGAAATTAATTGTAACTGAACTAGGTGAGAGAATCGAACTTATCACATCAGTGACTTATAATGATGTAGATCTCGAGTCATTTAAAGACTATGGTGACTACTGGTCTAAAGGTCTTACTTACTTTCTAATTTAAATAATTATGCCAAACTGGGTAAAAAATATTGTAGAGTTTGAAACAAGCTCAGATAGAATTAATCAGATAGTTGATACTATTAAGTCTGAAGAAGATGGAGATGTTAGATATTTTGATTTTGAGAAGATTCTACCAATGCCTGAGTCTCTTAAAATAAGTTCAGGATCTTCAACAGATTTAGGAATTGACATTCTAAAATATCAAGAAATGGGCGATGATTCAGCTCTTAAAGAAAAATTGCAAAACCCTTGGGTGACTAAAGCCGGTCTAACAACAGTTGATGAACTTGTTGACTATTGTCTAAAAGAAGGAAATGCAGATTTAGAGAGTGCTAGAAAGGCACTGTTCAATATTGATAATTACGGTGTTAAAGACTGGTATGAATGGTCGGTAAAAAATTGGGGAAGTAAATGGAACTCTTCTGAGTCCTTATTTGAAGATGGTAAGATACATTTTCAAACTGCTTGGTCTGTACCCGAACCTGTTTTTATTGAACTCTCTAAAATACACCCAGATGTTAAAATGAGGGTCATATTTGCTGATGAAGATCTAGGCAATAACTGTGGTGAGTTTACACTTTTAGATGGTAAGATATTATCATTTGATGAATATGACGCATACCAGGCGTGTGAAGTGTGGGGATATGATCCGGCCGAAATTTTTCCAAAAGAATATCGTGATAGGAGAATTAAAGGTCTTTTAGATTAAAAGACCTTTTTAGCAATTTCGACTGTATTTCTCCAATTACCCATTGTGTAGTAATGTAAAACTGGAACTCCAGATTTCATCAACTCTTTCGATTGAGTCACACACCAGTCGACACCTATTTGTCTAACTTCTTCATCGTCTTTAGAATTTTCGATACTCTCTACAAGTTCTTCTGGAATAGTTAGGAAGAAGTTTTTAGGTATTGAATTTAATTGTGACTTTGAAGTAAGTGGTTTCAAACCTGGAATTATCGGAACAGTGATTCCGATTTCTCGACATTTTTTTACAAATTCATAGAATTTAGAGTTATCAAAAAACATTTGAGTCACAATATACTCAGCACCACAGTCTACTTTGTGTTTTAGATTTTTCAAATCTGATGTTAAGTTTGGTGACTCAAAATGTTTCTCTGGATAACCAGCAACACCAATACAGAAGTTTGTTGCAGATTGATTTTTCATGTCACTATCTAAATACACACCTTTATTCATATTGACAACTTGTTCAACAAGTTCAGAGGCAAATTTATGACTTCTTTTATATGGTTTAGTTCCAAGTTTTAAATCATCACCTCTCAGAACTAGAACATTATCAATTCCAACATAGTTTAAATCGATAAGAGCATCTTCGGTATCTTGTGGATTGAAACCACTGCAAATGATATGTGGAACTGTATCAACTTTATATCGATTACTTATTGCAGAACATATACCTACTGTACCAGGCCTCTTCTTTGTAACTTGTGGTACAAATCCACCACGACCATCACTTTTGAGAATATATTCTTCTCTGTGATAAGTTACATCTACAAATGATGGGCTAAATTCCATTAGTTTATCCATAGTTGAGTAGATAGATGATATGTTTTGACCTTTTAATGGTGGTAGAATTTCTATACTAAAAAGAGTTTTCTTTGATTGCTTTATATGATCTATAACTTTCATAATTATTATATCTAGCGTAGTTTGAATTGTTCATCGATGAAATACTCATTCCGAATTCTACTAATCTGTTTATTGAAAATAATATATAATCAATATGAGACATCTAAAAAGATTTGAAAATTTTAGTGATAAATCTTCTTTACTTGAAACTATACTTCCCGAAGTAAAAGATATATTAACAGGGTTAGAGGATTTTGATATTGATTTTGAGATAATGATTGGCCAATATCATAAAATGACTGATTCAAAATCATCCACATTCGGCGTGAAAACACCTGAAGTGGACTCAATTAATATTGATATAAAGGATAATGTGTATAATTTTTTTATATTTAACGAACATGTTTTACCTACACTTAAAACACTTCAATCTTTTGTTTCTGACTACGACTTAAATATTGATATCGATCTAATACAAGAAAATGAATTTTATACACTAGATGAATTTGTAAAAGAATTTAGTGGTGAAGAATTCCACAAACTTGGAATAATAATATATTAGAAAATGAAATATTTAAAGCACTTTAATAAAATCAATGAATCTCATAAAGATGAAGATGTGGTTGACTTCATTGTCGACACTATGAGAGACTTTTTAGATGACGATCGTAAAATTGAATTCAAGTCTGTAATTGGTGATATGAATTGGGATGATTATGTTAAGAAAAATAGTAACTATCTTGACTTTAGACCAATTTATAACACAGGTCATTTAATAAGGAGTCAATTTAGTATCGTGATCCGAGGTATAAAAGACTATAAAGACTTTTTAAAAGTCGTTTCTGACATGCAAAGTGTGATTGGTAGACTTGAAGATGGTGATTGGTCTATGTATAATATGAATCTAGAGACTTCACCACCAAGAGACAATCAAGGTGATGTTACTTTTATTAAATTAATTTTTTATTTTTCAAAAGCAGATGAAAAGACCGGTGAAGAATTTAAATACCCAACAAAAGACGATCTTGATAAGATTTTTAAAAATTGGGGATTAAATGTAGAAGATATCGACTTTAGAGAAAGATCTGGTGATAGTGAGGGAGAAATGAAAGTCGAGTTTACTTCAAATTATCTGCATGGTGAGATTCCCGATTCAGTAGAAAAGTGCTTTGAGTTAGTGTGTGATAGATTTGGATTTCCAAGTTTTTCCTATGATAGAGCTCATCAAGAGGTTAGTTTTTTCTATGAACTTTAATATTTTTTTCATATATTAGTGATATGAGAAAAATTCTATTACTAATTTTTATTACAATTTCACTCAATATATTTTCACAAAGTGACATTCAAGTTACTATGCACGAGTCAACTTTAAATAAAGTATTCTCAACATTAGGAACTATATCAGGAACTGGTGAGTATGAGATTATGTTTGTAAAAAGTAATTATACTTGGTCACTTAACAATATGAGAATTGAACTTCTTAAAGATAGTGCTATCTTCATAACTGATGCAACAGTTGTTACTGGGCTTGGAACTTATCAAGATCAAGTTGTAGGCAAAGTCGCGATTTCGTATAACCAGTATAATAATTTAATTAGTGTTCAAGTAGTCGATGCTGTTTTTCAAATTTTTGTTGAGGCCTTTGGTAAAAAATTTGTAATCAAAGATATTCAAATAGCTGATTATTTAACTTCACCTTTTCAATTTGAAGGACCTATGTCTATATCAAATGAACTTGCATTTACTATGCCAGATGGTTCTATTAGAAAAATGATTGCAAAACCAAGTGTTTGTGTTGTTAACGTTGTTCCTGATAAAATTGAAGTTTCGACACAAGTTCAATTTTTACCTCAAAATTAATTAACTATGAAACTACCTTCTGTAACTAGTTTTTTATTTAAATCAATTCTATATTTGACTTTTCATCGTTTGAGGTTATTGTTATAACTATTTGAGATGATACGGATTCTACTGAACAATAATATTCTCTTTCGATTTCACTTTCCTTACGTTGTAATTCTGCTTCGAAAAGTTCTTTAAACTCTTGAGCAGCTGAATCAGCGGCACTATTTATTGAAATTATAACTTCAGCAGACTCTAAATAATCATGCCATTTTTCCTCCCAGTTATAAATATGAGCCCCTCGGGATTTCAAGAATCTATCAATTTCATTCTTGTATATTCTCAAGGTCCTGTAATCGTATTTTTCAATAAATTCAAAATCTTCTTCTGATTTTAATTTTGGAACTACTTCAACCAAAAGGCTTGATCCAATTTGAACATTGAAGTCGTATTCATCAAACATCGAACTAGCTGATTTAACATCAAGTAAAAGTTCTTGTAAAGTTTTTACTTTCCCTAAAATAACATCAATAGGTTGAATTGCAGTAATTGAATTTCCTAAGAACCATCCAAAAGTAAATTTATGTTCCTTTCCGTATTTGGTTGTCAAGATTCTCGGACTACCATATTCATCATTTATGAATTGAAAGCTAGATGATATATCGTTTATCAATTTCTTGGATTCGTTGAAAAATTTCAAATGTTTCATGAAACTATATATTAAAATACTTTGAGATTTATATATACCTTATAATTAATACAAATAAAAATAAAAATTTAAATGAAGAAAATATATGTTTTAGTAGGACCACCTTCTGTTGGTAAATCCACTTGGGTAAAACAAACTTTCAAAGATGTCGAACCTTATATCATCAATCGAGATGATTTGGTTGAAGAAGTTGCAAGTCAATATGATTGGACTTATGATGATATGTTCATAACACCACCACAAGACTCAGTTGAAGGTGATACTAGTGATAAATATGGTGATGTTATTAAGGCACCATCATATATGAATTGGCCAGGCGCTCCAAAAGTTGTGTATGATAAAGTTGTTGAAGCTAATGGGAAAGTTCAAAAGTTATTTAATGAAAGAGTCACTGGTGCAAAAGATCAGGATAATATTGTTGTTGATATGACTAACATGAATTCTGGTTCCAGAAAGTCTGCACTCAAAGCCATCGAAGGATCTGAATCTGATTATCAAAAAGTGGCTGTTGTTTTTAATTTCAAAGGTGCTGAAGATATAATTAAATCAGTTGCTCAAAAAAGAGCTGAAGAGGTGAAAAAAATAGGAAAATCTAAAACTATTTCAGCAGAGGTTATGGATAGAATGTTCAAGAACTATCAAGAAGTTTCTCCCGAAGAAGGTTTTGATGAAGTCATTAACCAGGATAATACTGAAGAATTAAAAAAGCTAACTCAAACAAACGAATCAAAATCAAAAAAGTTTATTAAAAAATTTAGTAAATTTAAAAACAGATTTTAACCTTATGAAACATTTACGTTCAATATCTTAGCTTGGTTTTGATGAAAGGCCTATGATAAGAGGCATAATTGAAATTCTTTTACAAGTAAAAGATCTAGAAAATAGAAAAGAAATTGCTTTAAATCAAATTGAAATATTCAAACGTGAGAATATAAAATTTGATTACAATGAGTTTTTAGAAAAATGTAAAGTTTAAGCGACTCTCCTCATTCTCTTCGGTGGAGTCGGTGGTCGGTATGATTTGTGATTAACTACTATAGTACCATCAAACAATGCCGACCAATGAAGTTCTGGAACATATTCAAGTACAAAATCTTCTGAACTCAATTGTGATTTAGCCGATTGAAGTTCTGTATCGAAATCACTCTGTGACTCTGGTTGAATTTTTATCGATGCCTTAACTCGAAAACTCTTCAGGTCACTATAAGGCTGTATATCTTGCCAACGCAAATCAACACCGTTTAAGTCACTTATACCGTTACAATAGTCTTTAATCATGTTAAGTAGTTCTACTTTCTGATTTGGTGTAAGATCAGAATTTTGTGGTTGTGGATCGAAGTTACGCACACGGTTCGCCATTTGATCTATACCCCTTTTATAAGAGGAGTAACCGGTTATGAAATCTATAAACTTTTGTATTTTACCCATATGTCTTAGTTTAATTTTATTTATATATTAATTTGATTTTTTCTAAATTTAAAAAGAACTAATCTAAACAATTCATCTATTATTATAGATGAAACTAACTAATACACAATTTATATCTTCTGTTTTTAAATTCTCAAAACCATTTAGAAAAACTCTTCTTTTAGTTTTTTTTCTAATAATGGTAATGACCGGAATCGATGCACTCAATTCCTATTTTATGAGTAAAGTTTTTGACTCAATACAAGAAAAAACTTCCTTAGAAACTGCTTTATTTTTCTGCCTCTTATCGCTTATTATGGTAACAATTAGAATCATCTTACAAAGAGTTCGTGAAGTTATCGAGATAAAAAAACTTGATGTGTATGTAAGTAATTTCTTGAACCAACAGTCAATAACAAAGTTTTTTACTTTTTCAAATGGTCAACATATAAATGAACATTCAGGAGTAAAACAAAATATTGTTACATCTGGATTCTCATCTATTCAAAATTCTATGAATACATTAATTTATAATTTGATACCGCATCTCTCATTATTTATGGCGTCAATGATTATATTTTACTATGTTAATATTTGGATAGGTGTTCTGTACACAATTGCAACTGCAATTTACTTTACACAGATGATAAAGTATAATATAGTAATTCAACCTAAAGTGAAAGAGATTAATGAAATAAGAAATCAAAATTCAAGATTTATTTCTGAAATTTATAGATATGTATTTCTGATTAAAAACGAGGTTGCTGAATCCAAAACACTTGTAGACTTAGATAAGAACCAAGAAAACCTTTATAACTCACACGTAAAAACTTGGATGTTTGGAATTCCTAAACTTATGTGGATTAGACTCGTTCCAAATTTGTTCAGGTATGCTAGTATGTTACTTACCGTTTATTTTTTATTCAAAGGATCAACAACTTTAGGTGGTCTATTTTTAATATTTACTTGGTCTGCACATTTTATAAACAGTCTTTGGTGGTTAGCTGAAATCCAAAAACAGTTTATAACTGATAAAGTTAATATGGAAAAATATTTTGAGCTTTTAGAAATAAAGCCAGATATTCAAAATATTGAAAATCCAATTACTTTAGATACTTACTCACAAATTGAATTTAAGAATGTTGAATTCGCTTATCCAAAGAGAAGTAGTACACACGAAAAAGAAAGTGAGACAAACACTAATGTTCTAAAGTCAATTTCATTTGAAATAAATTCTGGTGAGAAAGTCGCTTTTGTTGGAGAATCAGGTTCTGGTAAATCTACTATTGCAAATTTGATAAGAAGAGCATTTGATCCACAATCTGGTGAGATACTTATCAATGGTGTCAATTTGAAAGATTTAGAAATAAACACTTTCTTAAAATCAATAGGTTCAGTAGATCAAGAAGTCATTCTTTTCGATAGAACTATTAGAGAGAATATTTCAATCGGCAGAGAGACACTTTTAACAGATGAAGAGTTAGATAACATTTCTAAACTAAGTGGTATAGATAAATTCTACTCAAAACTAGAGCACGGATGGGACACTGTTATCGGAGAAAGAGGTTGTAAAATTTCAGGTGGTGAAAGGCAAAGAATCGGAATAGCAAGAGCTCTTTCAAAAACACCGGATATTCTAATATTTGATGAGGCCACTTCAGCACTTGACTCTGTAAGTGAATCTCACGTTCAATCATCAATAGATATTTCTTGCCAAGGTAAAACATCAATTATAATTGCACACAGACTATCAACTGTTAAAAATTGTGATAAAATCTTTGTGATGAAAGATGGAAAAATTATCAGCTTAGGTAGACACTTGCAGTTACTCAGAAGTTGTGAGTATTATAATGAACTAGTACAAAACCAATTACAAGAGGAGTTAGTTTAGTTAAAAAAATATTGCAACATCCAAGTTATACTTTTGAATAATCTCTACGTGTGTCATTTCAAAAACCTGTGGGTTAGCATTGTTTGTGAAAACATATCCTCTAAGCGGTTGTTCTGTTTTTGAATCCCATACTAGTTTTATACATTCTGTTGGTATTCCAATTTTGCTTTCAGGTAAAAAAGATTTACCGTCAAATATGTTAATACACATTATTGTAATTTCTTGAGTCTGAGATATCTTTCTTAAATCTTTTTCAACTTTCTTCCAAGGTCCTCTATTTAATTTTGGATGTTGTGGTACGCAATTATAAAATCTAAAAGTAAGTTCGTCTAATGCGCAGTCGAACGCGAAGTCTTCTGCGTTTGCCAAGTGACCTTTGTCATAACCAGAATTTGTATAGTTCTTTTCAGTTGCTGTCTTAATATCTTTTCTATCATTTTTAAATTTGAACTTAGATCTGTTACAACCACCTCCACCTTTGTAGAGACTATAAACAACCACTGTTGGATTCATAAAATCGTTTTCAAAGTAAGCGGTATAATGTGGTTGTGAAATAGTAACATCATATGTTTGAGAATATACAAAAGATGTTACAAAAATTAATAATATAGTGAGAATCTTTTTCATAGATTTTATATATTTGCAACATAATCTAAACTAAAACTTAAACGATAATTTTAATAAAATTTCTATGAAAAAATTATTTTTCTATTTTTTATCTATTTTAATATTTACACTGTTGACATTTTCAGTGATTCAACTCTGCAAGATCGAAGAATTAAATGAAGAGTATATCGAAATCAAAGTTAGTATTACTTAATCCACTGATGATACAAATCTTGTGAATCACCGTCTATAATTTGAACCTGCTTTATAACTTTACCAAATGTTGGATGTATTAGATTAATCAATACAAATCCAGGATCTACCACAACTCTTTTTGGAGTTTTACCATAGTTTTTGTTTTTGACCAATATCTCACATTCTTGGTCCGATGTTACGAATATTACTGATGACATAGTTTATATATTAACGACACTGTATTATCGTAGTGAAATGTGGCAATTTTCTTCAATAAAAATTACTATATACTTAATGAAAAGATTTAGAAACAGTATCAATAAACTAACTGCTGATCACGGATCACAGAGGCAACTAAATAGTGAAGAGTTATCGAAACTTTTAGACATATCATTTCACTTCAAGTTATCAGAGCAAAAGCAAAACGAACTTATTTCAATAATTGAAAACGGTGAAATATTATCACCATCAGATCTATTATCAAATTACACAGCTGATGAATCTGAAATTAATGAGTTAATACAGTACTTAAAAAATTCTGGATTTACTAATGTGAAAAAATCTTCTGATGGTTGTAGTGTTTTTGCAACAGGAACTACAGAAGTTATTTCAAGTTCACTTAACTGCAACATGGTTTCTATAGAGAATGAACTTGGTAAAAATATCGTTGCCACGACCGAACCTAGCTTACCTGATTCTATTTCAATAAATATAGATTCTATTAATGGTCTACAACCACTAGCTCAGTTTAATAAATTGAATAGAAGAGATGATAGAATAATTCTTTTAAAAAGGAATTTTCAAAATAGATTTAATAAACTTATTGATTATAATAGACCTTATTTGATTGATGCTATCAAGTCTGCTTATAATGCTTTAAACACACCATTTGATGGTCAAGGTCAAGTTATTGGAATTTTAATTGATAGAGTCCCAAATAGTCTCGACCTTGTAAGATTTTGGAGATTGAATAATCAATCAACTTCATTATCAAGAGTCTTCAATATCAATGTCAACAATTTAAGACTCGGACCTGCTAATGGTGAAGAGACACTAGATGTTCAGTGGTCATCAGGTATCGCAACCGGTGCAAGAGTAAACGTCTATGCAACAGGACTATTGACTTTTAGCGCAGTTGAAAGAGGCTTAGATAGAATTTTTTATGACGTTTTAAGAACACCAACACTAAGACAGATTTCAATCAGTTTAGGTATAGGTGAAAGAAATCTAACACCTGGGGAATTGATTTCAAAAAACGATAAGTATTTAAGATTAAGAGCACTTGGTGTTAACATTTTCGTATCTTCTGGAGATTCTGGTTCTCACCCAAGTGGTGTTTTACAAGTAGAATTTCCAGCGTCAAATCCTAATGTTATTTCAGTAGGAGGTACTAACCTTAATATTAATACAAATGGAAATCTTGTATCAGAGTCAGCATGGACTAAGAGTGGTGGTGGTAGAAGTTATGTATATGAAAAACAATCTTACCAGAACATATTACCTGGTCAGTTTAGAGCGGTGCCGGATGTTTCAGCAGTTGGTGATCAAGCAACAGGTGTTTGTGTAATACTAAACGGTGCTAAATATCAATTCGGAGGAACATCGGTTGGTGCACCAATTTGGGCAGGATTTTGTGCTCTTATAAACTCAGCAAGAGCAAGTAGAGGAAAGGCACCTATTGGATTCTTATTACCACATTTGTACTCGTTAATAGGAACACAGAATTTTAGAGATATAAGTTCTGGAAGTAACGGTCAGTATCCATCAATAGTTGGACATGATATGGTCACTGGACTTGGAACACCTAATGTTAAGAATCTAATTGACTCTCTTATCAACTTATAATTTAGAGTAATTTGAAAAATACTTTAGGACAAAATCTACAAATAAGTTACAAGCTTGTTCAGTAATTTCTTCAATCGCTGTCTTCAATTCTGGTGATAAGGATTCTTTTAAATATTTAGACAAAAACTCTACACGTTTAAAATCTCTTTCATCAAGAGAATCATCTATCAATTTCTGGATTTCTCTTTGAGAGAGTTCAGAATAGTCTCTTTCTTTTTCCTGTTTCCACTCATCACCTTCACCATCCATAGAATTTTTCAACTCAATCATTAGTTTTACAAATTCATCAATCATGAATTCAATACCTTCTTCAATTGATTTTTCAACCATCACAATTTTAGCTCTGTCAAGTGACTTGCTAAAATAAGACTTTATTATACCACTGAGTTCTTGATCATCTTGAAACTTACCATCGATTGCATCTTCAAATCCACCCATAAGTGAATCATAAACCATATCAACTGACTGTTTAAGTTCGTCAATATAATTCAAGTGTCTCATAATTTTTTCGTTCAAAAACAGAGGCTTGAATATGTTTTTTAAACTCACTTTTAATTCTTCCCCATGGTTTTTCATTTCATCAGAACCGTGAGAGTCATTTTCTAAGAATAATTTCCAACTTTTGATCATAGTTATGTGTTTTATTTATAAATATATTTATAAACTTATATATTATTTCCAAATAAAAAATATATGAAAAATACTATATTAATCCTCACGTTTTTATCTTTCTACTTTAATTCTCTTTCACAACATATTGGGGTTTATTACGTTGGTAACATAAAGCAAGCTCCACTTGGAATCGGATTCACCTATCACAGAAATGAAAATGATTTAGGGTTTTTTAATAATTATAA
>Ga0114976_10002678_pt1 | contig 11128 bp, 11 predicted proteins | sample S_130805_EF_Meta_FD_87319 | JGI IMG/M metagenome (GOLD analysis project Ga0114976, IMG submission 87319) | Freshwater microbial communities from Lake Simoncouche, Canada to study carbon cycling - S_130805_EF_MetaG | ecosystem: Environmental > Aquatic > Freshwater > Lake | place: Lake...
GGAGAGCGCGTCGGGCACCCGGTTGCTGTAGGTGGTCCCCGCCACCGGATGGGCGGTGTTCAGCACCGTCACCCCGTCGTATCCGGTCGCACTTGAGGCATTTGCCAGCGCCTCCACCACCAATTGCGATCGGTGCTGGGCAACGCGGTAGGCAAGATCCCGAATCCGCAACTTGATGAGGTCCAATTGGTCTTCCTCCAGCGCCCGGCGCTCCACCGCGATGGTGCTCTCAAAGGTCTTGTCCTCGATACTGGCGGTATACGCCGCCATCGATCCCGCCCGACGCTCGTCGGTGAACTCGCGCATCGGCGGAATGGCACCCAGCCACGGATATTTCTGGACCGGCAGGGTGGTGTTGATGGTCGTGGCGATGCGGTTGGCGATGCTGAGATCGACCTCATTGCGGTAGGCGACGGCGAATTCGGCCTTCAGGCCGGGAAGCAAAAGATCGGGAATATCTGATTTCGTAATGGGCATAGTGAGCTAGCGCTTCAAACGCAGTAGTTGTCAATTCGAATCCGAACGCCGGTCTGGCCGTTGGATGTGGTCTCGATCGCGGTGATGGTGCCGACCTTGTACTGGTTGGTGAGGCCAACCGTCGAGATCTGGATCTCCCAGTCCGTATTGGCGTAAACCTCCTTGCCAATATCGGCGATCACCGGCGTGAATCCGGTCGCGCATTTGAACACGAACGAGCCCGCCTTGGCAATCAGAATGGACCGATCTCCGGCCGCTCCCGCCGCGTTGTCGACCGTTTCCACGGTCACGCCCAGGAACTTGAGCCCGGCCGTGGCATGATTCATGCTGCCAACGTAGCCGGTGGTCAGTGCGCCAACGAGGGCGCCCTTAAAGAGCTTGGCGTTGGTGAGCTTGTACTGCGCCACCAAGCCGGGTTTTTCGAATGTTTCGTAAGTTGAAGTTAAAGCGGGCATGAGTTTGGGTTAGCGTCGCGCGGCGATCTCGCGCAGCGTGACGTCGGGAAAGTGTTGGCGATAGAAGGCGGCCTCATCGGGCAGCATCAGGGCGTCGTCCGATTCGGGGGTAGAGGCAACCGGCTCCCCGCGGCGAAAACTCGGCGCATGACGGAGCAACTCCGCCAGCAAGTGGCTGACCGGCACCGATTGCCCGTCGAATTCCAGCGTGTCGGAAGCCGCCGCCAACGCCCGGGCAAAGGGCACTTGCGCTGGCGTCAGCCGCCCCTCTCGCACCCAGCGGCGCAGGATTTCGTCGCTCTGCTCGCGCTGACGCGCCAGTTGCAGCCGCTCGTAGGCAGCCTGGTAATCCGTCGTCGCCGAAAACTCGCGGTCAAACCGTAGCGAGTCATCCGAAAAGATCTGCGCCGAAGCGACCCGCGGTTGCCGAACCAGGCTCACCTCGCGAATCCCCGTAAGATCCGGCGCCAGCCCGATCGAAAGGGAGCGCGCGCCGGATCGCTCAATCAGGGCGTGCGCCTCCGGCGAAAACGCCAGCGTGCCGTAAAGGTCATCACCATCCGCCGCCACCGCGGTCAGATAGCCAAGTTCCAGCGGCGAGGCCGCGTGTTCAATCCAAATGGGCACCGCCGAAGCAAACGACGACGCCAGTAACGATAAATCGGAATGGGTCACGGTGACTCCTTTGTCGGGATATTCACCGGCCTCAAACAGCTTGGCCCGGCGCTCAATCCAATCGGCGGCCGGTCCAGAAAAGGTGGGTTTCATGCGTTGCATGCGTTAATATAGTAGACAAATGTCTAGTTTGACAACCACTTTTCCCAAAAATTCTCCGAAAAATCTTCCTGGCTCGCCTACTTGAACCTAAACCCGCAAGCAACCCGCCAAATGTCATACTTTACGGATGGCGTCAGAACCGATAACGGATTGGCAGGCCCAAACCCAAGAATTGGTAGAACTGATGCAGGAGCACCGGCTTCAGTCCGCCACGTTGACCCGCAACGGTCGCAGCGTCACCTTCCGGCATCGATCAAAGGCCGCCGCCGTCATGGTCGCCGCTCCCTCTGAATCGGTCGAGACGGATGATTTCGAAGTCGCCGAGCCCGTGGCCGCCGCTCCCGTCGTACCGGCCGGCGTGCCCGTCAGCAGCCCGATGAACGGCATCTACTACGGTGCCCCCAGCCCGGGATCCAAACCCTTCGTGACGGAAGGCGAAGTCATTACCGCCGGTCAAGTCGTCGGTCTCATCGAAGCGATGAAGGTGTTCAACGAGATCCCGAGCCCCGTCAGCGGCACGGTCCTCAAGATCAACGTCGAGTCCGGTGCCGTGGTCCAACCGGGCGAGCCACTTCTCTTCGTCGGTTAATCATCAAAGATAAAGAAACAGCCCCCCGTCCGATGGACAAGGGGCCGTCTTGGTTTTGCTTGCGTTAACGAGCGTTACGGAGTGGTTTCGGCTTGAGCCGGTCCGCCCGGCGTTCCACCGGCCGGAGCGCCGCCGCCACCAGGGCCACTTTCGGCACCAGCAAGGTTCGGCGGAAGTGACTCGCCCGCCTTCGGCGTGACCACGTCCTTATTGACGTTGGCATCCGCAGCGTCACCCCCACTGCATCCAACTAGGGCAACCGCAAGAGATGCGACGATTACGAACAGAGAGAGCTTTTTCATACCTTTATATATAGTGAATGCCCGCCTTTGGCGGGCGAGCAGAAGGGGTAATCCAAGTTCTCCCGGATCACCCCGCAAGTAATACCCCTGCGCGAAATGCGAGCAGGGGTGCGAGGGCTAGATCAGCCTTACTTGGTTCGGTCGGGTCGGAAGAAGCAGACGTACTGGTAGGCGCCGTTGTCGTTGCCCGGATCCGTACAGTCGCCCTGGCTCGTGGTCCAGTAGCTGAATCCAGCGCCGCCGTTGGTGTACAGGGCGTAAGGATCCGTGGTAGCGGTGGTGTGGAAGCTCGGCGACTTGGCCGTGCCAACCTTGGCAAACTTGGCCGAGGTATCAGCTCGGCTGAAGACCACGCCTCCACCCTCGCCGCCGTGAGCCCAGATCTTGTAGCCCGCGTTGAAGTTACCGTAGCCAAAGAATGCACTCTGGTTACCAGCAGCTCGACCAGCCTGAGCAGGTCCGCCCGGGTTGAAGAGACAAGGAGTGTCGGTGCCGAGATCGCAGCGCAGGCTCGGGTTAGCGGTGCCGCGGCCCTTGAGCGCGGTGTTGCCAACGCCCGACCAGAACACCGGAACCAACGACGGGCTGTCGACGGCGGTGGCGCTGTAGGTGTGGAACAGACCGTTCATGGTCAGACCAGCTTCGGTCGGGGTTACGCCCGGAGTGTAACCGTCACCGGCAATGGCGGCGACGGTCTGCGAAGCGCCCTTGTACAGGCCCCAGCTCTTGATGTACGGATACAGCGAGTTAGCCCACTGCGAAGAGCTCTGGGTCACGATTTCCGGAGCATCCCAACCGCCAACGTTGATGGCGTTGGCCGGAACCGGGTGAACCGTGTTCCATCGCCAGGTACCGGCTGCTCGGCGGCTGAATGCCATCGGGAACAGGTCATCGTTGTCGGAGAGGTAAATGGCAACGCCAGTTCCCATCTGCTTGGTGTTGGAAAGCGTCTGAGTCTTCTTAGCCGCTTCCTTTGCCTGAGCAAAAACCGGGAACAGGATGGCAGCCAGAATCGCGATGATGGCGATTACGACGAGGAGTTCAATGAGGGTGAATGCCTTTCGCATATAAGTTTCCTAAAGCCGGGAGGCGGCAAATACAGCACGGGTCAAAGCGACTCGCAACAAGTGGAGTCCATTGTAAACCGACTTTAGCGAATTAGGGGAATGTTAAGAAAAAACTAGTAAAAATACTAGCGATTCTAGTGAACTTTTCAAATGTTAACCACGACAGATTTCTTCGGTCATTCTCAACTAAAACCGTAAAACCACCGCCAAGTCGTGATTACCCCATCAATCACGTGCGCTACCACCGGCAAAAGCATTCCAAAAACCACCCATTACCGCTACTTGATAATGCGAATGTCTTCCCAAAGTTTTACTAAAACAAAATGAAGGTGCCCTCCCCTTTACCCGGGAGGGCACCTGTTGCAACTTCCTAAGCCGGAAGTGTTTTTCTACTGGGGCTCAGCGGTCGGAGCAGCTGTGCTCCCTCCGCCACCGCCGCTTCCAACCATGCCCGGTCGAGGCAACGTCGGCTTCGCCTTGGCATCGATCTGCTTGGTGGGATCCTTGCCGGCTCCGCCAGTGTCTTCACCCTGGCAACCAACCAAGACCGCCGCCAGCACGGTTAGAACCAGCAGAACTTTAACCGACATGCTTAGTAGCCTCCGGCCGGCCAGAACGCGGTGAGAACCTGAGTTCCGTCGCCGAGCTTAGCCGTCCGGTGCAGTCCGCCGCGGAACGACTTGGCAACCGCGTGTCCGTCGGTGGCCACGTAGGTGGTGGTTCCGTTCTGGATTCCGAAGTTGTCGAAGCCGTCGCAGAGGTTAGCCGGGGAGCACGAACCGGGTGCATTGCCCGCAATGTCCGCCTGGGCCTTCGGATTCTTTCGAGCGCTCGGTCCCGCCATGCTGAACTTAGCCTGACCGGTGGCACTGTAAACGGCCGGGCTCCAGTAAACGCCGTAGGTGAACGGGTGAGAGTTACCAAAGCCCATCCAGAGATCCCACATGGCGCCTTCCGTAACCATTAGGCCATCGGCCGGATTGCTGACCGAAGTGGTGGTTGCCGAAGCAACTCCAACCGTTCCGCCGTACCACGGAGTCTCGCCGGAGTTGGCACCAATGCCGTTACCGAACAGGCCGTCGTACTTGGTGTTCACGCCACCGCAGACGCGGCGAGCAAACGAGCCAACCGCAGTCGTGGCTTCGAAGTTGGTGTAACCGGTATTAGCCGCCTTGGGAGGTGCGCCGTAAAGGAGGGTCTGTCGCCAAGCAGCGAGAGCCGGATCGCCCTGCGGAATGCTGGGGCCGAGCGGGTGGGCGAAAATGCCCCAGCTCTTGATGTACGGCTGGGTGGAAACCTGCCACGGCTCCAGGCCAAAGAACGCCTGGTTCGACGGCTCGTAGCGCTGAGCCAGCGGGAAGGAGTCGTCGGAGTCGCTCGTGTAGATGAGGACTCCGAGGCCGAGGTTCTTGACGTTGCTCAGGTTAGAAACGTGCTTGGCAGCAGCCTTCGCCTGGGCGAAAACCGGGAAGAGGATGGCGGCTAAGATCGCGATAATCGCGATAACTACGAGTAGTTCAATTAGGGTAAATGCCTTTCGCATCATTAAGCTCCAATAAATCGTGGCTAAAAACCGGGACCGAACTGGTCCACAAGCGATTCGATGGCATTGTAAGACGAAATACCTAAGATTAGGGAGGGGTTAAGAAAAACCTAGTATTAATACTCGTTAACAATGGGAACTTTTGCGGCACCCATGAACGTCGGCGCCACTTTTCCAGAACCAAAAGCCAACCTCCCAGTTCAAACCTTCACAATTCGAAGGTTAGAGCACAAAAAAACAGCCCCCCGTCCCGTGGACGAGGGGCTGTTCTCAGAACGGGGACTTTAGTTTCCGCCGCCCGCTTTGCTTCCGGTCATTTTGTCGGCGTTAGCTCCGGCCGAAGTGACCTGGATCTGATCCGCGCTCATGCCTTGAGCCTGATTTTTCTTGCCAGCTTCGCCGGGCGCTTCGCCGGTCTTGGCTGCTTCGGCAGTTTCGCCGCCGCTGCATCCAATCGCTACGATCGCCAGAGCGACGCCGATCACCAAGTTTCGCAGGTGACTCTTATTCAATGTCCCACACGTACTTGGACTTGTCGTTGACAACCAGCGCGCTGGGGACCGAAGTCTTCGTCCAGTTGGTGCCAGCAGCCAGAGCGCTGACCTTCGACTTGGTGGCGTGACCGTCCATCCAGACGACCGTTGCGCCTTCGTTCAGTCGCTGAGCGACGCCGCCGCTGTTGGCACCGCCGGCATTGTTGCCAGCTTTAACGCCGTCAGCAAATCCGCCAACGCCCCAGTTGTCAGCACAGAACTGCGGAATGGTGTAGCAGTCCGGAACTTCAACGGTGGTGTTGAGGAGCGGGGTGTCGGTCGTGTAGGCCGAGAAGTCGAAGCCCCAGAAGAAGCCATCGCCGTCCGAGTACGAACCGCGGTTGGCCAGCATGACGGTGTTGGCCGGAGAAGCCGGAGCCGTTGCGCTGATCGGAGCCTGCTTAAGAGCCGACGGGCCGTAAGGAGCCAAGAATACGTAGTTGTAGCCGTAGCCCGGGTAGGACGTCAGGGTCAGAACTCGCGAGTTGAACCGAGTAGCGGTGCTGGTGAGCGGGTCCTGAAGAAGATCGCCCGACTTCACGTACGGGTTCAACATGAATGCCCAGGTGCTGAATGCGAGGCCAGCGCCGAAGGTGAGCGGGTCGTTACCGGTGTTCCAGTTGGTGGCCTTAACGACGGTGTCGTCGTAGTCGCCCTGGTACATGATGTGAGCAAGTCCTTCCTGCTTCACGTTCGAGAGGCTGGCGGCGGCCTTAGCAGCAACCTTAGCCTGCGCGAAAACCGGGAACAGGATGGCAGCAAGGATCGCGATAATGGCGATGACGACGAGTAGTTCGATCAAAGTGAATGCTTTTCGCATGGCTAGAATGATTCCTTGTTGGAACGGAGGCAGTGGCAAACTCAGTCCGAAGTCTCAGACTTGAGACTCACGAGAGACTGACGACAGTTTGGGCGTTCCGGCCCAGAAAAGTAACCATTATTTTGGAAAACCCCGTAATTATGCTGGTATTTTTTCTATAAATTACGCCTTTAATGGACAACTTTCTTAACAATTGATGACGTCTATCTCTGTTTGGCGCTTCGTCGTCCTTGGCCAACTCCCCGCCGAAATGCCGGTTTTGTAAGGAACAAAAACATTACGTGCCACAAAACGCACAGTACGTGTTAGGATGACTTTGCATCCAAAGGTGGATACGATGGATTCAACTTTAACCACGGAGAACCCGCTGGCCGCATCGATGAGTGGCCCCAAACCTTCTCGCCGCACGTTCTTAAAGACGTCGGCCCTGTCGGCGGTCGCGCTCGCGGCCTCCGCCAATGCCCAAGTCGCCCGTCAGGGCCCGCCCGTCCACACGTTCGGGATGGGCAAATTCGCCCTGCTGGAGCGAGTCAGTTACGGTATCAATCGCGCCGAGCTGCAACGCTATAACGCCTTGGGTTGGAGTGCCTACCTGGAATACCAGCTCAACCCGGCCGCCATCGACGACACCGATTGCGAACGCCGCATGGCCGCCTACCAAACGCTGGGAATGTCGCCGTACCAGTGCCTTCGCGAAATTCCGGAAGGCGTGTACCCCGACTGGGAATGCATCCAGGGCCAGATCACCCGCGCCATCTATTCCAAGCGACAACTCCAGGAGATGCTCACCGAGTTCTGGATGGACCACTTCAACGTGTACATCTACGACCTTCAGCGCGAACTACTACCGGCCCACATCGCCGCCATTCGCGCCAATGCCTTGGGCAACTTCCACACCCTCTTAACCGCCGTCACCAAGAGCCCCGCCATGCTCTGGTACCTGGACAACCTCGACAACACCAAGGGCAATCAAAACGTCAACTTTGCCCGGGAATTCTTGGAGTTACACACGCTGGGAGTCGATGGCGGCTACACCGAACGGGACGTCAAAACCGTCTCTCGCGTGTTCACCGGATGGGGCATGGACGGCTACTACGACTGGCCTTGGGATCAGACCACCAACCGCAACTGGGGCAAGTTCAAGTACTACAACGATCTCCACGACACGTCGGGCGGACAGTTCCTCGGCGAAGGTGCCGGCAATGCCATCGCCGCCGGCGGCTCGGTCCAGGGCGACACGGTTCTGCAAATCGCCGCGACCCACCCCAGCACCGCCAAGCACATCTGCACCAAGCTGATCCGACGGTTTGTGAACTACGAGCCGCATCCCGATCTGGTGAATTCGGCCAGTCAGGTCTTTTTGAACAACAACGGCAACATCGCCGCCGTGTTGCGCCACATCCTGGAAGAGAACCGATTCAAGAAGTACTACGGCGTCCGCTTCAAGCGACCGTACCACCTCGTGATCGGCGCCCAGCGCAATCTCAACGCCGAGATGACCGACCCCGATTCGCTGGTCTGGGAACTGCTGTGGAACATGCGCCAGGTGCCGCTCTTCTGGCTGCCGCCCAACGGTTACCCCGACGACATGTCGTCCTGGGTAGATAACATGCGGCCCCGCTGGTACTACGGCTCCCAGTTCGGCATGAACTGGCTGTGGAATTCCCGCGCCAACGTCTTCTCCACATTCAAGACCCGGGACAAAAACACGCTCCTGGATGCCATCAACATCAATCTGTTTGGTGGTCGTCTCCCCGCCCTTCGTCGTGAGCAACTGGCGGCCTACCTGCCCGACCGCTTGACCAACGACCAGATCAAAGAGGCATTCGGCTTAGCCATGAACTGCCCCGAGTATCAGCTGCATTAACAAGGAGAACCCAGAGAAGTGAAAAACCCAACCACCGGTTGCCACGAATATCGCGAGCTGACTCGCCGTGGCCTCGTCACCAATATCGGCTTTCACGCGCTGAAAGGGCTCGCCCCCTCGTGGCTGCCTTCCGTCGTGTTCTCCGATGACCAGAAGTCCAAGGGTAGCGGAGCCCCCGGTCGCGGCCGGCTGGATGTCTCGCGCGATGTCGTCGTAAGCGTCTATCTGCGCAGCGGATGCGACGGTCTCACCATGTGCGTGCCGTACGGCGAAGCCAACTACTACGCGATTCGCCCCACCATCGCCGTTCCTCGTCCCGACCAAACCACCAACTCGCGGCGCGCTATTGACCTCAACGGATTCTTCGGACTTCCCCAGGCATTGGCGGCGCTCAAGCCGTTTTACGATGACGAAAAGTTCCTCATCGTGCACGGAACCGGTAGCACCCACAACACCCGGTCGCACTTCGATGCGCAGCAGTACATGGAGGCCGGCAAGCAGGATAAGGCCCTGTGGACTGGCTGGCTGGGACGCCACATCGCCACCAGCAGCGAAACCAAGACCGGTTCCCTGCTCCGTGCCATCGGCCTGAGCGGAACGCTCGCCCTGACCCTCGAAGGCGGCCCCAAAACCACCGCGATCAGCAATCTCAACGACGCCAACTACGGCGGTCGCAGCGAGACCGAAGCCGCCCGCGTGAACTGGCTGAAAACCGCCTACGAAACGGCTCCCGCCATGCTGCGCGAATCGGCTGAGAACACCATCAAGACCGTTGAACTCTTGCGCAGCCTGAACTTTGGCTCCTATACTCCTGGCGGCGGCGCTCAGTACAACCGCCCCATGCCCGGCGGCGGCGGCACCTACGGCGGCGCGAGTGACTTCGGTGAAGCCTGTAAAGCGACCGCCGCCCTCATCAAAAAGGATGTCGGCATCGAGGCCATCCATCTGGACTTTGGGTCGTGGGACACCCACGAAAACCAGCGTCCGATGGAGGATTACGGTCCCATGTTCATGAACATGTGGAGCCTTTCCACCAACCTGGCCGCCCTGTATACCGACATCAGCGCCGCCGCCATGGGCGGCAAGGTGACGATCGTGGTGATCTCCGAATTCGGTCGCATCGCCATGGAAAACGGGGCCGAAGGCACCGACCACGGCCACGGAAACGTGATGTTCGTGCTGGGTGACAACGTCAACGGCGGTCAGGTCATGACCAATTGGCCGGGCCTCGCCAACGAGCAACTGTTCGAAAGCAACGCCCTTGCCATCACCATCGACCACCGCGACATCCTCGCCGAGGTCGTGAAGAAGCGATTGAAGAACGACAATATCGCCGCGGTCTTCCCCGACTACGTTCCGACCTATCGCAACGCAGTTCGGCTCTGAACCGATCTGAACTGAAAATGAATGCAGGCTCCGAACCGACGGGGCCCGCATTCCCGTCGGTATGCTAATTCATCATGCCAAACCCCCGCCCGTCGCGAGCATTCACTCTGATCGAACTCCTCGTGGTGATTGCCATCATCGCGATCTTGGCGGCGATTCTGTTCCCGGTCTTCGCCCAGGCGAAAGCCCGCGCTCAGATGACCCAGGGCATGAGCAACGTGCGCAACCTCGGTCTCGCCATGCAGCTCTACATGAACGACGCCGACGATCTGTACTGCTTGGCTGCGTACCAATCCGGCGAAACCACCCTGCTTTGGCACGACATCCTGGACCCTTACGTCAAAAACAAGCAGATTTGGCTCTGCCCCGGCTCCCGTCTCAAGCCGACCGACGCCAACGGCGCTCCCACCAGCCACTTTGGCTACAACGTGGGCTACCTCACCGATTTCCAGCAGGATTTCTCCAACGCCAGTGGCCACACCGGCTATAGCGCCAGCGCGGTCGCCGCGCCATCAGAGACCCTCGTTTTCGTAAGTGCCATCACCAGCGTGCCCAATTCCTGGTGCGGCGACGACGGCAAGCTCCTCCTGCCCGCCAGTTGGCCCGACGGCGACTGCTGGGGACGACCGGACCCGATCAACTTCGAGCAGACCATCATCGCCTGGGCCGACACCCACGCCAACCAGAAGCGAAGAAGTCAGTTCTACGACAACCAAACGCCCGTCGATCGATACTTGGATCGCGAGTAAGTAGGACCAGAGTAACGAGCCCCCCGCAAAGTCGTCTCACTTCATGAGATGAAACAAGCAAAGGTGCTCATACTCCCAACTCTATTTGGATGCGCCGTCATGGCGAGCGCACAATCCTCCACCCTGTCGATTCTGGCCGGAACTTTACCGACCAAGATGACTTTCGCGACGGGTGACGACACAAAGAAAGAACGCCCGGCGCGCGATCGCGGCCAATCCAGCGGCGACCGCTCCAAGGATCGAAACTCCAGTAGCGATCGAACAACTCGTGGCCGCCCCGACCAACGCCAAACCGGCGGTGATCGCAATGGTCAGGAACGAGTCGATCGCGGACGACCAGATCAACGTCAAACCGGCGGAGACAACCGAGGAAACGACAATCGTGGAGGAGATAATCGCGGCACCGACCGGCCCGACCGAGTCCGTCCGGACCAGCGCCAAAACGGCGGCCGCGACAATCGTGGCAATGGAGATAATCGGGGCGGAGATAACCGGGGCGGAGACAACCGCGGTGGCGACAACCGTGGCGGCGGACGCGATCCCGATCAGAACAATCAGCCCGA
>Ga0114976_10002681_pt1 | contig 11124 bp, 11 predicted proteins | sample S_130805_EF_Meta_FD_87319 | JGI IMG/M metagenome (GOLD analysis project Ga0114976, IMG submission 87319) | Freshwater microbial communities from Lake Simoncouche, Canada to study carbon cycling - S_130805_EF_MetaG | ecosystem: Environmental > Aquatic > Freshwater > Lake | place: Lake...
AATTCCTCGGCAATCGCGCGCCGAAATTCACTGAGTTTCATAACGTGCGGCTAGGCGCCAGGACAACCTTTGGTGGGACACGCAAAATCTGGCGCAAGTGGATTCATGGAACATCCGCCCAACACAATGCGACCGGCCGCAACCTGCTCAAAAGCGTCGTCTGCCGGGAAGCCGTAGACAATGGGAACGACCTCGGCACGACAGAGGAGACACGCGTCACCCTGCGAAAGCACTCGGGAGGACAACCCTCGAGTAGCCATTACTTGGCAGCGAAGTCGCTGAGGAACTCGTCGGGAACCGTGTCCGGAATCGGACGAAGCGGTGCAAAGCCTTCGAGGGTGGCAACTCGTTCGCTCACCTCGGAAAGAATCACCGAAAGCGGCACATCGAGAGCCTCTGCGACAGCGAACAAGATTTCACTCGACGCTTCTTTTTGACCACGTTCCACCTCACTGAGGTAGCCGAGGGCGACACTGGCCTTGCTTGCGACCTGACGCAGGGTCTGACCCTTTTGCAGGCGAAGGTCGCGTAGTACGTCACCAAGTTCACGGCGGACGAGGATCATGCGGACCTCCTAATGTTGTGGGTTGCGGAAAGAGAATACCTCTGACCGATGACCATTACCCTATCGAGAGAAAACTGAGTAAAAAGTGAATTTCAGGAACTAAAACTCACAATGAGGGAAAGATATTCCCACCACGGCGCGAACAATTAAGTCTCGGACGCGAGCAGCGAGAGAGCGCGTTCAACGGTGAGCGCCCTGATTTCGTCGCGGGTGCCCGTCAACGCGAGCTCCACGACCTGAGTCTGAGATCCGACAGCCAGTCCGATGAAGACCGTGCCGACATCCTGGCCCTCTTGCTTATCTGGACCCGCAACACCCGTGGTCGAAAGACCTACGTGCGACGAAAAAAGCTTCGCAACCGCAACGGCCATCGCGCGCGCCGTTTCGGCCGCGACTGCCCCGTGGGCGTCGAGAGTAGCCTGAGGAATTCCGAGCACCTCTTTTTTGGCGGATGTGGAGTAAGCAACCACTCCCCCGCGAACGACGCGAGACGCACCGGGGATGTCAGTCAGTCGGGCGCACACCAGCCCGCCGGTCAGGGATTCCGCGACGGCGACCGATGATTCGGAGCGCACGAGATGGTCAATGGCGGTCTGAGCCTCCCGCGCACCCACTGTGGTCACCGCACGGTGCTCAGCCACGACTGGCACGGCGTGCGCGAACGGCGGCAACCAAGTAATCGAGTCCGGACGCCAGAGTGGCGAATGTTGCCAGCGACATCAAGACGACGTTCGTCGTGTTGTAGCCGTCACCCACGAGCGGCGCGAGAGGAAGCAGAGCGGCCGAAATCGCAAGAAATTGCAAGACCGTCTTCAGCTTGCCCGCCCAGGATGCGGCCACGACGACGTTGTCGCCCAACTCGACCATGCGCCACACCGTGATGCCTATTTCACGAACCAAGATCAATGCCGTCACCCACCAGGGCAACTCGCCGAGGATGGACAGTGTCACAATGGCACTTCCGGTCAAGACCTTGTCGGCGATGGGGTCCATCAGCTTGCCGAAGTTGCTAACCGCATTCAGGCGTCTTGCCAGCCACCCATCGATACCGTCGGTGGCCATTCCGAAAATGAATAGGCCGGCTGCCCACCAACGAAGTGGAGATTCGATGTCGGATCCCGCCAGCAACAGCAAAACAACAAATGCCGGGGCGAACAGCATGCGAACGACCGTGATGACGTTGGGCAGTTGCTTCATTCGCCTCTCCCTGTTAGGCCCCAGGCATCGTCGTGAGACGGTGCGTCAACTTCCGGGAGTCCGGCGCCGAGTAGCACATCCGCCGGAGCTTGCGCGCTGGGCGAGGGTGACGAGCTTGTGGGGGCGTCCAGTCCCCGCATCGATGCAATGATGCTCGGCAACTGCTCCGACGTCACGAGTACCTCACGGGCTTTCGATCCTTCGGACGGGCCCACGATGGCACGCTGTTCCAGCAGATCCATCAGACGTCCTGCTTTGGCGAAACCCACCCGAAGCTTGCGTTGCAACATCGACGTCGAGCCGATTTGAGTGGTCACGACGAGTTCGACCGCTTGCACGAGCAGTTCGAGATCATCTCCGATGTCAGGGTCAATCTCTCTGCGCTCCACAGCGGCGGCGACGTCTTGACGATACTCAGGCTGGGCCTGCTTCGTGACGTGCGCCACGACCTGATGAACTTCTTCCTCACTCACCCACGCGCCCTGCACACGAATGGGCTTGTTCGCTCCCATCGGCAAGAACAGTGCGTCACCTTGGCCAATCAGCTTGTCCGCGCCCGGTTGATCGAGAATGACTCGACTGTCGGTGACGCTTGCGACCGCAAAGGCCAACCGACTGGGCACGTTAGCTTTGATAAGTCCCGTGACGACGTCGACACTGGGGCGCTGAGTCGCCAGGACCAGATGGATGCCCGAGGCGCGAGCGAGTTGAGTGATGCGCACGACGGAGTCTTCGACATCCCGTGGTGCAACCATCATGAGATCCGCGAGCTCATCGACCACGACAAGCAGGTAGGGGTAGGGGCGCAAAACACGTTCGCTGCCGGGTGGCAGAACAATCGTGTTGCCTACTACTGCGGCGTTGAAGTCATCGATGTGCCGAAAGCCGAAGCTTGCCAAATCGTCGTACCGCATATCCATCTCTTTGACGACCCACTGCAACGCCTCGGCGGCCTTCTTCGGGTTCGTAATGATGGGTGTAATGAGGTGCGGAACGCCGGCGTACGGCGCCAGCTCGACGCGCTTCGGGTCAACAAGAACGAGACGCACTTCTTGCGGAGTCGCTCGCATGAGAACGCTCGTAATCATCGAGTTGATGAAACTCGATTTACCAGAGCCCGTAGAACCGGCAACGAGCAGGTGAGGCATCTTGGCCAAGTTAGCCACGACGTATCCGCCCTCGACGTCTTTACCCATACCTATCGTCATCGGGTGCGTGCTCTTGGTCGAGGCAGGACTCCTCAAAACGTCACCGAGAGTAACAATTTCCCGATCCGTGTTGGGGATTTCAACCCCAATCGCGCTCTTTCCCGGTATGGGCGAAAGGATGCGCACCTCATTGGACGCCACCGCATACGAGAGGTTTTTCGACAGCGCGGTGACGCGCTCAACTTTCACGCCCGGGCCGAGTTCAATCTCATAACGAGTGACAGTCGGACCGCGATTGAATCCGGTGACTTTGGCATTGACGTCGAACTGGTCGAGCACCTTAGTGATGGCGCGAACAACGTCATCGTTGGCCTCGGAACGCGCCTTGTGTGGCGGGCCAGAGACCAACACGCTCGGCGAGGGAAGGCGATAGGGCGCGCGCGAGGTGCCGGGCACGTGCGGAGCCGCATCATGCTCCGGCGCAGCAGATTGTTGCGCGAGATGCGCGTCCGTCACGTGCTGCGAGACTGAACCAATCGGGGCTTCGCCCGGGCCTGCCCGCATTCCAGCAAATGCGGTTTCATCATTCAATTGCGGAATGAGGTCGGTAGCGCTGAAGTCGTCGGTCGGAGTGACGTCGACTACTTCACTCGCCGGGTCAACGACCACCGGAGAGTCATACGCTTCCTTCTTGTCTCGTGATGGCGCGTTTCGGCGCCACCAGGGAACGTTGTCGGAGTCGTAGGGTTCAAGGTCATTGATGCGCAACCCGGTTTCGGTCGGGACCGGATCCGGTCTCGGGGCGCGGTCATGCTCACCGAATAGGTACACGTACAACTGCGCAAAACGGGTGCCGATGCGATTTGGCGGTGTCTTCGTGATAATCAACAAAGACAGGGCTACCAGCACGCAGGAGACAACCAAGGAACCCGTTGGCGTAATCAGGGAGGCCAACGGTCCAGCCACAACCCATCCCACGAGACCGCCGGCCCCCGCAAGCGCGGGCAGACCATCGGCAGGAATGGGCATGCCGTTAGCAACGTGCGCGATACCCGAAGCGGATGCCACCAACACCGTTAGGCCCACGCCGATGCGACTGTTGTCGCTCACCGAACGAGGATGCAAGAACAACCACGCTGCCAAGAGGAGAAACAATACGGGAAGCCCAAACGCGATGACACCAAAAAGTCCTGCGAACGTCCAGTCACGCAATATGCGGGCGATGTCATTACCGGGGAGGAACCACTGCACGACTGCGCCGGCCACCGCGAAAAGAATCAGGAGGAACGGAACTCCGTCACGTCGATCTTCTGGAGCAAACTTTTCGGGTCCCAGCATGCGGAAAGCGCCACCCGTCAGGTGGGCCATTCCCATCCACACTCGAGCCAGTCCAGTGCGCTCCATGGGGATGGGGGTTTTTGCGTTGACCCGTCGAGTCGTGGCCTTCGTCGAGTTTCGTGCAGCCGACGTCGTGCGCGACGAACGGGACCGGGTTGCCGGTTTTCTCGTCGGTTTGCGGGCTGTTGCCATGCCCTCAACCGTACGCGCGGTCACCCACACTGCCCCGGATTGACGGGCGAGTGTTGGTGAAATGCTTACTCTGCGAGCTTCATCCAGACGGTCGTGCCGGCCGGAAGAAGGTTGTCACTCAGAGGCGAACTTGACACGAGTACTTCACCGTTCGGCAGAGCAACCGGCTCGCCGTTGAAATTCGTGAAGACATGCCATCCGTGCCCTCGATCGAAGTGAATCAACTCACCCTGATCGTCAGTGGCCCAGGTTAACTCCTCACCGGAGATGAGTTGCTTGCGCGCAGCCAGTGCGCGCCGATACATGTTCAACGTCGAATCGGAATCCGCCTCCTCGACGTCCACCGCATAGTGAGCAAACCAGTTCGGCTGCGGAAGATGCGAACCGCCCGAGCCGAAACCGAAATTCGGTGAGCTCGCCTGCCATGGAAGAGGGACTCGACATCCGTCACGGCCCTTTTGCGTAAAGAGGTTGCGCTTCCACTGCGGATCTTGAATTCGGTCCGACGGGATATCGGCAACTTCGTGCAGACCGAGCTCCTCGCCCTGATAAAAATATGATGAGCCTGGCAAGCCGAGGATGAGCAATGTTGCCGCTCGAGCACGCCGAGTCCCGAGCTCGGCGTCGAGGGTCGGCGTCGCTCCATCCGTCATCAACCACGCGTTGTAGTCGGTGCCCTCGGGCAAACCATAGCGCGTCGCGTGTCGGACCTTGTCATGATTACTCAGGACCCACGTGGATGACGATCCCGCACTCGTAGCGAGCGAAATGTTGGTCGAAATGACCCTCCGGAATTCCTCGGCGTCAAAATTGGCTCCGAGAAGGTCGAAGTTGAAAGCTTGACCGAGTTCATCCGGACGCGCGTAGAGCACACGCCGCTCTACGCGCACATATGCCTCGGCCACCGCAACACGAGGGGGCTCGTACTCGTCAAAGACCTTGCGCCAATCTCGATAAACGTCATGCACCTCGTTGCGGTCGAACAACACGTCATCGCCCGACAACGGGTTATCGAAGTCTTTGAACTTGGGGAACGACCGCAGTGGCTCGCTGAGGTCCTTCTTCAGCGCATGAGCAACGTCGATTCGGAAGCCATCGACACCGCGATCAGCCCAGAAGCGCAACGTCTTCTTGAAGTCCTCGTGAACCTCGGGGTGGTCCCAGTTGAAGTCAGGCTGCTCAGGAGCGAACAAGTGGCAGTACCACTGACCCGGTTTACCGTCTGCCTCGGTTACTCGAGTCCAGGCACTCGGTGCGAAGTGAGACGGCCAGTCACTCGGCGGGAGTTCGCCATTCTCACCTTTCCCATCGCGGAAAATGTAACGTTCTCGTTCAGGTGACCCTGGGCCAGCCTTCAGCGCAGCTTGGAACCATTCATGGCGATCCGACGAATGGTTGGGCACGATGTCAACAAAAATGCGGATGCCCGACTTGTGAAGCCCGGCAACCATCTCATCGAACTGCTCCAGATTCCCCAACTTGGGATCGACATCGCGGTAGTCGTCCACGTCGTATCCACCGTCAGCGAGGGCCGACGGGAAGAACGGGCTCAGCCACACGGCGTCGACACCAAGCGCACTCAGGTAATCAATTTTTGCCGTAATCCCCTTGATATCACCGAGGCCGTCACCGTCGATGTCAAAGAAGCTGCGCGGGTAGATCTGGTAAATGACGGCTTGACGCCACCAGTTCTTATCGTTGGAGAGTGCCATGGGAACCTTTTTGATTGGAGGTGGGTCTCGCGCGTCCGAAGTATCGACGCGCGTCGACCTAGCCTAGTGAACAGAGGGTAAGAGTGACCCGCACGTAGCGAGTCAGAATCGCATAGTTACTTCACCGAACCCATCGTCACTCCCTTGAGCAACGTGCGTTGGAAGATCAAGAAGAAGAGCAGAGTCGGCAGGATTCCCACGAGTGCTGCGGCAGCCTGCTGCGTTGGCTCGCTCGTGTACTGTCCGGAAGCCAGCCCCATCGACAGAGACACGGTTTGACTCGAGTTTGATGGCAATAAGACAAGCGGATAGAGGAACTCATTCCAGGTCCAGATGAAGAAGAAGACCATCAAGACCAGCAACGTCGGGCGTGTGAGCGGAAGCACAACACTCCATAGAAGCCGAACGCTGCCTGCGCCATCAATGCGCGCAGCTTCGAGGATTTCCGTTGGGAAATCGGACAAAACGGAGGCAAGGAGGTACGTGCCAAACGCACTCTGGAGAACCGAAAAAATGATGATCAGCGACCATATGTTGTCGTACAGGTTCACCATCTTGGCCATTTTGAGCAGCGGATACATGAGCGCTTCGGCCGGGATTGTGAACGCAACCATGAACAGCGCTAAAACAAAGAAGCGTCCGCGCACTTTGCCGATGCCGATGGCATAGGCGGTAAGAAAGCTCAAGAGCACGCCAAAAATCGCGACCCAAAAACTGATTTGGAATGAGTTCCACAGTTTCTCGGTGAAATTCGCTTTGGCCCAGAATGCCGTGATGTTCTCGAAGGTGATGCTGGTGGGAAGTGACAGCGGACCAGAGGTCGTGTAGTCAGCCTTCGACTTAATCGAGTTGACAAACGCGAGATACAGCGGAGCAATCCACAACAACGCCGCCAGGATGATGAAGCCGAGCACTCCCCACGAGAACCCGTTACGACGATTGAATCCGCCCCGACCGCGACGACTCAGTTTCTTTATCTCGCGGGCGCTCGGTTGTTTCGTCTCGTTCGCAAACGTCGCTTCAGAAAGAAGTTGGCTCATCGGTTCTCTCCTTGCTTGGTCTGCATACGGAGGAGGAACAGTGCCAGAACAATCAACAGGATCGCAAGCACCGTCGCAATCGCCGCGCCGTATCCGACCTTCCCCGTCTGAATAAAGTTGAAGTAAGAGAAGTAGGCGGGCACGTTCGTCGCTGTGCCCGGACCGCCCTGGGTCATCACGTAGACAGGGGCAAACACCTTGAGTGCGGCCACCGTCGTGGTGAGCAAGACCACGGAGATTTCAGGCGCCAGTTGGTTGATTGTGATCATTCGAAAACGTTGAAACCACGAGGCACCGTCGATTGCGGCGGCTTCATGAACCGACTGGTCAGCACGCGCCAGGCCGGACATGAAAATCGTTACGGTGTAGCCAATCTGAATCCAAATGAGAACCACGTTGACGGAGAGCATTGCGAGTCCCGCGTTGCCCAGCCAGTTGGGTGCCTGATCGACACTCGGGAACCAGCCCCACTGGACCATGGTGACGTTGAAGGTTCCTTGCTGCGAGCTGAGCATCCACGACCACAGAAGCCCAGCGACCGCGATCGGAATGATTTGCGGCAAGAAGAATGCGGCACGCACAGCGGCCGATGACCCGTTTCCGAATCGCGGCGCAATGTAGTCGAAAAGTGCGGATGCAATGATGAGCCCGAGTCCCGTTGGGACAACAGCCATGGAGACGATAAAGACAACAGAGTGCAAGAACGATTGCCAGAAGGTGTCGTCCTGAAAAAGCTTGATGTAGTTGTCGAGGCCGATCCACTTCGGTGTACCGAGACCTTGCTTCCAACTCGTGAAGCTGAGGTACACGTTCCAAAGGAACGCGACGACGACAACGATTGTGAACGCGATGAGACCGGGAAGTGCCCAGGGCCAGTACAGTCCGGTGGATGCTAGTCGAGACTTGGGCGCCTTGACCCCACGAGCCGTTCGCTCCATGCCGGATGTCGCAGTTGTCATGATGACCTCTTTGTCTTCATTCGTGTGCCGCAATTGTCGAGATTTCGACACCGTGCGACGCGTTGCATTTCTGAGTCTATGCACGAAGATCCTCGTGCCAAAAGGTGAATATAAAGAGTTTCCGGTGCGCCACCGTGGTGGCAGCGCACCGGAAACCTAGTACGTCAGTGACGGTTTCCCGTCACCTCAGCGCATGTTACGGCTTGTTCTCTTCGTAGTACGAACCGATTGCTTCACGGTACTGCTCCGGAGTCGTGTTGCCAGCGACGAGGTCGATGACAGCAGCCTTCAGGATGTCGTAGTAACCCGAGACGGGCCAGTCAGGGTAGAAGCCCAGTCCGTTGCTCGCGACGAGCTCGTTGAAGAGCGGGAGCGTCTTCAGCGTGGTCGGGTCGGTCACGTTGTCGATGTTGGCGAGCAGCGGCAGACCACCGTCGTTAGCCATCATGTCCTGGTACTTCGGCTGCAGGGTCAGGTTGATGAACTCAGCAGCGAGGTCGGCGTTGTGACCCTTGGCAGGAATAACCCAGACGTTACCGGCCGAACCGGTGCTGACGGGGTTACCCGGTGCAAGCATCTTGCTCCAGTTGAACTTGGCTGCGCCAGCAACGGTGCCGTCGAGCCACGTTCCACCCGGCATGAAGGGCGAAGCGCCGCTCGTGAAGCCGGCAACGGCGTCATCGGCAGTTGCACCCGAGGCGCTCGAAGCGATGTAGCCCTTCTGGACCCACTTCTGCAGCGTCGTCGAGGAGTCCGTGAACTGCTCGTCGTTGAAGTCAACCGGTGCGGTGAAGAACTGGTACGCGTTGACCCAGTCCTGGTCCGCCATGTTGAGCGTCATGTTGTAGGCAAGGTGAACGAGCATGTAGTCAGCGGCCGTGATCGGCGTGATACCGGCGGCAACGAGCTTGTCCATGGCTGCCTCGAAGTCTGCGTTCGTGGCGAGCGAGGCGGCGTCGATACCGTTGGCGCTGAGGATGTCGTCGTTGACGAAGTACCCAACGTACTCACCGTAGGTGGGAACACCATAAAGGTCACCCTGTCCCATGATGCCATCGGTGTAGCGTCCCACAGCCTGAGCCGAAGCGGGGAGCGTGGTGTCCCAGCCGTACTTCTTGGCGTAGTCGTTGAGGTTGGTGAGGAGTCCGGCACCGGAGGCGGCACCAGCGGTTCCGTTACCCTTGTTCCATTCGGAGAGGTCAGGAGCCTTGTCGGAGTCGAGAATGGAGTTACCCGACTTCTCGATCTGCTCCCACGTCTTGAACTCGAAGTTCACCGTGATGTCGGGGTGAGCTGTCTTGAATTCTTCAAGAGCGGCGGTCCATGCCTTGTACTGAGCGGTGTCCTCACCTGAGTACCACCACACGGTGAAGGTCTTGCTTCCGCTGGACCCGGCGCAGCCGGACAGCGTACCGAGGGCGATCGCGGCGACTGCAGCAGCCGATGCGATACGAAGCCCACGCTTGGTTGAGTGCTTCATTTGGTTGATTACCTTTCTCATTGACGACGGGAGTGTCGCGCAACTTCATTGGTGCTTCAAGGTGACACGAATCGTCGACGCGCGTCGACAATCACCTTACAAGGGTACGACCAGAATTGCGACAGTCGTAACCGAATTGTGACAAATACGATTTAGCGCTGACGCGCCTGCCCCGTGCTACCGCGGTCAACCATCGCGGGTGGGACCAACTTGTGCCGAATCGGTGCATCCGGGTTTGTCATTTTTTCGATGAGCAGGGCCATTGCCTCGTCACCAAGCTCGCCGCCCGGGGCGGAAATGGTAGTTTGCGCGGGAACGGTCATCTCGGCTTGTTCCGGGCTGATACCAAAGTGAACAATCGACAGGTCTTCAGGCACGCGACGGCCCTGCACGGCCAATTCTTCAAGAACGCCAATCATCGCGGGCGCATTGAAACCGATTACCGCCGTAATGCCCGGATGTTGCTGCAGAAGTCTCTCCATGGCCTCGCGCCCGGCGCGGATGTTTGCCCGCACGTTGACCTGGTGAACCGTCATGCCCCGCTGCTTCGCCTGCGCTTTGAGTGACGTCTGCGTCAGAACGACGGGACCATACCCGGATTCGACCACTTCGCTCGGTTGTGAGACAAGCGCCACCTCGACGTGACCCAAATCGGACAAGTGATCGACGGCCATCGGCCCCCACGCGTCAAAGTCCGCATCGATATAGGACAAGTCTTCACTCTCGCGAGTCCGACCAATGGCAACGAAGGGGAGTCGCGTGGTCTTCAAAAACTCAACACGGTCATCATCTTGACGAAGTTCCATCAGAATCAGGCCATCCACCAATCCCTGCGTGACCAAACGACGCAGCGCTTCGATGTCGGTCACGTCATGCGTCCACATCAGCATCTGAATGCCCTCAACCTCAGCCCGGTCCGAGGCGGCATTGACGTAGTTCAAGTCCGATACGTCGATTCCTCGTTCTCCAACGGGAAAGTGCAATGCCACAAGACTGGGCTTTTTGCTGGCTAAAGCGGCGGCTCGAGCGTGCGGGACGTAGCCCAGCTCCTCCATGGCCCGCTCGATGCGGTCGCGCGTTTCCTCAGAGATAGGCCGGTCACCCGTGAGCGCATAAGAAACGGTGGAGTCGGACACTCCGGCGAGTCGGGCAACGTCGGCACGAGTTGCGCGACGCGGTGGGTGGCTCGCCATGATGCACCTCCTCGGAAATCCCCTAGGGATAGTAGTCGACGACGGGTCGGACGTTTCCGTCAGACACACACACTTCGGTCAGGCCTCGATGACGAGAGGAACAATCATCGGCCGACGACGGTAACTCTTGTTGACCCACTGACCCACCGTGCGGCGCACGACTTGAGACAGTTGATGTGCATCACGCGTGCCATTGTGTGCCGCCTCCGCTAGCGCTGCGGCGATGGCGGGCTTGACATCGTCGAACACTTCGTCATCTTCGGCAAAACCACGAGCGTGAATCTCAGGTCCCACGACAAT
>Ga0114976_10002682_pt1 | contig 11124 bp, 10 predicted proteins | sample S_130805_EF_Meta_FD_87319 | JGI IMG/M metagenome (GOLD analysis project Ga0114976, IMG submission 87319) | Freshwater microbial communities from Lake Simoncouche, Canada to study carbon cycling - S_130805_EF_MetaG | ecosystem: Environmental > Aquatic > Freshwater > Lake | place: Lake...
ATGTCTGCCCAGGCCGGCGCACCCATCGCGAGCAGCGCAAGCGCCATCGCGGTTGATGTGTGACGTCGTCTCATTGGTGTAAACTCCTCCCAGAGTGACGTCTTGGCCGGGGCCTCCCCCCCGGCGGGGTCGAGAACCTGTCTATACCCAGCGGAACACCGCCGCAGCATAAATCAGGGATAGGATCGGCGCGACCCAGATCAGGTCGGCGCCGAGAATGCCGAGCGTGGCCAGATGAATGAAGGCCGACCCAAGCAGCGTGATGAACAGCCGGTCGCCGCGCGTTGTTTCAATCCGCAGGATGCCCTTGCGGGGCGTTTCAGGGAACCGGATGGCAAGAATGGTGAACAGCGTCAGTATACTGGCAATGCACCAGAAGAACAGCGCGGTGGGAAAGGTCCAGGCCATCCAGCCGCCGGGGATCATCGGATCGGTCCAGGCAATGCCGTCTTCTGTGCGGGGCGTGGCCCAGAACAGAAAGGCCAGGGCGGCCAGCAGGACGGCGGCGGTGGTGAGGTAGATGGTGGGCCAGGGTGTGCGGGTCATTTTATTGAACCTTTGTCAGCAATGCAGGCCCGGTTTCCGAGACCGTTTGCGTCGGAGCTACGGGCCGATAGAAAATGCTGCGGGGCAGCGTTTTCCGGCCCGTTGCCCATAAGGCCGGAGGCCGTTGGGCAAGGGGCGTGGATGCGGGCGCTGAACGTTGTAAATCGGGGCGCGCCTGACTGGGCTGGCGCGGCAACGCGCCTGCCTCGGGCAGGCAGCCGCGACCGTCGGGGCAGTGCCCCGACTTGACGCGGGTCAAATCGGGTAAGAAATCCGACCGACGGCCCAAGGTCTTGCCGGAGCGAGGCTATCATCACACCCTTCCCAGGGCAAAGCCCTTGGCGATGTAGTTGCGGACGAAATAGATCACCAGCGCACCCGGGATGATGGTCAGCACGCCCGCCGCCGCCAGCACGCCCCAGTCCATCCCCGAGGCAGAGACAGTGCGGGTCATGATGGCCGCAATCGGCTTGGCGTTGACCGCCGTCAGCGTGCGCGACAAGAGAAGCTCCACCCAGGAGAACATGAAGCAGAAGAAGGCCGCCACCCCGATGCCGCTGGCGATCAGCGGCATGAAGATGCGGATGAAGAAGCGCGGAAAGGAATAGCCGTCGATATAAGCGGTCTCGTCGATTTCCTTGGGCACGCCGCGCATGAACCCTTCCAGAATCCAGACGGCAAGCGGCACGTTGAACAGGCAATGCGCCAGGGCCACCGCGATATGCGTGTCAAACAGCCCGACCGAGGAATAAAGCTGGAAGAAGGGCAGCGCGAAAACCGCCGGCGGCGACATGCGGTTGGTCAGCAGCCAGAAGAACAGGTGCTTGTCGCCCATGAAGCTGTAGCGGCTGAAGGCATAGGCGGCCGGCAGGGCCACCGACAGCGAGATGACCGTGTTCATCACCACATAGATCAGCGAGTTGACATAGCCCATGTACCAGGAGGGATCGGTCAGGATCACCGCATAGTTGGCCAGGGTGAAGGTCTGCGGGAACAGGGTGAAGCTGCTGGTAATCTCCTGGTTGGTCTTGAAGCTCATGTTCACAAGCCAGTAGATCGGCAGCAGCAGGAACAGGATGTACAGCGTCATCACCACCGCCGAGCCATTGAGGCGAGGCCAGGCGCGCGTCGCAGGACGGGCTGTGCTGAGGGGGGTGGCCGACATTCAGCGCGCCTCTTCTTTGTCGAGGTTGGTCATGACGGTGTAGAAGACCCAGGACACCAGCAGGATCACCAGGAAGTACATGATCGAGAAGGCGGCGGCAGGGCCAAGGTCGAACTGCCCGATGGCCATTTTCACCAGATCAATCGACAGGAAGGTGGTGGCATTGCCCGGCCCGCCGCCGGTGACCACGAAGGGTTCGGTATAGATCATGAAGCTGTCCATGAAACGCAACAGCACCGCGATCAGCAGCACGCCCTGCATCTTGGGCAATTCGATATAGCGGAAGGTCTTCCAGCGGCTGGCCTGATCGATCTTCGCGGCCTGATAATAGGCCTGCGGGATGGATTGCAGGCCCGCGTAGCAGAGCAGCGCAATGAGCGACGTCCAGTGCCAGACATCCATGACGATGATCGTGGCCCAGGCATCGAAGGCGTCATTGGTATAGTTGTAATCCAGCCCCAGCGCCGCCAGCGTATGGCCCAGCAGGCCGATGTCGACGCGCCCGAAGATCTGCCAGATCGTGCCGACGACGTTGAACGGAATCAGCAGCGGCAGCGACATCAGCACCAGGCAGACCGAGGCCCAGACCCCCTTTTTCGGCATGTTCAGGGCGATGAAAATGCCCAGCGGCACCTCGATGGCCAGAATGATGGCCGAGAACAGGACCTGCCGGCCCAGCGCGTTCCACAGCCGGTCCGAGCCCAGCATTTCTTCGAACCATTCCAGCCCGGCCCAGAAGAATTCATTGTCGCCGAAGGTATCCTGCACCGAATAGTTGACCACGGTCATCAAGGGCACGACGGCCGAAAAGGCGACAAGCACCAGAACCGGCAGGATCAGGAACCAGGCTTTCTGGTTGACGGTCTTGTCCATCAGGCGGCCCTTCCCATCTGGCCGCCCTGCGGGGCGACGCGCCAGTCATCGGCATAGACGCCGATGCGGTCCGGGGCGAAGGCAAGGCGCGTCATTTCGGGGGACAGGGGGGTGCCCTCTTCGGCAATCGCGTTGATCTCGGTGCCGTTGAAATCGGCGCGGACGATGCGGTGGCGGCCCACATCCTCGATCCGGCGGACTGTCACAGGAAGGCCTTCCCCTGCCGTCAGGCTGACGAACTCGGGGCGGATGCCGATCTGCACACGGCCCTTTTGCGCGCCGTACGACGCCCCCAGCGGCAGGCTGATGCCCGCAACGGTGGCCCGGTTGCCTTCGACCGTGGCCTCCAGCAGGTTCATGCCGGGCGAGCCGATGAAATAGCCGACGAAGGTGTGTTCGGGCGTGTCGAACAGGTCCTGCGGCGTGCCCATCTGCACGACGCGCCCGTCATACATGACCACCACCTTGTCGGCGAAGGTCAGCGCCTCGGTCTGGTCGTGGGTGACATAAATCATCGTATGGCCGAATTCGCGGTGCAGCGATTTCAGCTGCGTGCGCAATTCCCATTTCATATGCGGGTCAATGACGGTCAGCGGTTCGTCGAACAGGATGGCGTTCACATCCTCGCGCACCATGCCGCGCCCCAGACTGATCTTCTGCTTGGCATCCGCCGTCAGGCCGCGCGCCTTGCGGCCAAGCTCTGCCTCCATCCCGATCATCCGGGCGATCTGGTCAACGCGGGAGGCGACATAGGCCGCATCCATGCCCCGGTTGCGCAGCGGAAAGGCCAGATTGTCGCGCACCGTCATCGTGTCGTAGACCACGGGGAACTGGAAGACCTGGGCGATGTTGCGTTCCGCCGTGGCGGCATCGGTCACGTCTCGGTCGCCAAACAGCACGCGGCCCTGCGACGGGCGCACCAGACCCGAGATGATGTTCAGAAGGGTGGTCTTGCCGCAGCCGGACGAGCCAAGCAGCGCATAGGCCCCGCCGTCTTCCCAGACATGGTCCATTTCCTTCAGCGCATAATCCGCTTCGCCCCTGGGATTGGGGAAGTAGGAATGTGCGAGCTTTGACAGCGTGATCCGGGCCATAAGGGTCCTCTCAGGCGGCAAGCGCATAGGCGGCGGGGGCCACCAATGCGCCGTCTTCGGCAAAAACATAGACATGGGCGGGGTCAAGCCAGACCGACACCTCGGTTCCCGGGGCCAGGTCATGCACGCCCTGCACCAGCCCGACCCAGCGGTCTGCGCCATGGTTCAGGTGCAGGAAGCTTTCCGAACCGGTGATTTCCGTGACCGCCACCTTGCAGGGAAAGGCGACAGCGCTGCCCGAATGGGCGTTCAGCGACAGGTGATTGGCGCGGAAACCGGCCATGTAGCGGCCATCGGGCAAGGCCGCGAAGGGGCCGTCGGCGGGCGCGTTGGCATGATCGCCAAAGCTGACACGGTGGCCGCGTTTGACGCAGGGGACGAAATTCATCGGGGGATCCGAAAACACACGCGCGGTCGTGGCATCCGCCGGGCGGCGGTAGACCAGCGGGGTGGGGCCGAACTGGGTGACGCGGCCTTCCCACAGGGTCGCCGTATGGCCGCCCAGAAGCAGCGCCTCTTCCGGCTCGGTGGTGGCATAGACAAAGATTGCGCCGGATTCCTCGAATATCTTCGGGATTTCGGCGCGAAGTTCCTCGCGCAGCTTGTAGTCAAGGTTCGCCAGCGGCTCGTCCAGCAGGACAAGACCCGCCTCTTTCACCAGGGCGCGGGCCAGCGCGCACCGCTGCTGCTGGCCGCCGGACAGTTCCAGCGGCTTGCGCGACAGAAGCGGCGTCAGCTTCATCATGTCCGAGGTTTTGCGCACGGCGCGGTCAACCTCTGCCTCTGACTTGCCCATGAGGCGCAGGGGCGAGGCGATGTTGTCATAGACCGACATCGAGGGATAGTTGATGAACTGCTGATAGACCATGGCCACCTTGCGGTCCTGCACGCGCATGCCGGTGACATCGGTGCCGTTCCAGCGCACGCGGCCCGCATTGGGCACATCGAGGCCGGCCATCAGGCGCATCAGCGTGGTCTTGCCCGACAGGGTCGGCCCCAGCAACACGTTCATCGTGCCGCGTTCCAGCGTCAGATGGGTCGGATGGATATGGGTGCGACCGGACACGACCTTTGTCACACCGTCAAGTTCCAGTGTCATCGCCCCTGCCCCGTCATTCTGCCGCAGCCCGATCATGTTCGCGTGTCATGAAGGCATCGATTTCTGCAATCTGGTCAAGCGTCAGGCGCAGCCCCAGCTTGGTGCGGCGCCAGACCACGTCCTGCGCGGTGCGGGCATATTCATGGGTGATCAGCCAGCGCAGTTCCGCCTCGGTCAGGGTGGCGCCGAAGGACCGGCCCAGATCGGCGGGCTTGCGGGCCGTGCCCAGAATGAGCCGCGCCTCGGTTCCATAGGCCCGCACCAACCGGCCGGCCCAATAGGCATCGAGGAAGGGATAGGAGCGCCGGAGGTCGCTGATCAGGGCCGCAACCCCGTCCACGGGGAAATCGCCACCGGGCAGGGCGACGCCGGCGGTCCATTTGCCCGTGGATTGCGGGAAACAGGGGCCAAGCTTTTCCAGCGCGGATTCCGCCAGACGGCGGTAGGTGGTGATCTTGCCACCGAAGACATTCAGCAGGGGCGCGCCAGAGGTATCCAGGCTGAGCACATAGTCGCGCGTTGCCGCCGTGGCCGATTTCGCGCCGTCGTCATACAGCGGGCGCACCCCGGAATAGGTCCAGACGATATCGGCGCGCGTCACCGGCTTTTCGAAATAGCGCGAGGCGAAGGCGCAGAGATAATCCTGTTCTTCGGGCGTGCAGACGGCATCGCCGGGCTTGCCCCTGTGATCCTGATCTGTGGTGCCGATCAGGGTAAAGTCCTGCTCATAGGGAATGGCGAAGATGATGCGGCCGTCTTCACCCTGGAAGAAATAGCATTTGTCGTGATCGTACAGCTTTTTCGTCACGATATGGCTGCCACGCACCAGCCGCACGCCTTCGCTGGAGTTCACGCGCAGCACACCGCGCACGACGTCTTCCACCCAGGGGCCGCCTGCGTTGACAATGGCCCGCGCCTCGACCACCTCCTGCAGGGCGCCGTCATGGGCCACCGTCACCCGCCACAGATCGGTGCCGCGTTCGGCAGAGACAACCTTGCTGCGGGTCATGATGCGCGCGCCGCGCGCTTCGGCGTCGCGGGCATTCAGGACGACAAGGCGGGAATCTTCGACCCAGCAGTCGGAATACTCATAGGCGTGGGAGAACCGCTTTTGCAGCGGCTTGCCCACCGGATCGCGGCGCAGATCGACGGTCCTGGTGCCGGGCAGAATCTTGCGCCCGCCCAGGTTGTCATACAGCAACAGCCCCAGCCGGATCAGCCAGGCGGGGCGGCGGCCCTTCATCCAGGGCATGACCCGCGACAGCAGCCGCGACGTCGGCGTCTGACCTTCAAAGCGCATGTCGGCGCTGTAGGGCAGAACGAAGCGCATCGGCCAGCTGATATGCGGCATGGCGCGCAGCAGGGTTTCCCGTTCGCCGAGCGATTCCCGCACCAGATGGAATTCGAAATACTCGAGGTAACGAAGGCCGCCATGGAACAGCTTGGTCGAGGCGCTGGAGGTGGCCTGGGCCAGATCGCCCATTTCGGCCAGAACAACGGACATGCCCCGGCCGGCGGCATCGCGGGCAATCCCGCAGCCATTGATGCCCCCACCGATCACGAACAGATCGACCGGGCCGCTTTGGGCCGCATGATGCACCAAATATGTCCTCCCCGACGCGTGCACATTCAGGGGCGACTCGCCCTGGTGTCAATCTTTGTTTTCGTTTGTGTTCGCTTTTGGCAGGATCGCGCATGCGTCAGTCATCTGTTCTGCCCTTTTTGCTGCGATGCCGCATTGTTTGTTGCAAAGCAGCATGCTTGACCGCACCGGGGCAGCGCGCCTAGATCGGCAAAACAGACGGGATATCGCCGTGGCGCTGAGCTTTCGCCAGACCGAAATTCTTGATATCGCGCGCAGCGAAGGCCGCGTGATTGTCGATCAGCTGGCAGACCGCTTTGGGGTCACACTGCAGACAATCCGGCGCGATCTGACCGACCTGTCGGATGCAGGCCTGCTGGACCGCGTCTATGGCGGGGCAGTGATCCGCAAAGGCGTGGCCAACATCGGCTATGAGGAACGCCGCCGCCTGAATGACGAGGCAAAGGCGGCAATCGCGCGCGCCTGCGCGCGTGACATTCCGGACAACAGTTCGCTGTTTCTGAACATCGGCACGACAACCGAAGCGGTGGCGCGCGAGCTGCTGGGGCACCGCAACCTGACGGTGGTCACCAACAACATGAATGTCGCCAATATTCTGGTGGCGAACGACAGCTGCGAAATCATGGTGGCCGGCGGTGTTCTGCGCCGGTCGGATGGCGGGCTGGTGGGCGACCTGACCGCGCAGTTCATCGAGCAATTCAAGGTCGATTTCGCGATCATCGGGGCCTCGGCGCTGGATGCCGATGGCGACCTTCTGGATTTCGACCTGCAGGAGGTGCGCGTCAGCCAGGCGCTGATCCGGCGGGCGCGGCGGACCTTTCTGGTGGCGGATGCGTCCAAGTTCCAGCGCAGCGCGCCGGTTCGGATCGTGTCGCTGCGCGAGATTGACGCGCTGTACACCGACAGGCCGCTGTCGGCAGACCTGACCGCACAGTGCCGCGAGTGGGGGACGGAGGTGGCCCTGAGCGCCTGAGCCAGAGCGCCAGCGAGCCCGACGGCAAATCTCCCGGCGATGGGCGCGGCCGCGACAGGGATCATGCAGATTTGGTCGTACCAAGCGGCGCAAAGGCGATTCTTTCCGGTCTGTCAGGCGAACCCGGAAAGGGACCGGATTTTGTCTGTTTCTCCACCTCTCTTTAATGGCTTAAGGGTTGCAGTCTTCCCTGTGCCAGTCGCCTTGCGAAATCGTCACGGGTGCGCTAGCACTTGAGAAAGACAATCTGGTCGAACCAGATCAGGACAAATCGCGCATTTGGGGAGGATGACCATGCACCTTTCAACGCATAACTGGATGCGGGCCGAGCCTTTGGCCACGACGCTGCGGCGGATCAAGAAGTATGGGTATGAGAGCATCGAGATTTCGGGCGAGCCGACGCAGTATCCGGTCAAGGAAACCCGCGCCCTGCTGAAAGAGCATGGCATCCGCTGCTGGGGGGCCGTCACCCTGACGCTGGGCGAGCGCAACCTGGCCGCCAGGGACGAAGGCCAGCGCGCCCGGTCGGTCGATTACGTGAAATCCGTGCTGACCATGGTCAGCGAGCTGGAGGGCGAGATCATCACCCTGGTTCCCGCGACGGTCGGCAAGGTGGTGCCGGACGGGACCGAGGAAGAAGAATGGAAATGGGTGGTCGAGGCCACCAAAGAATGCTTCGCCCATGCCCAGAAGGTGGGCGTGCGGGTGGCGATTGAGCCCTTGAACCGGTTCGAAACCTATTTCTTCAACCGGGGCGCGCAGGCGCTGGCGCTGGCCGATGCCGTGCATCCCGATTGCGGGGTGTGCCTGGACGCCTATCACCTGAACATGGAGGAATTCGACATCCATGATGCGATCCGGCAGGTGGGCAAGCGGCTGTTCGACTTTCATGTGGCCGACAACAACCGCTTTGCCGCCGGTCTGGGGCATCTGGACTGGCCCAGGATCATCGCGACGCTGCGCGAGGTGGGCTATGACGGCGCGCTGACCAATGAATTCGTGGCCCCGGTAGACCGCACCCCGGCCGCCCCCTACCCCGAGATGGTGGAGCGCAACCCGGTCGATATCTCGCCCGAGCAGCTGAAGTTCATCCAGGACCACGGCTCCAGCCTGCTGACCGAAAAGTTCTATGACGAACAGATGCGCATTACCGCGGAAACCCTGCTGCCGCTGATCCGGTAAAGCACCACGCCCTGCGGCCCGGGTGCCGGGCCGGCACGGGCCGCGAGGAGGGATGAATGCGGATCAAAAGCGCGCAGGCCTGGTGGGTAAGCATCCCCATCGCGGCCGACCGCCAGCATCGCAGTGATTTCGGCACATTGCGGACCTTTGATGCCGCGATTCTGCGCATCGAAACCGACGACGGGCTGGTTGGCTGGGGCGAGGGCAAGAATGCCGCCGGCAGTTCAGGGCAATATGCGGCGCTGGTGCATCTGCTGAATGCCGAAGTGGCACCTCAGCTGATCGGGCTGCCGGCCGGCGACATTACTGCGATCTGGGAGATGCTGTACAATGGCGTACGTGCCGGATCGGCGGCGCGATCAGGGCATGCGATGCCGGGGCTGGCCCGCCGGGGCCTGACTGTGGCCGCCCTCAGCGCGGTGGATATCGCGCTGTGGGACATTCTGGGCAAGCACCTGAACCAGCCGGTCTGGCAATTGCTGGGCGGGCGCAAGGCCGACCGGTTGCCAGCCTATGCCTCGGGCGGCTGGGCCCCGGCAGAGACGATTGGCGCGCAGCTGCAGTCCTACATCGACATCGGCGGGTTCCGCGCGGTGAAGATGCGGGTCGGCGCGATGGACGGGGCGGTGCATATCTCTGCCGCGCGGGTGAAGGCGGCGCGCCAGGCGCTGGGACCTGACATCGAGATCGCCGTCGATGCCCATGGCACCTATACCGTGGCAGAGGCAAAGCGTTTTGCTCATTTGGTCGAAGATTGCGACCTGGCCTGGTTCGAAGAGCCGGTGATCGGCGATGACAAGCCCGGCATGGCCGAAGTGCGCAGCGCAACCTGTGTGCCGATTGCGGCCGGCGAATCCGAGGCGACCCGGTTCGACTTCCGGGATCTGGCCGTCCTGCGCTGCGCCGACATCCTTCAGCCCGATCCGGCCTTTTGCGGCGGCATCACCGAAGCGATGCGGATTTCCGCCCTCGCCTCCGGCTTCAACCTGCGCTTTGCGCCGCATCTGTGGGCCGGGGCACCCTGCTTTTTCGCCGGGCTGCACCTTTGCGCGGCCAGCCCTGCCAGCTTTACCATCGAGTATTCCTGCGGTGCGAATCCGATGATCCACGATCTGATCGAAGGCAAGGTTGCGGCGCACGACGGCATGGTTGCCATCCCGGATGGACCGGGGCTGGGATTTTCGGTATCCGACCGCGTCTTGAAGGACCATATAAAGAGCTAGGACAGATGTCGGAAAAGAACCTGCTTCCCGATCTTGCAGCGTATCTTTACGCCTCGTCCAACGCCGCCAGCGGACGGACCCCGTCCGAGAGGGAGCTGGCAGACCATTTCACCGTCAGCCGGGGCCAGATCCGCGAGGCACTGGCCATTCTTGAAGCCATGCGGATTGTCGAGCGGCGGGCAAAATCGGGGATATACCTGACAACGCGGACCGCCTCGGTTGAGGCGCTGGCGCTGTTTGCCAAGGCAGGGCTGCCGCTGGACCCGATCCAGATTTACGAGGCGGTGGAACTGCGCAAGATACATGAGATCAAGGCGGCGGAGCTGGCCAGCCAGCGCGCGACCGAAGAAAACTTTGCGGCGCTGCGCGAGATTCTGGACCGGTCCGAAGCGCGGATCGCGCGGGGCGCGCTGCTGGTGGACGAGGACCGCGATTTTCATCTGGAGATCGTGCGGGCCACGCAGAACATGGTCTTCTTCCGGGTCTGTTCGGTCTATTACGCGATGAGCGAGCGCCGCCTGCCGATCTATTTCAGCGACATCGGGCGCTGCCGGAAATCGAATGCCGAGCATATCCAGATCTACGAGGCGCTGGTGCGGCGCGATGCCAATCTGGCGCAGGCGCTGATGAGCGCACATCTGCAGGGCGCGGAAAGCTACTGGAAGGGTCTGATCGGCGGGGCGCCGGTGCCGCCAGCGGGGCAGGCGTGATGCTGTGGCGGTGATCTTTTCCACCCATCCGCTGCATCCTGCCGTCACCGACCTGCTGGCGGCGGCGGCTGAGTACCGCGTCGCCTCGGCCCCCACGGCTGTGGCAATGCTGGCAGAGGGTGCCGGGGCAGAGATATTGATCGTGCGTGCGCCAGTGCCGCCGGAGTATTTCCGCAAAGCAGGGCAGTTGCGCGCCGCCGTGCGGCACGGGGCGGGGCTGGACATGATCCCGATGGAGGCGGCGACAGCGGCGGGCGTGCTGGTGGCGAATGTGCCGGGGGCCAATGCGTCCACTGTGGCAGAGCATGTGATCTTCGCCGCCATCGGCCTGTTGCGCGGGTTCCGCGCCATGGACGCCGACCTGCGCAGCCGGGGCTGGGCGGCGGGGCGCGCCCATGCCGATTCGGGGCGCGACCTGGGACCGCGCCGTCTGGGCATTCTGGGCTTTGGCAATATCGGGCGGGCCCTGCACCGCATGGCACAGGGCTTTGGGATGGAGGTGGTCGCCTGCACCCGGCGTCCGGAAAGTTTGCCGCCCACGGTTCGGGCGGTGACGCTGGACGGGCTGGTGGCCGGGGCCGATGTTCTGGTGCTGTGCTGTCCGCTGACGGAGGCGACGCGGGGGGCAATCAGCGCGGAGCGCATCGCCCGGATGA
>Ga0114976_10002684_pt1 | contig 11122 bp, 8 predicted proteins | sample S_130805_EF_Meta_FD_87319 | JGI IMG/M metagenome (GOLD analysis project Ga0114976, IMG submission 87319) | Freshwater microbial communities from Lake Simoncouche, Canada to study carbon cycling - S_130805_EF_MetaG | ecosystem: Environmental > Aquatic > Freshwater > Lake | place: Lake...
CGCCCGCTTGACGGTCGCGACTACCTGCACGTTGTGATGCCGGTGCGCACACCCTCCTGATCCGCACCGCTCGCGAACGCGCGGCGCAGCAATGATTGAGAGCGTGCGACTCCACCAGGTTCGCAGCTGGGCCGATGGCAGCGTCGCGCTCACACCAGGGACACACATCTTCTGGGGTGAGAACGGCGCGGGAAAAACCACAATCCTCGAGGCGTGCATCATCGCTGCGACTGGCCGCTCGCACCGCGCAGGTGCACTGCGCGAAGTGATTGCCGGCGACGGCAACCAAGCGTCGATAATGGTTACGGTGCGCGATGACGGAGCCGACTCCACGGACACACTTGCGCAGTCAACGCTTGGCGTAGAGATCTCTCGCGCCGGGCGAGCGAAGCACCTGCTGAACGGAACCCCGCGCACAACAGCGGCGCTCGGGCAGCGGCTGCGCGTTGCGGCATTCGTACCAGAAGAGACCGGCCTCGTTGTTGGCGCGCCAGCGGTGCGCCGGGGGCTGCTCGACCGCGTTGCGTCGCAGTGGCAGCGCGGGTACGAGGCGACCCTAACGCGCTACGAACGCGCGCTTCGTCAGCGCAACCGTTTGCTGAAAGACGCGCTGGAAGTCGACGGCGCCGCGCGCCGTGCTATCGCGAGCGAGATGCGCCCATGGACCGAGATGTTGATCACTACCGGCTCAGAGGTGGTCGCCGGCCGCCTCGCTCTTCTCGCGGCGCTCGCCCCAGTGCTTTCGGCAACACATAGCGAGGTTGCGCCGAGCGAGGCGGACCTTGAAACGCACTATCTGTCGCGCGAGGAGTACCGCCACGATGAATCCGCGAGCGAATGCGCGGCGCGCCTTGCGCAATCATTCGACCAGACCGCGGAGACAGAGGGCTATCAGGGATACACACTGGTCGGCCCACACCGCGACGATATCGCCTTCCACGTTGGCGGGAGTGACATCGCCCCAACAGCGTCACGTGGGCAGCAGCGCAGCCTCCTTCTCGCGCTCCTTTTCGCTGAGATCACGCTGCTCACCGACGAGCACGGCCACCCGCCAGCCCTCTTACTCGACGATGCGTTCTCCGAGCTTGACCCGCAACGCCGCGAACACTTGGTGGCGCGCATCGCCGCGCTACCCCAAAGCATCATCACGGCGACTGCGCTGGAAGACCTCGCACCTGGGCTTGTAGCACGGGCGACCTCGCGCGAGATCCAGCGGGGCCCACAGGGCAGCAGCGTGACGGCGTGAGCGCGAAACGCACGCGAAAAGGGCGACCAGAAGGGCTCGCCGGGCTGCTCCCCGAAGCGGCACGCGCCTTGGGCTTTGAAGAGGAGTTGCGATTCGCGCGCACGATGGGTGCGTTCGGCGATCTCCTGAGAGAAGTGGCGCCACACCTCGCCCCTGTGAGCCACCTTGTTGCCATTGAGCGCAGCCGACTCATTGTTGAGGCGCGGAACCCTGTGGCGGCGCAGGAGCTCCACCTTCGCGGCGCAGAGCTCGCTCGCGCTTTTAGCGAGCGCTCCGGCGGCGAACGCTCAATCGGCCTAACGGTACGAATCGCCACCCCGGGCAGCGAGCAAGACTGAGCGTATTCTCACTATATGAACCACTCCGAACAAACCGTTCACCCCGCAGTACTCACGGCGGCCGAGCCAGCGTTTGGACCAGGCTGGCTGCTGCTTGCCCGCACGCCGAAGGGGCCGTCGGAAGAGCGCGTACTCGGCACACGCGTCGTACTTGTTTCACTCACTGGCGCTACAGCTGACCAACTACAGAAAGCGGCGAACGAAACCTTAAACCTTTATGACAACGACGCTTCAGCTAGCCCGGCCGAGCGAGCGCGCCGCGCGCTCGCAGCTGCGCAGAAGCAACTTGGCGAGAAGGTCGCGGTTGGGCTTGTGGCGCTATCGCGCAACGAGGTCCTTGTCGCACGCACCAGCGGTGTAGCGATTGCCGCACGCCGAACAACAGAGGGACGTATGTCAACAATCATGTTGCCAGACGACGCACCCGGCGCTTCGTCGCGCACGCTAGAGCGCGGTGGAATCTCAGCAACACGACTCTCGATGTCTCCCGAAGACCGCGTGGCGATGGCGATCACAGCAGAAGAGGCAAAGCGCGCCGTGAAAACACAAACGCCTGCAAGCGGCGCACTTACGCCACTTGCCTACCCGGCAGTGCTCCTCGAAGTGCTGCTGCCCGTGCGAAAGGTTGTTGCGCGAGCCACGCCTGAGTCAGACACCCTCATCAACGTTCCAACTGATCCAATTGCCGTCGCAAAGATCAACGCGCGCACACGTTGGGAAGAAGGGAACCTTGAGCGAGAAGCGCGCATCGCTGCCGCAAAACCAGCGGCGGCGAAAGCCGACCCGAATCGGCCTGACGCCCACACGCAACCGTATGAGCCGATTGACACCGCAGCGCAGGCGGTGATTGACGCGCGGCGCCCAAGTGCACGAAGCGGGGCGGAGGCACGTGCGCGAGGAAAGAGCCAACCACCACCAGCACGCGACCAGCGCACAAGCGACGCCGTGCGCGCAGCACAAGAAGCTGCACGCGCGGAGGCGCGGCTGCGGGCAGAGCATCGCGTCGCAGCCGAGCCACGAGTCGAACGATCGTGGCGAGAGCGCGCGGCAACGTCAACGTCGTTCTGGCGGCGCGCCGCTGCGCGCATCGCGAATGAGATTGAACGTCGGGCACCGTGGCTAACGATTACCCCAAGTGAGCCAACGCTTCGAGCAGCAAAAGCGGGCGACGAGCAGGCGGAGCAAGACGTGCAACGCGCACGCCGACGCCGCTCAGCCGCGCTCCTTCTCGCAGCGGTGCTGGTCGCCGGTGTTGGTGGTGCAACAGCGCTCGTGCTGAACGGGCCAACACCCGAGCTTGATTCGGCAGCGAAGGCCCGCGAGGCGCTACGAAGCGCAGAGATCGGCATTACCGAAGCGCTTGACCCCCAGACCAACCTTCTTGTTAATGACCCCGCGCGCGCGAAGAGTCTGCTACTGGCCGCCGTTGCCAATCTTAATCTCGCAGAGGCCGGCGGCAGCCCGCTCACCCAAACTACATTGCTCCGAGCGCAGGCCACAGAGACACTGAACAAAATCTTCCTAGTGAACACGCTAACCCCAATCGCGCTCTTTGATTTTCAAGCGGCCGGCGCAACTGTTGAGATTCAAGCGGTTGTTCAAGGGCCAGACGGTCTGCCGTATGTCATCGACAAGGTGACGGGCGCGGTGTACCGAATCGATGCTGCGCGCGGGCGCGCAACCGTGGTGTACCAACCAGGATTCGACCTGTACGGCACGCGTACTGGGCGCGCACTCCTTCTCACCGCGGCTGGACCAGACCTCGTGGTGTTTGACGCTTCCTCTAACCTCTGGCGCTGGCGCCCATCTGACGGGGCCGGTAAGGGGACACTGGTCAAGCTTCGCGTTCGCGACGGCGAACTGTGGGGGAGCGATGTTAAGGCGATCATTGGGTTCGCAGCAGACTCGGGGACAGGGCTCTATCGCCTCTATGTGGTTGACCCCTCTGCGCGTCAGATCCTGCGCTACCAGCCTGCCCCCGACGGCACGGGTTACCCCGCGACCCCAACGGCGTATCTGATCAACCCGATGTCGCTCGGCGCGATGACAGGCATCGCAATCGACGGCGACGTGTATATGACAAGCGGCGGTGTTCTGCGCCGCTACTCCGGCGGGGCGCCTGACGACTGGAGCCCAGCAGAGATCGGCGACGAGCTGCTCCGCCCCCTCCTTACCCCAACGCTCCTTATGTCCACAGGGGCAAGCCGAACGGGGATCATCTACGTCTGGGATAGCAGCGCACATCGAGTGATCGCGTACAGCAAAGCATCATCCGGCGCGATGCTCGCGCAGTACACCATCAGCGACGGTGCTGATTCAGTCGGCGAGATTCTCGGCGGATACATCCTCCCGGCCGCTGACGGCGGGGCGCCAACGTTTGTCTGGGCTGAGGCGGGGCGCGTTCGTAGCGCTGTGCTTGGAAAACCGGTGACACAAGAGCCAGGGGCGAGCGCTGACCCAACGCCTGATCCAGTGATTGAGACCCCAATTCCTACGCCGTAAGCGTGCGATCATAGAGCGATGGAACTACGACGCGCGGTGGTTGAGGGGGTACGGATCCAGATGATCTCTGGAACGCACGTGCTGCTCCTTCGCGACGCTGAAGAGGCGCGCTACCTGCCGATTCCGATTGGACCCAACGAAGCTAGCGCCATCGCCTATCACCTTCAGGGCATCACACCAGAACGCCCACTAACGCATGACACGGCGCTCCGCGCCATTCGCGCCCTAGGGGCAACACTGCGCGAAGTGCGCATCACCGAGGTTCGCGACGAAACGTTCCGCGCGCGGATGCTGATGGTTGCCCCAGGCGGCGAAGAGGCAGAGCTCGACGCGCGACCGAGCGATGCAGTTGCGCTGGCGCTACGCGCCGAAGCTCCAATCTTTATCTCAGCAGAACTGCTCTCAACGGAGGGGATTGTCCCGGAGGCCGCTGAAGAGGAGCGACTCTCACTCTTCCGTGACTTTGTTAACTCGCTCGACGGCGAGGAGCCACCGGCAGCACGCTAGCGCTCGTCGTTCAGCAGCGCGCGACCGCGTGCAAGCGTTCGGGAGCGGTTCACCCAAAGTCCAATCCGCAGCGACCAGAAGTCGCGAATAGCTCGCGCAATAACTGAGATGCGCGCCCCTGTTGGTGAACCAGCGGTACGCGGATAGTGCGGCACACCAACCTCAGAGATCTTCACTCCAGCAACGCGCAATCGAATAAGCAGCTCTGCGGAAAAGAAGGCGCCATCAGAGTGCACGCTGATTCCCCGCAGCGCGTCACGACGGAAGAGCTTTGCGGCGCAGTCAACGTCACGGACACGCAGTCCGAACCAGATGCGATTCGCAATACGATAGAACGTGGCGTAGATAAGACGCAGCAGCGGATCAGCACGCTGTAGGCGATACCCAATCACTACTGGCGCGTGCGTAGCCTCGGCACGCTCAACAAGGCGCGCAAGGTCAGTCACACGAAATTGCCGATCACCGTCGGTATAGGCAAGGTGGTCGTACCGTGCCGCCGCAAACCCTGAGCGCAGCGCGCCACCGTATCCGCGATTCACGTCGTGGCGTATCAAGCGTACGATTCCACGGTTTCGCTGTACAAGGCGCTCGGCTACACCAGCGGTGTCATCGCGCGAACCATCGTCAACGAGAATGATCTCGTACGTGGTGGCAAGAGCGGGGAGCGCCGCGAGCGCATCGGCAACGAGCGCCTCAAGGTTGTCGGCCTCGTTGTGGCACGGGAAGAAGAGTGAGAGTTCTTGCAGTGGCACCTTCCACAACCCCCTTCACCGCTACACTCGGTAGATGACTTCTCAGACGGCCCGTCGACAAACCGAACAGGTCAGTCTTCGCGCCATTGCGCTGATCGCTGCACTCGGGATTCTCTTGCGGGTGATCATCGCATACGTCGCACTCCCTCCAGACGCAGGATTTTCCGCCGACCTCAACTCATTCCGAGCGTGGGCGTCTGAATTGGGGACCCGCGGACCGTGGGGTTTCTATACGCGCGGAATCTTTGTCGACTATCTCCCCGGCTACATGTGGATCCTGTGGGCGCTCGGTTCGGTCGGCGCACTCATCACTGGCAGCACTGACCCAGGGGCGCTCATAAAGCTCCCCGCGATTCTCGCCGACGGCCTACTGGTACTCGCAACGGTGCGACTCGCCGCCGACCTCGGCGCACCACGGCGCGGTCAGCTCGCCGCCGCCATCGCCATGGCCATTGGCCCAATGGTCTGGCTCGATTCGGCCGTATGGGGACAAGTTGACTCCATTGGAACCGCCGCCCTCCTCTACTCGCTCTCGGCGCTCATCCGTGGCCAAACTGTTCGCGGTGCGGTGTTCGCCGCCCTTGCGGCGGTGCTTAAACCACAGTTCGGCATCCTGATCCCCATCGTTGGCGTCCTCGCCTTTGTGCGAGCGCGGTCGGCGCGCGACCCCTGGGCCTTCGTCGTAGCGGGCCTCGCTGGCGCCGCCACCATTGCCCTCGCCGCCCTCCCATTCGGGCTCACGCTTCCTGATGTGCTCGCCAAAATCGCAGAGGCGGCAGGCGGCTATCCATACCTTTCGGTGAACGCCTGGAACCCCTGGGCGCTCATCTCGGTCGACGGGCGCGCGGTCGTTGATGCAACCGGGTGGGCCTCCGATATCGACCCACTCCCGCTCATTGGAATCCCAGGAGTCGCTATCGGTAGCGCAGCGATCGCCGCCGCCGTACTCGTTGCAATGCGATACGTACGACGTGACACAGCGATCCGAACCGTCACCGCTGTTGCCATCCTCGCCATCGCATTCTTCGTTCTGCCTACGCGCGTCCATGAGCGATACCTCTTCCCAGCGATTCCACTCACGATTGCACTCGCCGCTGCGCGGCCCGCATGGCGCTGGATTGCCGTCGCAACCTCCGTCGCCTTCCTCGCGAACAGCTGGGGAGTACTCACCATCTCGTACTTCCAAAACCCAGGCCTGCCAAACCTTGGCGTCTTTACCGATGCGCTACATACATCAGTCGCGGTAACGGCTACCGCGATCGCAATTACTGCAACGCTGGTTGCAGCAATCTGGCTAGCGTGGAAGAACGAGAAACGTACGGCGAGTGCGAGACCATTGGCTGCACAACAGAAACGTGTCGATGCTGTGCCACGACGGGCCGTGATCGCCAAGCCAGAGCCTCGCCGGACCCTTACACGAATTGATCTCTGGCTCTTGATTCTGGTGACAGTGAGCACCCTGTCGCTGAGGGGCTGGCGCGTTGGTGAGCCGACACACTTCCAGTTTGATGAGGTCTATCACGTACGAACTGCAACAGAGTTCATGCAAAACTGGAAGTACGGCGAGCCGCATGCGATCTACGAGTACACACACCCACACCTCGCTAAGTACCTCATCGCACTCGGCCTAGAAACGTTTGGTGCACCCCGCGTTGACGCACAAACAACATACGCAACAACGATCGGTGCAATTGCCGCTCGGCCAGAGGACGCGTTAAGCCCTGGCAGGATCTGGATTGCCGGGCCGGATGAGATCAGCGTGCTCGATGCGTCAACGCGCGCAGTTCTTGGCGCGCTTCCACTGCACGATGTGTCGCAACTATTTGCCGCCCACGACGGCTCTCTTTGGGGCGCGACCGCAAGCGGCACAATCTTCTCTGCCGACCGCGCCACTGCCGATCAAGGCGGCACGAGTGGCCTGCGCACGTGGTCGGTATCCGGCGGAACTATTTTCGGAATTGCGCCACTAACCAGCGGCGACGTTGCGCTCGTGCAGCGCGACCAGGTGCTGCTCGTGCGCGACGGAGTTAGTGTGGCGAGCGCGCCACTGGCGCGCGGCTCATCAGCAATCGCGCTCACGGTAGATGGCGAAGAGCGGATCTTTGTGACGAGCGCAAGTGGGCTGACGAGCTACGCAGCGCGTGACCTGTCGGCGATGCGATCATCACCCATTAATGGGGGCGCAGCTGCCGTTGTCGCAGTTGACTGGTTTGACTCACCGCGACTCTACGTAGCAAGTCGCGACGGCGTACGGGTGTACAACGCAAACAACGAGATCGTGACCCTCATGGCGCAGATCACGATTCCGGGCGCTACGGCGATCGTGCCCAGCGATGCGAGTCGCATGGTGCACGTAGTGGCACCTGGGCCCGACGGCACTGGCGCATCGCTGTGGACAATTGAACCGAACGGCAACGCCCGGTTTGCCGATGTTGCTGTGGGCGCCGATGTGTTCACGCTTGGCGTAAGCGGCGCAGCCCTCGACGCATCACCCGATCGCGCCGATGGCGGCAACGGCGAGCTACTCCTTGCGGCGCCATCAGGTGCGATGACACAGGTGAACGTGGGTGACCTCGCCGCTGGCTGGCGTTGGCCTGGGGTGATTGCCGGCGCGCTTGCCGCAGCCCTCCTAGTGCTCTTGGCTCGGCTCCTGACGGAGCGCCGCGACGTTGCCGCCCTTGTCGGGGTTCTCGCCCTGCTCGATGGGGCAGGATTCGTGCAGAGCCGCATCGGCATGAATGACGTCTACCTTCTCGCCCTTCTGCTTGGTGGCGCGGCCGCCTTCGTGGCATGGCTGCAAGGCCGCGTCCGCGGTGCCCTCTCCGGGGGGCTCCTCCTCCTTATGGCTGGTCTCCTGCTCGGCGGCGCACTCGCGAGCAAGTGGGTCGCCATTTACGGCATCTTTGGCCTCGGCATCATCTGGCTCGCGCGAACAGCACCTGGGCGTCTACTGGTGGCGGGCGGGCTCGCCCTCCTCGGTGCCGTGCTCCTTCCACCAGCGCTCGCGGTTGCCGACGGCTCCACTCGCATCCCGAACCTGCCGTTCGCCGCTGTGTTGGCACTCCTCCTCGCGGCGACAGGCGCGGCGATCTATCGCGCGGGTGGCATCTCACGACGCGACGCAACCCCACGCTCTCTTCTTGGGTTGCTCACGCTCCCAGGCGAAGCGACCCTCATCTTCTTGACACTGGCCGCACTCCCGCTCGGCGTCTACATCGCGAGCTACCTGCCGTGGGCAGCGCTCGGCAACCAGTTGATTACTGGTTGGCCGATCGGCAACACCGGACAGACACTGACCGACCTCACAGCGTCCATGTATCAGTATCACGACACGCTTCGCGTAGCACACGCCGCGAGCTCACCTTGGTGGGCGTGGCCACTCGACTTGAAGCCCGTCTGGTTCTTCCAATCAAGCTTCACCACTGGCGGCGGCCCGTGGACCGCCGCGGTGTACGACGGCGGCAACGTGCTCTCGCGCGTCTTTAGTATCGGCGGCGCCCTCTGGCTCACAGTGGAGGCATGGCGACGACGAAGTTGGGGCCTCGCATCGGTGCTCGTTCTTGGCCTTGCACTTTGGCTGCCATGGGCACGCATTGATCGCGCCGCATTTCAATATCATTACTACCCAACATCACAGATCGCCCTGATCGGACTCGCGCTGCTCTTGGCCGATCTTCGCGCCGGATCATTGCGTGCCGCGCAGATCGTGCGCATCGGTGGCGCATGCGCGGTGCTTGCGGCTCCAGTGCTCTGGATGGCGACTGGCGCACTCTGCGCACTCGCAGGGGTGCCAAGCGTCTACCCAGAGAGTCAGGTCTGCCTCTCCGGAGGATTCGGCACACCAGGACCACTCGTCGGTGCAATAGCACTAGTTCCGGCAACGGTTGCTGCGTGGTCGATCGTTGGTGCGCGAGATGTGCGACGCATCTTCACCGTCACCGTTAGCAGTATCGCAGCGGTCGCACTCATCTGGTATCCGAACTGGTCGGCGCTGCCGCTTCCAGCCGGTCTACACAACTGGTATCAAGGAGTGCTTCCAACATGGACGTGGCCGTTCCAGTTCGGTGTCACCCTTGAAAGCCCAGCCGAAACCGCACTGGTTAGCAGCGCGACGCTTGTTGTCGGAGTACTACTCCTCTGTGCCGCCGCCGCTGGCGCCTATGGTGCGAGCAGAATCAGCACCGCTGCCCGCAGAAAGCTCGACGAGGATCGCGCGTAGCGGCAACTCTCGTGCAGCAACGCTGTACGGCGTCAGTCGTTCAAGATGTAGCGATTCACCGGCGGCAAGTTGCACGAGCGTTTCACGTGCGGTGACCCAACCACCGCCCTCAATCACCACGAGCACAACATCACCAGCGCTGCGAAGCGGACCGTAGGCACCGCCCGGTGTGACCGTAAACTCGGTGATCTGCGCAATGTCGTTTGAGAAGATGGCGCTACTGAGAACGCCCTGGGAGCCCGGAGCGTGATCGGCACGTCGATGGCCAGGGCCGAATCGGCGAATATTCATGATCACTCGCAGTGCGCAGCTGCGCACACCAGAGAGCTACCCGCGACGATTCGCTGGGCGAATGGTGGCTTCAACGCCATCGGCAACCTGGCGTCGCGTGCGCAAGAGTGCGGCATGCTCCGCCTCAGCGGCGAGGAGTGGCGGGAAACGCTTCGTGACGGTGTCGCGCAGCGCAAGGAGTCCAACGAGCGTGGTGGCAATGGGGAAGAGGCCGTACCACTGGAATGCGGCGTAGATCAGATTCATGCCAAAGGTGCCGAGGCTAATCCAGAGGATGTACTCCCACTCGTCGCCGAGCACCCCGCGTCCGCGGTCACCGCGGGTCGCGAAGGAGTAGACCAGGATCGTCGCAAGGAAGAGCACAAGGTTCGCAATCCAGAACGGCGTGTAGAACGTTCCAAGATCAGCGTTCAAGACGGTGAAGAGGTACTCCCAAGGCCAACGAAACATCTTGCCCTCACTCGCTAGGTTGCGGTTCACCCAGCACAACAGCGTGCGGGTTTGTGTGAGCGAGTATGCCACCATCAGGAGCATGCGCGTCCTTCTGCTGATCTCCCCCGAGAGTCCCGCCCTGGCAGGGCTGACACCGATCCTCGCGACCCTCGCTGCCCGTGGGGCCACGATCGAAGCGGGCCCCGCCGCCCCGCATCTGCGGGCGGAAGAGATCCAGGTCGCCGAACACGCCGACGCCGTGACGCTCGATCAGGCGGCGGCGAGCCTTACCAGTGCCGACCTTTTGATCGCCCCGGCAGGAGCCGAAGCCCCGGCCGCCACAATCGTCGCCATCACGCGCGCGCTACTTGCGGCCGAGGAGGGGCCGATTATCGTCGTTGACCCAACCGCAATCGGCGACCTTCTCTCCGATATGGGATCTACTGGAAACCTAGCCGCACTGCGGAGCGAACTCCGGCGCTCGGCGGCACTCGTCATCGCGGCCCATGTTGCGCCGCTCGCGCGCGACAGCGACGGTGAAATGCCAGCTCGCGACGTGATTGTACTCGAGCGCATTCGCACATTCGGCCACGGCGAGAATCAGCACCAAGCCGCTGCAGCCTACCGGCGCGTGCACGCTGCAGACGCGGGGATCATTAGCGCTCGAGTGCTGCAAGGGCAAGAGCCCAGCTTCAATGACTTACTCGACCTTGACGCGGGCTCGCGACTCGTTGCTGATCTACCAACGCCGAGCGTTGCGCTTATTCGACACACCGATCCAATCGGCGTTGCAACCGCCGAGACCGCGCTCGGCGCACTCACGCGTGCGATTGAA
>Ga0114976_10002687_pt1 | contig 11121 bp, 14 predicted proteins | sample S_130805_EF_Meta_FD_87319 | JGI IMG/M metagenome (GOLD analysis project Ga0114976, IMG submission 87319) | Freshwater microbial communities from Lake Simoncouche, Canada to study carbon cycling - S_130805_EF_MetaG | ecosystem: Environmental > Aquatic > Freshwater > Lake | place: Lake...
TGAGGCTTATGGATTTTTGAAGGGTCCAAATGATATGTTGCAATATTATGAAAATAGATATAAGCAAGCTATCGAAGGATTCTCATTAGAACAAATGGGAAGAAGACGAACTGATGAGTTTCTAGATGGAGAACCTCGTATAGTTCGTAAAACACAATAAGGAGAAACAAATATGGCTATAGTACAAGCGTTACCAAATAGTTTTAAAAAACAACTATTAGATGGTGATCAAGATTTTTCAACATTGGGTGCTGGTGGTGATGTATTTAAGTTAGCTCTTTATGTATCAACTGCAACATTAGGTGCAGCAACAACTTCTTACACAACTGCTGGTCAAGTAAGTGCTTCTGGAACTGGTTACACAACTGGTGGATTAAAATTAGTAAATTCTGGAACGTCTGTTGTATCAACAACTGCTTTTACAAATTTTGCTAATTTATCTTTTCAGAACGTTACTCTAACTGCAAGAGGTGCATTGATATATAATACATCGTTCAGTAATTCTGCAGTTGCAGTATTAAACTTTACGACTGATAAAACAGCTACTTCAGGAACATTTACTATTCAATTCCCAGCGTTTACAAATACATCGGCTATCATAAGAATAGCTTAGTAGGAGTTCTTTTCCATGGCTAATTCTTGGGGAGAATTAAGTTGGAGTACTGGTTTATTTGGAGAACAAAATAATTCATCTGTTCAACTTAATGGTATTTCATTATCAAGTTCTTTAGGAAATTCCACAATTGATATTATTGTAACAAATGGTTGGGGAGCTTTTACTTGGGGATTAACTGATTGGGGAACTAATACCGGAAATCCTTCAGCTCAAGTAACAGGACAATTGTTATCTTCTTCTTTAGATAATGTTTTTATTTCTCTTAGCCCAATTGTTAGTTTAACAGGACAGTCATTAACTACAAATTTAAATTCAGTTTCTTTGACTGGAACAGCTAATTTAAATCTTACAACAAATTTAGCAACTTTATCACAAGGAAATGCACAAGGAATTCCAGGGATAGATGTACCTGTAACTGCTCCTGGAACAGCTACAACATGGGGATCTAATGGTTGGGGTCAACTTGGATGGGGAGAAAATATTGGTCTTTCTACATTTGAAGGAACAAATACAGTTGATTTAATAACACCAGTAAATTTAACAGGACAAAATTTAACACTAGTACTTGGAGAAGAAACTATAATTGGAACTGGAAATATTTCATTAACAGGTCAATCATTAACATTATCACTTGGTGATGAAACTGTAACTGGAACTAGTAGTGTTTCTTTAATAGGTCAGAACATAACATCTACCTTAGGTGATGTAGATCCTGGACCAGATGCTAATATAATTGGTCAACAATTAACTTTAACTCAAGGAAATGTAGCTATAGATATAGCTGTAGTAGCATATCTTACTGGTCAAAATTTAACATCAGCTTTGGGTGATGAAACTGTTGTTTTAAATACTCCTGTTAATGTAACAGGAATAAATTTAACATTAACTTTAAATTCAGTGGTTACTAAATTAGATGTGACTGCAAATATCACTGGATTTGGCTTGACAGGAAGAACAGGTCAGTTATATGTAGCTGCTTGGGCTCCTGTAAATACTGGACAATCAGTAGTATGGACAGAAGTTGCAGCCTAAAATATAAGAGTTGTATTATTTGACAAAAACTGATAAATATTTTATTAAGAGTAAAAACAAAGGAATTTAAAATATGAGTTACACTACAGATTTAGCAATAGAATTGATGGTAACTGGCACAAATGCTGGTACATGGGGTCAAGTTACAAACACAAATTTAGTAATTATTCAACAAGCAATAGCAGGATACCAAGCAATATCTATTGCAGGTGGAGCTCAAACAACTGCTCTTGCAATGACACAAAGTTCGTTAGCAACTGCAAGAAATGCTGTTCTTAAATTAACAGGAACAATTACAGGAAATCAAATAGTGACAGTTCCAAATGGAATTGAAAAAACTTGGATCGTATCTAATGGAACTACTGGTGCTTTTACAGTTACATTTAAATATGCATCAACTGGAACAGGACAAACTTGGTCTGCGACTGATAAAGGAATTAAAATTTTATATGCTGATCAATCGGATATTCAAGTAACAGATCTTTCTACATTATCGGGAACAGTAGCTACTGCTTCTATTGCTGACAGTGCAGTTACAGCTGGTAAAATAGCTGGGTCAACAATTACACAAGCTAAACTTGCAGCTAACTCTGTTGGTGCAAATCAAATTATTCAATCAACAATTACGCAATCTAAACTTGCAGCTAATTCTGTAGGACCAAATCAATTAATTTCAACAGGTGTAACAGCAGCATCTTATACAACAGCAAATATCACTGTTGATGCTGATGGTCGTATTACAGCTGCATCATCGGGAACATCTGGTGGTGGTGGTTACGTTTTAAAATCAGGAGTTGGTGGACCAGCTTCAGGTACTTTCACTGCAAATGCTGCGGCCAATACACTTCAATTTTTTTTAAGAGCGGGTGGTGGCGGTGGAGGTGGTGCTAGAAGAGCACCTAATAATGGATATTGGTGTGCTGGTAATAGAGGACAGCCTGGAGAATGGGGTGGTTTTGGTATTTTTTCAAAAAGTGTAACACAACCGTATGCTGTTCCATATACACTTGGTGGTAGAGGAACTGGTGGTGGTGGAGGATATAATGGAGCTTCTAGTGGAAACTCAGGTTCTCCTTCAACTTTTGATACAAATTTTACTGCTACAGGTGGTGGTGGAGGTTCTGGAGCTGGTGGTGGTTCAACTGATATTAGATATGTTGCGCCATATACAAGTGTTACAGGTCTCTTAACAACAGTTACTGGTCCTAATGCTCTTTTTTCTTCAACTACTTTAGATATTAGTTCACAGAAACAAGCTGGAGTAACTAATGCAGCAGATGTGTTATCTAATGGTCCAATAGATACTTTAATAAATACAATTGTAAGCTACAATGCAAATGCTTCTCCTTCAGTAGATACTACTGCAAGTAGTCAAGGTGGAGCTTCAAATTCAGGGAACTCTCCTGGACCGGATGGTGCACCGGGATATCAAGGTTTGTTAGTAATGTTTGAAAATATAGGAAAATAAAATGGCTAAATACGTATCTTATAAAAACAATAGTCTTTTTTTACTTTGTTTTAATGAAGAAAATAAAAATTACATACAAAATTTTTATAAAGGAATATTCTCATTTATTGAAGTTTCAGATGAAGATTTTAATAAATTAAAATATGACAGCCACTCTTATGGTATAAACAATAGTTCTTTAATTATTGGAGATTCTTTATTTGAGAATGATGACTCTATTGTAGAAGAGGGTAAGGCCCCTTGGTTTACACCAAAACAAATTCAAGATGGTCTAAATGAATTAATTAAAAACATATCATATAGTTTATCTAATAATAATGGAGATATAAAACTACCTTCAGAATGGAATAATATATTATTAGATTTAAAAAATATAAATTTAAATTCTATTACACAACCAGTTAGAGCTTCAAATTGGGTAAATGCCTTAGAAAAAAGCATACCTAATACAGTTATTAGAGGCGTAAAAGAACTGTAATATTACACTTTATTTGTAATGTAATATATAATATATTACATTATATGTTTGAAAGAAAAATTAAATTTTTAGCACCTTCTATTTTAATGGATGATAAAAAACTTCATCCAGAACCAACTAATAAATTTTTACCTGAATGGTTTAAGGAATTACCACTTAGTTATAGTTCTATAGGTAAAAAGAATCATTTACATAAAACTATTAAATCATGCATGCCATTTTTAGATGCTATAAAAACAGGTTATGTTATTAAGGCATCTACTGATATTTATTTTAATCATAATTTTGATAATCCAGATATAAACAATGAAAAAGATACTCATATCATTACTAAAACCCAAGACTATCAACTTGTCTTAGCCTCTAAGAGATTGAATATAAATACTGGTGGTGAAGGACATGATCCAGAACAATTGGGGGGAAATAAATGTCCATTCGTTCACGATAATAAAGGAAAAAGATTTTTTAAAATTTTAAATCCATGGGTTGTTAAAACTCCTCCTGGTTATTCCACTTTGTTTATTCAACATTTTAACAATCCAGATAAAAGATTTACTCCTATTGCTGGAATTGTAGATACAGATGTTTTTAATTTACCTGTTAATTTTCCTATAATTATGCATCAAGAAGGTGAATGGCTTATAAAAAAATATGAACCTGTTATATGTGTTTTTCCATTTAAAAGAGATGATTGGAAACATGAAATTAAATCATTAAGTATGGAAGAAATTGATAAAGAAAATTTTACTTACTTTACACATTTCCATAGTTATTATAAAAATCTAATTTGGAAGGTTAAAAAATGGATTTAAATAAATACATAGGTATATATGATCATTTCATACCATACCCGATTCTTTCAAATTTATTAAAATATTGTAATGATGTTGAATTTGAAAAAGCAAGAGTTATTGGAGGAGATGGAGTTTCAAAGGGTGTGGAAGATTTAAGTATAAGAAAAACAAATAATAAATACTTAAGTAATCTCCTAACCAAAAGTTATACAGAAATACATTGGGCTAATTATTTAACTAATTTATTTTTTTTAAGTTTAAAACGATATAAACAAGATAAAAAAATAATTGATTTTAATGTTACAAATATTAATTCAATATCATTATTAAAATATGAAAACACTGGTTTTTATACTTGGCATGTAGATCATGATAGAGCTGCACCAAGAACCATGAGTATGATTTTTATGTTAAATAATGATTATGAAGGAGGAGACTTATGCTTCAGAGAACCAGATGGAAGTAATGAAATGAAAATAGAAAGAACGGCTAATCGTTTAATAATTTGGCCTAGTACTTTTTTATATCCTCACACAGTAAAACCAGTAACGAAAGGAACAAGGTATTCAGTTGTATGTTGGGCACTATAGGAAAAGATTTTAAATATAAAATAATAGATAATTTTTTATCTCAAGAAGAATTAGAGTTGTTTAAAAATTATTGTTTTTTTAAACATAGATCTAATCAAAGTAATTTTGATCTTACAACAGATAGTATGGAGACGAATGCAGATACTTACTTTGGTAGTGATCCTCTAATGGAATCTTTATTATTGCAAAAACAAAAATTAGTTGAAAAAGAATCTGGTCTTAAATTATTTCCAACGTATTCTTTTTGGAGAATGTATACAAAATTTGCTAGTTTAAAAAAACATAAAGATAGAGAATCCTGTGAAATAAGTATAACAGTTCAAATAGACTCGGATGGAACAAAATGGCCTATTTATATGGATGGAAAAGAGCATGTATTAAAAAATGGACAAGCTATTATATATTTAGGAATTGAATTAGAGCATTGGAGAGAACAGTTCAAAGGAGATTACCAGGCACAGTGTTTTTTACATTATGTTAATGCGGATGGTGTATATAAAAATTTTAAATATGATAAAAGATTTGATCTAGGAATATAAACATGAGATTTAAACAATATAAAGATGGTTCTTGTGATATTGAGTTTTCATGGAAGGAAAGATTTATTCTTTTTAGAAAAGGTAAATTGCATTTATCGGATGAAGGACTTAGGCATTTTGGAAATACATTAATTAAAATAGTCGCTGAATGGAATATTGAATTTAATGAAGATATTAAAAACAAAATAACTAACGTAGAGACAAAAGTAGAAGGTAAATAATTTAGTAAAGTTAAAGAATGACAGAAAGAAACTATATTTATGAAAAATTAGATTTTCAAAAAGATAAAATATTAAGTGAGGATAAAAACTCTATTATGATGTCTTGGGAAACGCTTATTATGCAAGTGTCTGCAAAAACACTGTGTATTAATAAGGGAGATATTTTAAATGTTGGATTTGGAATGGGTATAATAGATACATTTATACAAGAACAACAACCACATACCCATTGGATAATAGAACCGCATCCTCAAGTTTTAAATAAAATGAAAGAAGAAGGTTGGTATGATAAAAAAAATGTTAAAATTTTAGAAGGTACTTGGCAACAATATCTTAATATCCTACCTCTTTTTGATGGAATATATTTTGATACATGGAGAGATAATCATGTAATGGATTTTTTTAATAGAATTAGTTATCTTTTAAAAAGCGATGGTATATTTTCTTATTTTAATTCACCTAAATGTGGTCATTTAAATTTATATCCTTTTACAGACATACATGAGTATACAAGTCTAATTAAACAAAATTTATATTATGACTATATAACAATGGATATAGAAAATATAAATAAAAATAATCAAACTATATACAAAAATGAAGATTATTTTCCAAATGAACAAAATTTTTATTATCTCCCAATTTGGGTAAAGAATAAAGAAACATTAAAAAAATTTCCAAGGATTTTAAAATGATTCAAAAATTTGAATTAAATTTACCTAAACAATTAAATTTAAAAATAATTTCTTCATTGATTAATTTACAAAAATGGAAAATTGCTTCTGATGTTTCAACAGAAAAAGAAAGAACAAATAGATTATTAACAACAAACATGTATGATGGTGGGTTTTATTATGAATCTTACAATTTATTTAAAAAAATAAATGAGGATTCAGAATTAAATTTATACGCAGAAATTATTTTATTTTCTATTTTAGAAAAATTAAAATTTAAAGATGTTACTTTAATTAGATTTTGGTGGAACTATTATAATAAATCTTCTAAGGGACAATTTCATAAAGATTATTTTGAAGATAATATGTACAGTTTTGTATACTCTTTAAATACGAATAACGGAGGAACATATATAAAAGATGAAAATACTTTTTTTAGAAGTAATGAAGGAGAAGTTTTGCTTTTTAAAAGTAATGAAAAACATATGGGAGTAGGTCCTACAGACATATGTTCAAGGTTTAATTTAAATTGTGTATTTAAATATGATAATTGAAGATAGAGATATTATTAATGATTATGAAAAAAATATAATTAATAATGAAATATTAGGTACTGAATTTCCATTTTATTGGCATCCCTATCAAATTATTGGTGATAACTGTCCATATATGAGACATAATATTATTGATAGAGATACTCAAGAAGTAAGATCTGATATTATTAATTTTTTTGATCCAATTATTAATAGATTTTTAAAAAAACATAACATATCTTTTAAAAAATATTTAAGAGCATGTATTAATTTAACTTTTCCAATAAAAAACGAAGATATAGGCATACTACATATTGATCATTATGTTCCACACAGTTCAATATTAATTTATTTAAACGACTCTGACGGAGAGACTATTTTTTTTGATTATGATTATGATTTTTCAAAAAATGAACAAACAAATTTAATTAATTTAAATAAAAATAAAAAAATATTAAAAGATATAAAACCAGAGAAATATAAATTAGTTTATGTTAAAGATGCTCTTTTTCATTGCCTAAGATTTCCTAAAAATAATATAAGATTGATTAGTGTATTTACATTTATTTAAATTATGAATTTAATTAAAAAAGAAATTTTCTCATCTAATATCTATTATCTTTATGATAATAGATGGTTAAATGCATTAAAAGAGGATACAAAAAAATATTTAAATAAGGTTAAAAGTGAAAATTTATTACCGGGAACAGCTGATTTTGGTTTTACACATCAATCTGATGAATTAAAAAGACAATCAGAGTTTAAAGATTTTTCAAATTTTATATGTCAATTAGGTTATGATATTTTAGATAAGCAAGGTTATGATATGAGTTATTATTTTATGAAATTAGATGAGTTATGGGTACAAAAATTTTCTAAGGACGGAGGTGGAAACCATAATACCCACACACATTGGAATGGGCATATTTCTGGTTTTTACTTTTTAGATATATCAAAAAATACTTCTTGCCCTATTTTTCATGATCCTAGACCAGGTAAATTAATGTGTGATCTTCATGAAAAACAGAGAGGTGCAGATACAAATGCAAATCCTTTTTTTATGGATAGAGAAGTTAAACCAGGTACATTTATTTTATTTAATTCATTTTTACCGCATGAATTTTCAGTGGATTTTGGTATAGAAGATTTTAGTTTTATGCATTTTAATATAAAAGCATATAGTAAAGAACTTCTTTATTTAAACACAAAATAGAGTGTATTTTATAAAAAATACGTATATAGTATAAGGTATGCCTTTAAAAAAGATACCTATAAAAGCTGGATTTAACAAACAAGACACCGCAACTGCTGCAGAAGGTCAGTGGATTGATGGTGATTTTATTCGTTTTCGTTATGGATACCCTGAAAAAATAGGAGGTTGGCAACAATTACTTTCTCAAACATTAGCAGGAGTTGCAAGAGATCAACATACATGGACAGATTTGAAGGGCAATAAATATGCAGCAATAGGAACTAATAAAATACTAGCTATTTATTTTGAAGGTGCATTTTATGATATTACTCCACTTGGTACAGCTATAACTGGATGTACTTACACATCTACGACAGGATCAACTACAGTCACAATTAATAAGGCAGGTCATGGACTTGCAGTTGGTGATTATATTATATTTACAAGCGTTACAACACCAGGACCAACTACAACAAGTTATACATCAGCAAGTTTTACAACGAATACTTTTGAAGTCATATCAGTTCCAACTTCATCTACATTTAGAATTACAATGGCTACTGCTGAAACAGGAACTGGAGTTACTGGTGGGGGATCTTTAGTTACAACTCCTTATGTATTCGTGGGCCCTGTTAATCAAACTTATGGTTATGGGTGGGGAACATCTACTTGGGGAACAGTTGGTTGGGGTGAAGCATCATCATCACCTACAGTTGTATTGTCACCAGCAAACTGGGCGTTTGATAACTTTGGACAAATATTAGTTTCAACTATTAAAGATGGAAAAACATATTCATGGGATCCATCCGTAGGAGGTGCTTTAAATACTAGAGCAACTGTAATAGCAAACGCTCCAACTAAATCAATTTGTTCTATTGTGTCCGATAGAGATAGACATTTAATTTTACTTGGAACTGAAACAACTATTGGATCCACATCAAGTCAAGATCCAATGTTTATAAGATTTTCAAACCAAGAAGATTATAACACTTGGGCACCCACTGCAACAAATAGTGCAGGTACCTTTAGACTTGACACAGGAAACTACATTGTAGGGGCTGTACAAGGTAAAGATTATATATTTATTTTAACGGATCAAGCAGCTTATGTTATGCAATTTGTTGGTCCTCCATTTGTTTTTTCAATAAGACAAGTAGGTACAAATTGTGGTTGTATTGGTCAGCATTCAATAGTCTTTGCACAAGGTGCAATATTCTGGATGGGATTTGGTGGAGGATTCTTTGTATACGATGGTACTGTTAAACAATTGCCGTCATTAGTTGAAGATTATGTGTTTACAACAGGTGGGGATAATCCTGGTATAAATTATAATTCTTCAGATATTGTCTACGGATCTCATAATAGTTTGTTTAATGAAGTAATTTGGTTTTATCCAACTGCGAATTCATCAGCAGTTAATGCATCTGTAGTTTACAACTTTGTTGAAAACACATGGACTACTATGTCTTTAACTAGAACAACTTATTCAGATGCTCAGACGTATGATAAACCTTATGCTACTAAATGGATATCAACTGGTGTGCCTACATTTCCAACTATTAATGGTGTAACAAATACGTATGGAGCATGTACATATTATGAACATGAGACAGGTGTTAATGAAGTAAGTTACGCTGGAGTTAAAACAGCTATTCCTGCATATGTTGAATCTGGAGACTTTGACTTAGATATAGAAGGAGATGGTCAATTCTTAATGAAGATAAATAGATTTATACCAGACTTTAAAATACTTACAGGAAATGCTAAAGTAACTTTATTATTAAGAGATTATCCATCTCAAACACAAAATAGTCAGATGCTTGGACCATATACTGTAACTTCATCTACAACTAAGATAGATACTAGAGCAAGAAATAGATTAATGAGTATTAAAGTTGAAAATGATTCTGTAGATGAAAATTGGAGATATGGATTATTTAGAATAGATATTCAACCTGATGGAAGAAGATAATGGCAAAAATTACAACATACATACCAGAACCAAGTCAAGAGTATTCACCGGACAATCAAAGACAAGTTCTACAAGCTTTAGAGACATTAAAAGATCAATTAAACTTTTCTTTCCAAGAAGACTTAAAACAAGATCTTCAAAGATTTACTTGGTTTAATATGAGGTTTGGCTGCTAATGAGTTGTGATAATTTAAACTCAGGTCCAAGTAATCCAGCTTATGTTGCAATAGGTGGAACCAACACAGATGCATTCGGAAGATTAAGAGTATCCCAACCATATACATTATTTGATTCTCAAAATAGATACGCAATAGATCCTCAATTTGATACATCAACTGTGTCGGGTGGATCTACAACTTATTTACCTAATGAATCATCTGTTAGAATGGATGTAAGCACTGCTTCTGGCGCTGAAGTAGTTAGACAAACTTTTAGATCATTTCCTTATCAACCAGGTAAAGCTTTATTAGTCCTTGCAACATTTGTAATGGCAACTGCTAAAACAAATTTAAGACAGAGAGTTGGTTATTTTGGAGTTCAAAATGGAGTATTCTTTCAGTTAAATAATACTACCAAGTCATTTATATTAAGAACTTATATTAGTGGTTCTGTTGACGATACAACAAGAAAAGTTGACCAATCTGATTGGAATGGAGATAAATTAGATGGAACAGGAGCAAGTGGTTTAACTTTAGATTTAACTAAACCTCAAATTTTATGGATGGATTTTGAATGGTTGGGTGTTGGTAATGTTAGATGTGGTTTTATTATTAATGGTCAATATATAGTTTGTCATACTTATCAAACTGCAAACGTTACTGGAACTTCTGTTTATATGACAACTGCAATTTTACCGGTAAGATATGAAATAACAAATACAGCGGCAACGGGATCAGCTTCTTATTTAAAACAAATTTGTTCAACTGTATTATCAGAAGCTGGTTATGAACAAACATCTATTGAACATGTTGCTACAATGACAAGTGCAACAGCTGGAAATTATATAACCACA
>Ga0114976_10002689_pt1 | contig 11119 bp, 11 predicted proteins | sample S_130805_EF_Meta_FD_87319 | JGI IMG/M metagenome (GOLD analysis project Ga0114976, IMG submission 87319) | Freshwater microbial communities from Lake Simoncouche, Canada to study carbon cycling - S_130805_EF_MetaG | ecosystem: Environmental > Aquatic > Freshwater > Lake | place: Lake...
CCGGTTCAGCCGGACAGGCCGGGGGCGCGGCGGGGGCCTGGCCTATACCGGTCCATTTTCCGGCAAGGCTTCGGTGCTTGTCTGTTCGCCGGGGGCCGCCGGCCCCCGGTGCTCGTTCCCTGGGGGCCGCCGGCCCCCACTGCTCATTCACAGCCGCATCCGCCACCTCGCCGCCCGTCCCGGGCGCTGGCCCGGGCTGCGCGCCGGCTGCTCGGCCGGGGCGCCGATTCCAGCCGCGGAATCAGGTTTAGGGGTTTAGTTCCTAAATACGAATCATGCCCGAGGCTTTGTCGGAGCTGGGCTTGAGCGCATTTCCATGAAACGAACTTCAATAAATTGAGGCGCGCGCCGACCCCCGCGGCCCTGGCCCGCCCCGGATCGGGTCGGCCGTCCTGTCCGATGCCCGCGCGCCTGGCCAAGGGTCGTGTCCGAAGCCTGCCGCCGCGCCCCGCGCCGGGAGTTTGTCCGAAAACGCCACCCCGTCGCCTCCCGCCCCGGGTTGTGGCACATCCCCGGGCAACGCCGGAGGAACCCCATCATGCCGACCCGCCGCAGCCTGCTCGCCGCGCCCACCTTCCTCGCCGCCTCCGCCGCGCAGGCCCAGGGGCAGGCCCAGGGGCAGGGCCAGGGCGGCTTCCCCGACCGCCCGGTCACCATGGTCGTGCCCTTCGCGCCAGGTGCGACGCCGGACCTCGCCGCCCGCCTGGTCTCGCCGCGCATGGCCCAGGCGCTCGGCCAGCCGGTCGTGGTCGAGAACCGCGCCGGCGGCGGCTCGATCGTCGGCACCCGCTCGGTGCTGCAGGCGCGCCCGGATGGCCTCACCACGCTAATGGGCAGCATCAGCTTCATGATGGCGCCGCTGACGATCGACCCGCCGCCCTTCGACGCCGCCGCCGGCTTGCGCGTCGTCAGCCTGATGGCGACCGTGCCGTATCTTCTGCTGGTGCGCGCCGATGCGCCGCCGAAGACCGTCGCGGAGTTCCATGCCTGGGTCCGCGAGAACCCCGGCAAGCTGAACTACGGCTCGGCCGGCAGCGGCACGCCGCTGCACCTCGCCGGCGCGATCTACGACCTGCTGATGGGCACGCGGATGACGCATGTCGCCTATCGCGGCGCGGCGCTCGCCATGGCCGACCTGCTCGCCGGCCAGGTGCAGGTCGTGTTCGGCGACGTCGGCAGTTCCGCCGCGCACATCAGGGCCGGCACCGTGCGGGTGCTCGCGGTCTGCGTGCCGCAGCGCCTGCCGGCCTACCCCGAGATCCCCAGCATGGCCGAGAGCGACCCGCGCCTCCGCGAGTTCGACATCTATACCTGGGCCATGCTGTCGGTGCCGAAGGCGACGCCGGACGGCCCGGTGCAGCGCCTGCATGCCGCGCTGATGGAGGCCGCGAAGCAGCCCGAGCTGCAGCCGCGCTTCGCCGAAGTCGGCTTCGACATGATCAACGGCAGCCCGGCCGAGGGCGACGCCGTCCTCGCCCGCGAGCAGGCCAAGTGGGCCCGTCTGATCAAGGCCGCCGGGATCAAGGCCGACCTGTAGCGCAGCCTAGCCGAATACCTCGTCCCAGGCCGCGAGCAGCGCGGCGTCAGCCTCCGCCATCGTCACCGGCAGGCCGAGGGCGGCGAGGCTCGTCACGCCGTGCTGGCTGATGCCGCAGGGCACGATGCCGCCGAAATGCGCGAGCTCGGGCTCGACGTTCAGCGCCACGCCATGCCAGCTCACCCAGCGCGTGACGCGGACGCCGAGGGCGGCGATCTTGGCCTCGCGGCCCTGCTCGACGACCCAGATGCCGACCCGGCCGGCGCGCCGCTCGCCGCGCACGTTGAACCGCCAGAGCGCCTTGATCAGCCATTCCTCGAGCGCGTGGACATAGCCGCGCACGTCGCGCGCCGGCACGGCGCCGTGCGGGTTCGCCAGGTCGAGCAGCACATAGGCGGTGCGCTGGCCTGGGCCGTGATAGGTCCATTGCCCGCCGCGGCCGGCGGTGAAGACCGGGAAGCGCGGGTCGACCAGCCCCTCGGGCGTTGCCGAGGTGCCGGCGGTATAGGTCGGCGGGTGCTCGACGAACCAGAGCAGCTCGGGCGCGGTGCCGGCGCGGATGGCGGCGACGCGGGCCGCCATCGCGGCGAGCGCATCGGGGTAGGGCGTCAGCCCCTCGGCGATGCGACGCTCGAGGGGTGAGGTTGAACCGGGGGAAACCATGGGCTATAGCGCCGCACCCTAACGGGTACGCGGTCGTGGCGGAATGGTAGACGCGCCAGCTTGAGGTGCTGGTGGGGGAAACCCCGTGGAAGTTCGAATCTTCTCGACCGCACCATTATTCGATTGGCTCCGCCGATCGAAAAATCCCCCGGAGGGATGCCGAAGCCGGTCGGCGCAGCCGATCCGCGGCACCGCCGCGGAAGGCGAAGTGATCGCAGACCCGCCCCCCTACGGCAGCAGCGCCGACTTCCCCGGACCTGTTATCGTTTAACGCGGCTGGCGTAGGCTACAGTGCGCCGTGCGAGGGCTTGCCCTACGTTTGCGGGGGCACGGCGCGATAGAGCGCGTCGAAGGCCGTCGCAAAGGCCGCTTCGCCGAAGGCGGTGAGGTAGTCGTATCCCACCATCGTGAACCGGACACGATCGTGAAGCTCCCGTTCCGTGCCGCTGGTGAGGTTGTTGACGCGATCCGCCAGCGCCTTCCGGTCTTCGGCATCCATGTTCTGGAAGGCGAGCACGGCCGCAGCGAGATGCGGCGCAACGTCGTTGAACTGATGCTCCGAGAAGCGTTCTGTCATGGCAGCCACGAGGTCGATCCTGCGGCCGGCGCGTCGGCGATCGACGTCCCGGTTCACAGCCGACAACAAGCTGTCGACCACGAATGCGGGTCCGACTTCAACGTCCGTACCGCCCGGTTGCTTCAACGTCAGCAGCTTCGATCGTAGGATCAACATGGCGCCGAAGCCGGCAATTAGGACCCGGACGAAGCCATCCGTCGGAGCGGCCAGCGTCGTACGAAAGTGCTCCAGCAGGAACAAGGCGACGAAGGCCGCCGCAGCATTCAGGGCAATGAAAGCGATGCCGGGTGGACTTGTTGCGACTTGCCATGGCTCATCGCGATAGCGGGCGATCAACTCTACCGCGCCGACCAGAGCCCCGATCACGGCGACCGCCAGGTAGCGCCGGAGGAAGGGATTTGCATCGGGCCAAGTCCGTGAAAGGTCGGCCTGCATCCAAGGCAGCGCAAGCATTCCCAGCACCAAGCCACCAGCCGTCAGCCATAGGGCAGCCCCCCATGGCCGACGGCTCTGGAGCGACCTGCTCGACATAGCTCAGCCAACCAGCCTTTCACCGGTTGCGGTGATTTCGTAGAGATGATTGCCGCGAACCTTGTCGACTTCCCGAAGTGCAACGGAGCCCCGATCGGTAAGTTCATGGATGGCGCGCCTGAGATCATCGAAATCGAAGTCCGGAACGCGGTCGGCCACCGTGGTGGCAATCTCGTCGAGAGACGCGACTCCATTCCGTGATCGTAATGCCTCGAGCCCGGGAACGGCATATCTGAGGTAGGCGCGCTCTCGCACTGGATCGGGCGTCGACGGCGCAGGCCCCTGGGTGGTGCCGGATGCGCCCGCGGACACGGGAGCGTTCGCCGCGTTGACCCTGAGCTGGGTGGACAACAGGTCGCTGCTCCAGAGAACACCCTTGCCGGACTGCATAACCAGACCTCCTACCTTACGATTATATATGGCGCCGCGGACCGCATGGAAGCGCCGTCCGCCGCATCGCCGCTACGGCAGCAGCGCCGATTTCCCCGCCGTATCCGCCCGCACGATCTTCCAGTAGGTGTCCTTCCGGCAGACCTTGTCGCCGCGGAACTCGTAGAGGTCGACGCCCTGCGCATCGAGCGTGAGGCCATCCGTGCCCCGGCCGGTGACCCGCCAGACCGTCACCGCGCGGTGGCCGGCGGTGTATTCGTATTCCGGCGCCCAGTGCATGTCGGGGATGAGCTTGAAGCGATCGGCGAGCACGGCGCGGATCGCGGCCTTGCCCGTGATGGTACGGCCGACCGGCTCCGGCCCGCTCGCCATGTAGAAGACCGCGTCCTCGGTGAAGTGGGAGAGGATGCGCTCGACGTCGCGGCTGTTGAAGGCGGCGCCGATCTCCTGCAGCAGGGCGATGGTCACGGGGGTGTCGGTCATGGCGTCGAAATCCCAGTTGGGCTGGCAGGATAGGCTGGCTTCACCGCGGATGGCAGCGCGCCCGAATGTCGCATGCTTCGACAATGGTGCGGACCGGTAATTCTTGACTCGACCTCAATGCAGGCATGTACGCTGTATTCATCATCGACGGCGTCATTCATCATCGACGGCGTCGAAGTGCGGAGGGAGCGTGGATATCGACGAACTCGCCGACTGGATCGGGACGTCGCCGCGGGGTGTCGAAACCGCGGATCACCCGTCGCCGCACGCGCGGCGTGTGTCGGTCTTCTGGACGATGATGGCTGAGCGGCTTGGACTGGACCGCGCGGCGCTTCTCGGTCCCGAGGCCCGCTCCGTCCGCACCTGTGTCCTGCTCGACCTGATGCTGGAATCCTCGCCCGCGCCGAACAGGTCGATCCTCCTGGTCGATCCCAGCGAACAGGATCGGGCGGTGCTGCATCGCATGCCGCGTGTCGTCATGCTGGCGGCCGGGGCGGATCACCAGGGTCCATGTGCCGCGATCGTGTTCCGGACGACCGCCGAGCAGATCGCCGCCGGAAGCCTGCCGCGAATCCTGACCGTCGAGCCTTCCGGTACCGGGAACAAGCTCATGGTCGTCACCTGAAGAGCAGCGGCATGGGCGTGACCTTTGCGCAGGCCGAGAGGTTCTTGGATGACCACGACCGGCGGATTCCGGTCGCGCGCATGCACGATCGATCCCATGCGCCCGATCCCCGGATCATCACGGGACCCATCCGCGACAGCGATGTGCCGGCCTATGCCGGGCGGGCGTTCGACCTGCCGCCCGCCGATATCCTGAAATTGCTCGACGTGACGGTGTTCGACTACGGCCTCGTTTGGCGACAGGGCGCTGTCCTTGCCGATCGCCGCTATACGGTCGCGGCAGACGAGTTCGACGGAAACTCGGAGTTCTTTTCCAGAGTTCGGGCGATGCGGGCCGGCGCCGCGTTCACCGATGTCTATACCGAGCGTGCGCCGCTGCAGCGTGCCGTCCTGCTCGGGCGTCGCGCCGACCTGGTGCATGGCCACTGGATCCTGGAAGTTCTGCCCAAGCTGGGCCTCATGGCCATGGCCGGCTTCGACCTGCGGCAGGAGGGGCTTCGATTCATCGTCCCCGCGAACCTCAAGGCCTATCAGGTCGACATGCTCGAGGCCTTCGGCGTGAAGGAGCGATTCCTGCACTTTCATACCGATGGCGATCGGCTACGGGTGGATGAGCTTTTCGTTCCTGGCGTTGCGCACGCGAACCGGGGCTACGTTGATCCCTTCTCGTTGCGAACGTACGACCATCTGGTCAGGCAGGGGCGAAGCGAGGGGCTGGAGGGAGCCGACATCTTCGTGACGCGCCGCATGCCGCCGAGCCATTCGCGCGAGTTGCTGAACCTGACGGCGATTGAGACCCTGATGCACAAGCGGGGGTTCGTCGTTTACGATCCTGCCGAGCGTCCGTGGCAGAATCAGGTTGCGACCTTTGCGTCGGCACGACGGATCTATGGCGTCGGCGGGTCTGGCATGCACAACACGGTGTTTGCGGGACCCTCGATCCAGACCCTCGTGCTGCAATCCTCGCACGTATTCAATTTCCTGCAATCATCCATTGCCGGCATACGCGGGCATGACGTGTCCTACTGCATCGGCGAGGCATTCGCATTCGAAGGGCGGCCGTCGTGGATAGGGAAGTTCTTTGTCGATCCGGACGACTTGATGGAGGCGGTCGAGTATTTGGATCGTCCGGCGCTCAATAATCCGGCCTATACTTTGAGCCGTACTGGTGGCGATCATCGGTGACGTTCGATGGGGAAACGAGCGGCGTGTCCCGAAAGGCGCTAGGCACGACGGGATTAGGTTGAGGATGCGAACTCGGGCCGCCTCCCCTGAGGACTCCTTCGATTCGCGGATCGATGGCGCTCGCTCAGGACTGTCGCTTCGCACGGGAACGGATTCACCGAAGCCACAGGCTTAGAAACGAGAAAAAAGAGATTGGTTGGCAGCCTTGAAAAAACTACGCGTCAACATAGAATATCGGTGATCAGTTCGGATTAATGGGCAACCTTAGAGTGCCACGAGGGCGCGCGGCCACATGTGTGGGTATGCTCGGAGGTATAAATGAGTTTTGGTACTATTGGGCAAAGATACAGCGAGGATTTCATTCTCGACGCTTGCTCTGAGCAGATAAGGCAAATCAGTGATCAGGCAGAAGCGTGGAATTTTTCCCAAGATATCCATCGATTCAAAGAAACAGTAAAAATATGCCCTGATGCTCCTGCCAAGGTTTTGGACCTCAGGTACAGCACCATCTACAGCCCTGTGCTTGCTAAGATCGCTCAATATGAGATAACGCCCTTACTAGGTCTGAGCATTAACTTCGAGGGGGACAGATATCCCTTCGAAGATGGAGAATTTGATGGCATAATGTGCTGTGAAGTTATTGAGCATTACACTGATGATCCGATGTTCTCAATGATTGAGATAAACCGAATCACCCGCGACGGCGGATTTTTGGTGCTATCTACCCCGAATGTTGTGGCTTGGGAGGCGATTTATCGCGCGCTTCGGCAAGACAAGCACCCTTCCCGCTGGCCTCTTTATGCCGGAGGCTTAGGGGCGCACTGTATTCATGCTAGAGAGTATATGGTTCCTGAAGTCGTCAGTCTTGTAGAGGGTGCAGGATTTAAGATTGAAGAGATTTACACTGCCAACTACGATCCACTAAAGGAGTATCCGGAAATTCCGGGATTTCCGACCGAAAATCGGGGCGAGACAATCTTTTGTCGCGCCCGCAAGGTGTCGAAGCCGCTCAAGCGTGCTGTGCTCGGAATCTATGGCCATGACGTGCCCTATACCGATTGATGTGCGGCTAGCATAAGAAGCGGCAATAGAGGCTGAGCTTGTTACTCGCCTAGGGCCTGGCGATACCGTCAGTGAGCGGCGATCTCATATCCCTAGCCGTCGCGGAGTTCCGCCCGTAGAGCGTATGTGACGTCCGCTGCCACGCTCCGTCTGCACACCCTGACGCCGCCCGCCCCCCATGGTAACCACCCCGTCCCACCGGAGCCCCACCGCATGGACGAGGATTTCCGCAAGGCCGCGCTCGACTACCACCGCTTCCCCCGCCCGGGGAAACTCGCGATCGAGCCGACCAAGCGCATGGCGACCCAGCGCGACCTCAGCCTCGCCTATTCCCCCGGCGTCGCCGCCGCCTGCGAGGAGATCGCCGCCAACCCCGACGCCGCCTGGGACTACACGACGCGCGGCAACACCGTCGCCGTCATCTCGAACGGCACCGCGGTGCTCGGCCTCGGCGCCATCGGCGCGCTCGCCGGCAAGCCGGTGATGGAGGGCAAGGCCGTCCTCTTCAAGAAATTCGCCGGCATCGATTCCATCGACATCGAGATCGAGGAGCGCGATCCCCGGAAGCTGATCGAGATCATCGCCCCGCTCGAGCCGAGCTTCGGCGCAATCAACCTCGAGGACATCAAGGCGCCCGAGTGCTTCGAGGTCGAGCGCGTGCTGCGCGAGCGCATGAACATCCCGGTCTTCCACGACGACCAGCACGGCACCGCCATCATCGTCGCCGCCGCGGTCCGCAACGGCCTCACGCTGCAGGGCAAGCGGATCGAGGACGTCAAGCTGGTCAATACCGGCGGCGGCGCCGCCGCGCTCGCCTGCCTCGACCTGCTGGTCACGATGGGGCTCCGGCGCGAGAACATCACTGTCTGCGACATCAACGGCGTCGTGCACAGCGGCCGGAACGATCTCGACCCCTACAAGGCGAAGTACGCCCGCGTCACCGATGCGCGCACGCTCGAGGATGTGCTGGACGGCGCCGACATCTTCCTCGGCCTCTCCGCCCCGCGCGTGCTGAAGCCCGAATGGCTGGGCAAGTTCGCGCCGAAGCCGCTGATCCTCGCACTCGCCAACCCCGACCCGGAGATCATGCCGGAAGCCGTGCGCCTGGCGCGCCCCGACGCCATCGTCGCGACGGGGCGCAGCGACTACCCGAACCAGGTCAACAACGTCCTCTGCTTCCCCTTCATCTTCCGCGGCGCGCTGGATGTGGGGGCGACCGCGATCAACGAGGCGATGAAGGTCGCCGCCGCCGACGCCATCGCGCGCCTGGCGCGCGTCGAGGCCAGCGAGGTCGTCGCCGCCGCCTATGGCGGCAATGCCCCGGTCTTCGGGCCCGACTACATCATCCCGCGCGCCTTCGACCCCCGCCTGATCCTCGAGATCGCGCCCGCCGTCGCCCGCGCCGCCATGGAGAGCGGCGTCGCCCGCCGCCCGATCGCCGATTTCCACGCCTATCACCGCGAGCTCGAGCGCTTCGTCTTCCGCACCGGCTACCTGATGCGGCCGATGTTCGAGGCCGGCCGCGCCCGCCCGCGCCGCGTCGTCTATGCCGAGGGCGAGAGCGAACGCACGCTGCGTGCCGTGCAGACCGTGCTCGACGAAGGCATCGCCGAGCCGGTGCTGCTCGGCCGCCGCAGCGTGATCGAGACGCGCGCCAAGGCGATGGGCCTGCGCATGGATTTCTCGCAGTCCGTGCAGATCCTCGACCCGGCCGCCGACGAGGCGGTCTTCGCGCCGCTGGCCGCGCTCTACGCCAACAAGGTCGGCCGCCGCGGCGTGCCGCCCGAGGCCGCGGCGCGGCGCATCGGCAACCGCCCGACGGTTGCCGCCGCCATGCTGCTGGAGACCGGCCAGGTCGATGCCGCGCTGGTCGGCGGCAGCGGCGACTGGATGCGGTCCTGGCACTACGCCTTCGACATCATCGGCAAGGCCGAGGATGCCAGCCGGGTCTATGCGCTCTCGGCGGTGATCATCCCCTCGGGCACGCTGTTCTTCGTCGACACCCACCTGCTGGTCGAGCCCACGGCGCAGCAGATCGCCGAGATGACCTGCCTCGCCGCCGAGGCGGTGCAGGCCTTCGGCATCGTCCCGAAGGTGGCGCTGCTCAGCCATTCGAGCTTCGGCGCCTCGCAGGCGCCGACCGCGCGCACGATGCGGGCCGCGCTGCCGCTGATCCGCGCCCGGATGCCGGCGCTCGAGGTCGATGGCGAGATGCACGCCGATGCCGCGCTGGTGCCGGCCATCCGCGCCCGCGCGGTGCCATCATCGACCCTGACGGAGACCGCCAACCTGCTGGTCTTCCCCGGGCTGGACGCCGCGAACATCAGCTTCAACTTGCTGAAGGCGGCGGCCGACGGGCTACAGCTCGGCCCCATGCTGCTCGGCATGAAGAAGCCGATCCATGTCCTGGTGCCGAGCGTGACCGCGCGCGGCATCGTCAACCTGACGGCCGTCGCGGTGCACCAGGCGAACGCGGGGTAGCCAGCGTCTGATCGGCGGAGGGTTCGGCGTATGCGCCGAACCGCCGCAGCCGTGGATCAGCCGCTTCTGGTATTCCGCTCGACCCCGATCGGCAGTGCCGCCAGCCGGGCCATCTCCTCGCGCGCGAAGATCCCGCGGTCGGCGAGGAAGGCCTCGGCGAGCGGCAGCGCATCGAGCCCCCAGAAGATCTCGCCATCGATCTCGAGCGTTGGCACGCCGAAGACGCCGACGGCGATCGCGCCGTCGGTCGCCGCGCGCAGCCTCGCCTTGGCGTCCGTCCCCGCGATCAGCCCCGCCGGATCGCTGGTGCCGAGCCGCTCGGCGAGTGCGGCGAACGCCGCCGGCTCGCTCGGATCGCGGCCCTCCTGCCAGACGAACGCGAAGGCCCGCCGCACCGCCACGTCGCTGGCGCCGAGCGCGGTCAGCAGCCGCTGCACCTCGAGCGAGCGGAAGGGATGCCGCGGCGGAAAGCGCAGCGGCAGGTCCATGCGTCCGGCGAGGTGCTGGACCTGGCGATAGGTGTGCAGCCGCTTCGGCGGCAACTCGGCCGGCCCGACCGAGCCCCAATGCGCGAGGATGGCGCCCAGCACGACGGGGTTGAGCCGCACCGGATATTCCTCGGCCAGCCGCTCGATGGCCGGCAACGAGAGCCAGGCGAAGGGGGAGATCACGTCGAAGTGCCAGGTGATGTTGGCCATGCCTATCCTCTTGCCGCGTGGTGGCGCGGGCGGGGCGCGGCCGCCCCACCACGCGCATTTGGTGCGGCCTGCGCCGCGACCTATACCAGCACCGTGCGCATCCTTTTCCTCTCGCTCTGTCTTTTCCTCGGCGCCGGGCCGGCGCTTGCCGCGCAATGCTCCTACCCGCCGCGGCCCGGCGTCGACTGGCGGCGCTGCCTGCTCGAGCAGCGCGACTTCACCGGCGCGAAGCTGGCCGGCGCGGTGCTGCGCGATGCCTCTCTGACCCGCGGCATCCTGGCCGAGGCCGACATGGCGAGGATCGATGGCCGCAATGCCCGATTCGTCGCCGGCGACCTGCGGGGCGCCGACCTCTCGGGCGCCAACCTGCTCTCGGCCGATTTCACCAATGCGGACCTCACCGGCGCCCGGCTGGTCGGGGCCGATCTGCGGCGCGCGCGGTTCTTCCACGCCGACCTGCGCGGCGCCGACCTGACCCGGGCCCGGCTGGACGGCGCCGACCTGCTGAATGCGGTGCTCGACGGCGCGCGCTGGACCGACGGCCAGCGCATCTGCGCCGCGGGCTCGGTCGGCGCCTGCCAGTAGCGCCGGCGCGGTTGGAGCCGTTCGCGGCCTGTTCTATACCCTTCGCCGTGCGCATCCCCGACCCGAGTCCCAGGCCTGCATTGCCCGTCCGGGGGACCGGCCGGTGAGCGACGCGCCGGACTACCTCGCCCGCCTGAACCCGGAGCAGCGCGCCGCCGTCGAGGCACTGGACGGCCCGCTGCTGGTGCTGGCCGGCGCCGGCACCGGCAAGACCCGCGTGCTGACCACGCGCTTCGCGCATCTGCTGAAATCCGGCCGCGCCTGGCCCGGCCAGGTGCTCGCGGTCACCTTCACCAACAAGGC
>Ga0114976_10002690_pt1 | contig 11119 bp, 9 predicted proteins | sample S_130805_EF_Meta_FD_87319 | JGI IMG/M metagenome (GOLD analysis project Ga0114976, IMG submission 87319) | Freshwater microbial communities from Lake Simoncouche, Canada to study carbon cycling - S_130805_EF_MetaG | ecosystem: Environmental > Aquatic > Freshwater > Lake | place: Lake...
TCGTTCTTCTTCAGGTATTTTTCGCCGCTTGGATTTGCCTCGGTCGATATAAAGTTTTGCACCTGCTTGAAAAGAGGTTTCGGGGACGATCGATCTTAGATATTGGATGGTTTCAGGGGGGACCACACCAGGAAAAGATGGGAGGCTTGGCAAGACTGCTTTTTCGCAAAGATAACCATTTGAGTTTGCTGGGATTTTTCGAAGCTTGTTAGATGGAATTTTTAAATAACTTAACGTTTCTTTCTGATATTCAGCTTTTACATCATTGACTATGAAGTGTTCAAAGAAATCTACTTCATACCCTGCTTTTTTTGCTAAGCGAACTCTTGGCAGAATATCTGTCATCCAGTGAAAGTAGGAATCTCCCCCCGTACTAGCCAGAATCAGTGAACGTCCGAACAATCGAGTTGTATGTGGCAATCTCAGTTTTCTGAATGTCCAATGCCGCTCTGGCGAACAAGACCATTCGATAGACACGCTTGAAATTAACAGGTTATCAGCGCTCACCACCCCAATAGTGGGACCAAATACAATGCTATTCTCCAGTTCCCGCACCCATGTTCGCTGGAATAATATCGATGTTTTTGCAAATAAAGGATGCTTTTTAGATAACAATTTAGGCAGGAGTGTAAAGGAAACCTCCCGCTCCTGATCCACTTCCTTCGACACCTGGTCGGACTCTTGATCAAGCCCAACAGGTCCACGAATCGGTATATTGAGCTTACTCCCTGCTTTTCTTGCTTCTACGATGATCCTACATCGCAGGTGGTTTACAAACCTCTTGAACCCTCCAGCACCTGAGGGGGCCCCACTCCGTGTCCTCAATGTTGCCACTGACTTTTCTCATGCTCGCGATACTGTTTCTTTTGTGCGTCCGATAAGATGACGCCATCAGACTCGAATTTAACAACTGTTTTTTCAATCAGAGCCAATGACTGCTCTTGATTGAACGAGTTTGAGTAAGAGGCCTTCCGTTCGAGTGTCTTGCTGACTACTTTCCCATAATAAAATGATTTATGCTTAATGATCATTAAGTTGTTTAAATAAAAATCTGAAAGAGATGCGAGGTTCTTGTCATATCTATATTGCTTAAGAAGTTGCGTCCGAAATGCTACAGCAGACCCCGAGGGACGCGTTTGACCTGAAATAAAGTTCTCAACAGCTTTGTTTTTCGGTTGTACACCTTTTTTTGCTGACCATCCGGTGATTCCAACTGTCTTGTTCGATTCTTGATAAACGTGATGTGCTTTTGCGAAAAAGAAATCAGTTCTGATCACTTCAAAAGCATATAAGAGAACCAACGGGAGAACTCCTGATACGTACTCCATATCCGCAGCAATCGGCAAGGAAATATCACCGGAAAGCCTGTCTATGGCTTGATTCAAGCACGGAACAATGCCCTGATGCTGTGAATTATATACAATTGAAAGGTGAAGGTTTTCTTTCTCTAGAGAGCGGGCATGTTCGATTTCTTCTGTGCGGCTACAGTCGTCGATGAGAACAATCTCTTTGGATGCGAACCAGAAAATCGATTCGATCGTATTGAGTAGTTTCCTTACATACCCCCAGTCATTTCTTACAGACCCGAAAAATGAAAACTTCATTAAAGTATCTTCAATTTAAGCAAGGGAAGTTTGCTACTGCCATCCCATGTCTTTGGGAAGTTCTGCCGGAAGATGAATCGGCACGCTTCCGCTGTTTGCGGTCCAAATCTGAAATATCACATTTCTTAATGTTTCCATTTTAACAGTTGCCGGCCTGTATTCAGGTCTTTGCATACTCATTATGTACTCGCTCATGTATCTTGGTGCATTTATTGCCTTTGTTAGGTTTTTGGTTTTGTATTGAATATCCCTTGTCAATCGCGCTTTTACGCATAAAAGGTAATCATCCTCGTAAACAATATCTTTTTTTTCATCGGACATGATCCAAGAGGTAATGTATTTAGAAAATGGGAAAGCACCAAAAGAAAATGCGTATTTTTCGACCGCAATATATCGTATATTGTTTTTATCTAAAACTGATTGAGATTCTTCTGGGGCCCCAAAAACCATTTTCCCCCAATCGGGCCCAAAGCTGTGCGATACCTCACTTTTAACATAGTTTCCCTGAGTCACGTTTTCAGGCCCACTGATAATAGATAAACATAATATTTTGTCAGAAGGTGGAAGCATGTTTTTTAACTTCATCCACGACATCGCCGCAGGGTTTATTCTTTTAGAAAGCTCCCAAGAGAGCGTCTTTCCAGATAGCCATCTAAAGACATCGCTTGTTTTACTGCCGAACGAGAGGTCGGTGTAAATTGCAAAATTCAAAAACATAAAATAAACGAGCACAGCTGGCAGAAGTTTTATTGCTGTTCTTTTCTTAAAGCTAATCTTCGCAAGAAAGAATAGTACTCCAGTAGATATAAATAGGCATATTCCTAAAGAGGCAAATGACAGAATTCTACCTAATGACGTTGCCTGACCCGTAAGAAGCCCGAAGGTTGATGTAAAAGAGATTAATATAATTAGAAACGTAACAGTCGGCGAAAATCTGATTCTGGTTTTAAGAAACGATACTAAATAGTATGGCGTCAGAAAAAGGATAAATACAAGCAAGGCGGGCCCACACACTTTAATAAAGTCAGTAATCTTTAAAAGGCTGAAGACCGACCCAAGTGAAGAAAATAAGTTTGATAGTGAAACCGCCCCAACGCCACTGCTTGTCCCGAGAATCAGATATTGGACAAGATAAGGATCAAAGAAGTCGTGAATCTTTTGAGGATTTGACAGGGCCCATGCCAATCGAATTGGTGTCTCCATCATCAATCCCGTTGTCCACTGATTATAGACAATTTGACCTATGAATTGTATCGCGACGAAAAATGCAGCGATTTGAAGTGTCCGCTTCTGACCCATCATTTCCGAAGACGAGAGAAACGATAATGTGACTAATGAACAAAATAAAGGCACAGATAAGGGCGGGGTTAGCATTCCAATCATGCCTGAAAAAGCGATTATTAAAAAGCAGTTTGCTTTTATATTTTTTTGGGCGCCATAACCAGCAAGACTACCCATGATTACAAGTATGCATGCAAAAACAACTTCATGACTTTTCCCAAAGAATCCCCATGTGTCTGACGCTTTTATTAACTGCATAACCAACATCAAAGCGACCGAGAAAATTATCTTTTGAGATTTTTTAGGCAGTTGATTTAGCAAAAAGAAACAACTTAATAAAAAGAATAGGAACTGGAATATTCGAAGGCTGTAAATGTCACCCCCCGAGAAGTAAAGAGTCAAGAATTGCAGAATTGCCCCCTTGGAGCAATAAAAGTGATACCAAAGTTCCCCCGGACCCCAAGATTGCTTTTGAAATACTTCAAGGTAATACGGCAGATAATGCAACCAAACGTCCCCATCGCGGTGAAAAGGGTTCACAATCTTTCCTAGAAAAACATCGATTGCTGCCACAATGAAAAAAACGTAGACAACAAATGGAATGACACTCAGATTGCAACATTTACGAACTAGTTCAGGGCTTTTCCTGATTAATTTTGTACTTTCATAAAGTACATTGATACCTAAAGCCAATAGCAGGATGCACTTGGCTGCTAGAAATGCCTCCAGATGCAGGGCGAGGGCGGCGTAAACCGCAAAGTAGACGATTGCAGTCCCTACAAATATTGAAAGAAGGGTAGGTAATAAATTGTTTCCCCTCCAAAATGATGATGAAATCAAGGTGCCTACGCAGTGAAAAGAGGTCAGTATGCTTAAATACAGTGCAAAGCGGTCCAAAAGAAAAAGCCACGAAAAGTATCCAGTAAAGAGGGTCCCGATTGGGTCGGTTTGATAAAAGCGCGGGCTAACCCTAGAAAGATAAATAAGACTTATTAGAAGCAAAATCAAACGTGCTATTGCCCTCAACCTGTATGAAAGTCCGATTTGATTTTTGTAAAGGCCTTGAATTATCTCAAGAACTAATAAGGCTGGAAATATCCAACGAAGACTTTTGGCATCTGGAAATGGACAGAATCCCTTGCTGAAGAAAAGAAAACATACAATTGCCACCACTGCGGATACAATCAGATAGCTGGGTGATTCAAAACGCCGACTGCTTGTGTTTTTCTTGTACTGAATCAGCAGCGACTCGCATATTTTTCTGAAGATTTGTCTCATTCCACCTCTTTGTTAAAGGCAATATATTGCTGTCCTCGGCCCCACAAAGAACGGAAGTGCTTTAGCGTCGCTTGATCCGCCTTGATATTCTCTTTGCTAAATTCATTTAGAGCTAATCTTATTGTTCTGGCATCTGGAGGAAGCAGTTTGCATATCTTTTTTAGTTTTATGGAAATTGTTTGCGCCTTTCTTTGCGAAGGAATCCCAGTAACGACATCTTGAAAAATTGAATCACAAATGCTGAGCAAGGCTTTTCCATCTGCCGTTGAGGAGCGGGTATGTGAGTTTTTATGATCTAGAAAGCTAAATATATTTTTATAATAACATCTTAAGGCATTTTGATTAAAATCTGGTCTCTTGATCGGTATTTGTTTATGCCAGCGCCAATCTTGGATAAAGCTTGGGGAGGTTCCGCGGACTGTGAACTGTTTGCCCACGCAATCCAGTGCATTCTCAATAGAAAATAGTCTGCCTACCCACGGGTGTATAATTTGATCTACGACCCAATCTTCCACCCGCCGCGTCATTCCTGACAACATTTGCAAGTCCTTGTGAAACTCTTTTTTTAAAATAGAAATTTTTTCAGGAATACTTTTCGCATTTAAAGCTAGCCACTGACCTCTGAACTTTCTCAAGATATCTGTGAGCACCCCAACAGAATCTACACATGTAACAATCATCAATCCTCCTGGCCTGACCAGTTTCATTATTTTTTTAAAGAATCTCACAGGGTTCTGCTGGAAAGGTATTGTGCCCTCGCAAATTACCACATCATATTCCTCTCCTTTTCTAAATTGGTTTAAATCCTGCAAGATGTACGTAAACTGCGATCTTGGGTAATTTGCTCGCAAGAGATTCTTGGTGTCTTGAAGACTTGTCAATGTCCCGTCGAGGAGCGCGCCTTTCTTAGGGCGAAGGGATGCCCAGTACAATACATTATGCCCATTCCCGGGACCAATTTCCAAAATTGACCGCCCCTTAAAATCGGATGAGGAAACACCTAATTGCTGGTAGAGATTTTTTCTTATGCAAAAGTGAGTTTTCTTATCCCACTTTTTCTGGCGGGTAGGGGTAAATCCGGCTTGTGCGTAAAAATCTAAAAAAGCTCTGCCTTTTCCCTTCTGTTTTTTCGTATTCATATGATGAACTTTCCCTCCTTAACTACGCGGCCGGTAAATGATAGGTGTTGTCTTTATTGAATATCCGCCTCCGAATCCGCTTTGATAACGCAGGTGGTTGCGCCAGAAAGATATGGGCCCCTTTTTGAATATTCCGCGGGGAGACAATCCTCTTGCCTTGGAAAAGCGCCCCGATTCGGGCCGGATCCTCGTCCACATAAAAATCAGGCTTTCTTTTAAGCCCCGCAACCAACCAGGTTGCTGCTATCGACGTACCAAATATGCCGAGTTTTATAGGTTCCTTTGCTATTTCGTCTAGTTTTTCAGCCGTTTTCTCCAACCATTTAAGGCTTGCCTCAACTTTTTCAAATTCGTTTTTTCCATTTTTTGCGCGCCTGCCGGATATCGACCGCAGATCAGGAACCGCAAGTAGGCTAATTTCCTTTTTCACCCAATGAGGAGAAATGAATACGACCCTAAAACCGCTCCGATTTAAAAGCCTTCGGATCGAGCTAATGGAAAAGTGGCTTGCATGATCGATGGTTAAAAGCTCAAAGGGGTTTTTTTTATGAAATGGAACTTGAAGAAACAGTAATCCGTTAGGAGCTAGCATTCGTTGAATTTGATTAAGAAAGTTTTCCGGCTGAACAATATGTTCAAGAACATGAATGAGCGATATTAATTCATATTTGTGATGAATTGCTTTTAGATCTCCAATAAATACTTTGCGTACACGGGGGAGCTTTTCGACAAGGTTCTTATATTTCTTGTTATACTCCGTCCCATAAAGATTCCAATGAGGGAGCCTCGCCCCCATCGCTTTTAAGAATGCTCCATTCCCACAGCCTATGTCTAAAGCTTTGCCTCTTCGCTTTAGCTTCCATTTCGCCAATATTTGATCGAGGATCCATTCTGATCTCGCTTTATAGGCACCAGTTTGCACATCAAATACCTTCTGTTCCTCGCCCATTCCTTGATAATAGATGGAGTACTTCGCGTATATTTTTTTTATTTCTTTAAGCCATTTGTTATCTGTGGTCGCCTGGGTCAGGCCGCAAGAAAAGCAGGTTGCAAGATTGCCGCCAGGGGACCAAGGCTTACAATCCGATGAGACACGGTAGAATTTTTTAAATCTCGAGTGCGTCTTTATTTTTTCTGATCCACAACTATGGCAGGAAATTACTTTCATGAGTTCATTTCTTTAAATACTTTTGTCAAAGTATCCTTAGCGTTTTTGGGAGAACCAACCCTATCGCTCGGAAGATGCGGCTCGAGTAAAGAGTGAGAGCGCTGAATCTCCTTGGGTGATGCAACTCCTTTGACCAGCTCCGATGTAACACCTTTAACATCCGCCATCCACTTAGCAGCTGTTTGATAGGAGATTTCACAATCACCAGAAAGGTGATAAGTCCCCTTTTTGAATTCTTTGATCAAATGGATAATATTTTGAGCCACATATTCCAAGGAAATAGGACAAAATAGCAGGTCTTTATATGCTTCGATCGTTTGGTTTTTGGCTAACCGGGCGCTCCAGTCGCAGAAAAGACGTAACTTTGGATGAACAACTTTTGTTAGCCTTACGATAGCTGAATTTGTTAGATTCGCTTGGACAAGTTCTTCTGCCTGTGCTTTTTGCTTCCCATAAACCGATTGCGGGTTTTTAGGTGTCTTTACGGACGGCCTAAGGATCGTCCCGCTAAAAACCTGCTCGCTAGATAGAAATATCATTTTCTTTTTCTGCTTTTGAATAGCTTGGGCGATAGTTCCTGGTGCTTCGGCGTTAATTTTCCAACTCTCCAAGGAGTTTGTTTCGCACCATTTCATAGATGTTGCTGCAGCACAAAGAATGACCATATCTACATTTGTAGGCGGAACCCAATCATCTTTGATGGAGGCTAAATCAAGATAACAAGGTGAGCTCTCTTCCTCTCGGCTGGTGAAAGTGACCTCCATCCCTTCTGCGATAGCTAAATCTGTAATCGCACTTCCAATGCAACTGCTTTTCCCAATAATCATGATTTTCATTCATGTTTTTCCCTGCTCCGAACGCCACAGCCAAGCGCGAATAAGTAGTGGGCCATCGGATAAAACCCAGTATGAACAATTTCGTCATTCATGGAGAAGATGAATACATTTTCGAAGAACTTTTTCATCAGTTCCTTTAGTTCATGAGCCGTTTTGCAGTTTACGTGACCTTCTAAACTTGGTGGAGATGCGTAAGCTTGTGATTCAAGTGATGGAGTGCCAACAATGCACACCCCGTCTTTTCGAATCGACTTTGCCATGTTCTTTAAAAACCTTTCCTCATTTTTCGCATGGATATGTTCGAGAACATCACAAGAGTAAACTGCTTGAAATGAACCATGCACAGGACTTTTTAACATATCGTGAATCTTGAACTGAATAGGCCATTTGCCTTGTGGCCTCTTTTTTGCATCTCGGATAAATATTGGGTCGAAATCGGTAGCCAAGAGGCTCCCGACTTCTTGTCGGACGATGCGAGATCCAAAGCCATCCGCGCACCCCACTTCCAAAACACTCTTCAGTCCGCTTAGCATTTTGGCTATAAACTTGTATCGACTAAGAAGGAAGACCAGTCGCCGTGGATCATCCCTCCAAACCTGCTGACTCATCAATCCAAGGCTTTCTTGTTTTTTTACCGAAAGAAGAAACTGGTACTGTTTTTCTTTGGTTTTCATTTGAGTTTCATCAGCCTTCTTTTTATTATTCTTCGAAATAGATGCATTGCTCCAAGCATGTTTTGCCGTGTTAAAGCTGTTGATATTCCATGCCTCCGTTCGACTGTCTCCACTCCAACCTCACTATACGTCCTGCCTAGGGCAAGACTTTGGCAAATAAAGTCCGCCTGAAAACTAAAGCCGAGCTTTGGGCGGCAATATTCAATAAAGTCGTCTCTCTTAGCCACCGTTAGCCCATTGTAATATTTTATTTTGTTTCCTGAAAGGATATTAACAAGACGAGTATACAGCCAGGATATTCCCCTTCGGAGGAATGTTTTGCCTGGGCACTTTATGTGGTATGGAATTATCAGATCTTTTTTACCAATATTCGAAAAGATCTTATTTAGGGCTTCAAACGGCTCAACATCGTCTCCACATATTAATCGGAAGTATCTTCCCGAACTAATGTGCAGTGCCCGAACAAAGTTCCGTGCCAATCCCACATTTTTTCCTCTTTTGACAAAACGGATCCTTTCGGTTGGATTTTCTTTAATCCACGTTTCTATACACTTTGCCGAGCTGTCTGTGCTGGCATCGTCGACTACTATTATTTCAAAATTGATGTGGTTGGCTTTTAGAGCCTGTACAAGATTATTTAGCGTTGCGTGAATATGGTTCTCTTCATTGTAGCACGCCACATAACATGTTAAGTCTGTTGATTCCTTTGTCATTTTACGAAAGCAATAATAAGTTTGCGCGATAAACTTTCCTTGTTTTTTTATAATTTTATAAGAACTCTTCCCGCTTCTCCCGTCCGGATGGCCTCTAACGCAGGATTGATTCTGTCCAGCGGGAACTCATGGGTGAACAGGCCATCCAATTTCATTTTTCCCTGTTTCATAAGCCGGATAAATCTTGGAATTTCCACATCGGGAACCGAACTGCCTCCGTGGGAACCCTTAAGAATTTTTTTAAAGTGTAGGGGCAAGGTATAAATATTCACGTTATCACCCTTCCGTGGAACACCCACTAAGATGGTTTTGCCGTCTGGATGTGTTAACTCATACGCGGTCTCAATCACCCGGGCATTCCCGGTTGTGTCCACAACCACGTCTGCACCCTGAGTCCCAAGTAGTGCTTTAATCTTATCCAAATAATCAGGTTGCGCTTTTGAGTTAAACGCATGGTTTACACCCCATTTTTTAGCCATTTCGACTTTGGCTTCCACAATATCCACTCCGATAATTGGATAGGCGGACACCATCTCTGCGGCCTGCGCAATGTTCAGTCCCACCCCTCCCACCCCGAAAATGACCACACTTTGTCCTATTTTGATCTGGGCATCGTTGTTCACCACCCCCACCGCCGTGGTGACCGAACACCCAAACAGTGGCGCCAGCTTTAAATCAAAGTCCTTCGGTATCACTGTCAGTCGATTTTCAGAAATAACCGCCTCATCATTGAAAGTTGTCACCCACCCAGCATTCACCGTTTTACCGTTCCAATCATACTTGGCGGGTTCGGCCTGCAGTCCCGAGCTGAGCCTCCAATGCAGCACGACGTGATCCCCTGGTTGGACGGTTTTTACTCCGGGGCCTATTCTCTCCACCACGCCCGATCCCTCATGCCCGAGGAGATGCGGAAGAAACTTGTCGGGACCCTTGGCTCCCTCGATTTCATTGATTTGAGCCCCACAGATCCCACTGTAGTGAACCTTGACATGAACTTGGCCGAAGGAAAGTTGCTCCGGCATTCGGAGGTTAACAACCTCGAGGGGCTGCTTTGTATTAACTAAAATTGCTGCCAACATATAATAAGATCTGCCCTATTCTTTTCTAATATCCACTAGCTAGCCAACCCCAACAAATTTATTTACTCTCGGTCGTTCAGCAATCCTGAACGTACATCTCGTCCCTCATTTAAGACCCACAATAACTCAGGGTACTTACTCAAGACATGGTTACTATCTCTTTTTTGCGTCTCACTAAATGCAGTCTGCCATTCATTCGATATACCCCTGCGGAAATGGATGCCATTTTCCTTTTTAGGCAATTCAAGTTTCCTTATTCGATGCAAGCCAATGAACTTGGCAAGTCTATCAAAGTAACCCTCAACATTTTCACTAAAATCAAGATAGTGCGATGCCGCTATGTTGTTCACTCTTGGATCTAGCATTTTATTCCACTCGTTTAGCCACTCCATCTGAACTGGAAGATAGTTTTGAATGTGCCAGTCGATTATTTCGCCGATAGGCCGTTTCCAATCTTCTTCGCTCATGACTGGACAAGCCCTCCACAACTCGTCAGCTTGTTTATTCCTAACAAGCCGGAGACAATGGTGAACCCAGGAAATTAGCGCATCCCTCGGATCCCTCACGTGAAGGATTAACTTTATTTTAAATTCTTTGATTAGCTGCAGGTTGTTCGATGTGCAGGCGATGTGCTCTTGCGAAACGAAATTTATATTTTTGCTGTTTCGTATTACGTCAAAATTCAAACTGTCGCAAGGAAAACACCCCGATGTTGTAAATATTCTTTTGAGTCCGTAGTTTTTTTCCAGTACTTCTAAAATATAAATAGAAGCGCTTTTAGGCAGCGTGTTTAGGATAAGTCCGCTCATTTTTGAAACTGCAATTTACCGTATTAAATTTAGGCTGTTCGGTTGTAAATCTATTTTTTAATCGAAGTAAATAAATTCGTAATCGCCCGTATATCCGAAATGTCGGTAAAGCCATATCCATTCAGCGGTATCAAAAAAGGATTCACAGGTCAGGGCCCAGCACTGGAGATTGAACTGCTCAAGTTCATTTCGGTAACTCTCCAGCATGATGTAGCCATGCTTGCCCACCCGCTCTACTTCAGACAGAGCTGTGGCCAATTCAAAGAGTCGGAGATTATGAAAACAGCCCAGCGAAATCACGAGATCGAAAGACTTATCCCCAAAAGGATAGCGATCTTGAGCGCGGTATTTAAACAATTTTCCCTTCACATCGGGATGGGCGTTGGCCAAGCCGTGATTGGAGACATCGAAACCAACCACCTCAAGTTTTGGCTCTAGTTGAAGCAGCTCATAAAGAAGAAAGCCTTTCCCACACCCCACGTCGAGAACTTTGGAACCGGCCTTGAGCCCATAGGTCTTAATCAACCCTTCCGCTACA
>Ga0114976_10002692_pt1 | contig 11115 bp, 4 predicted proteins | sample S_130805_EF_Meta_FD_87319 | JGI IMG/M metagenome (GOLD analysis project Ga0114976, IMG submission 87319) | Freshwater microbial communities from Lake Simoncouche, Canada to study carbon cycling - S_130805_EF_MetaG | ecosystem: Environmental > Aquatic > Freshwater > Lake | place: Lake...
AGATAAAAAAATAATTATAAAATGTTTGAAAAAAAGTGATGATTCTTTTCAATATTTAAATGAAAAGGACAGAGACAATGATTATTTTGCTTCATTAGCCTGTTATCGCAATGGTTATGCAATCCAATTTGCTAGCGAAAGAATAAAAGATAATAAAAAAATTGCCTTATATGCTGTTAACTCAAATCCTTTTTCGTATAGTTATTTAAGCAAAAGACTAAAAAAAGATAAAGAAATAATCAAAGCTTATAAAATTTCTAAAAGAAAAGAACAAATAAGATGGAAAAAAAAATAACTAAATAATTGTGCCTAATTTTATTATTAAATATTTAATTATTTTTAATAATTTTCTTAATATGGTTATCTAATTTTTTTAATTCCTTATTCGGATCTTTAAACCAGTCTGTTGACCAAATTCTATAAATATTCCAGCCTAATCCTTCCAAAATTTCCTGCCTTAAAATGTCTCTATCTCTCGCTGATTTAGATGAATGATAAGCTCTGCCATCACACTCTACACCGAGTATAAAACCATCAGGAAAACTTTTGTGCTTTACTCCAATGTCAATAAAAAATCCAGAAACTCCAACTTCATGAACAATCTCGTATCCCATTTTCTTAATTCCTTCGCCAATAAATAATTGAAAATCATTAGGAGGCTCTCTCCCAGTTGATATATCTCCGATCTCTAACTTTCCTGTCTTCGCATACTCTATATAAGATTTTAATATTTTTCTTCCCTCAGGAGCACCCTCAGATTGGATATCGCTTGAATTTAAAGAAGTATATAAATGCAGATCATGTCTTGCTCTAGTAAAAAGTACATTTAGTCTTCTTTCTCCGCCCTTATTATTTATCGGTCCAAACAGCTGTCTTACTTTTGCGTTCGGACTTTCTGGCCCAAACAATGTTGACACAAAAATAACATCTCGTTCATCTCCTTGTACGTTTTCTAAATTTTTTACAGTAAATTCCTCACCAGTATCTTTCCATGAATTTTCATACTCTTCTATAATTGGAAACTCTAATTTTTTTTTATTTATATCTTCCTCGATAGATTCTGCTTGAAATAAATTCATAGTAACAACAAGGCAGCTTTTAGATTTTTTATCACCATCTCCTCTTCTAATGTTATCTTTCATAAAGGGTATCAAATTAGAAATTAATTTATCCTTTTCTTGAATATTTATTTTACCTTTATAGTAGGCCTCTATTTTATTTGAATGAATTGCTTTTTTAATAATAGGTGATGGGGGAATGATAAGTTGATTTTGATAAAAATGATGATTTGAAAAATCAATTAAACTTTGGTGACGAGATCTATAATGCCATTTAAGCATTCTATTCAATTTAAATCTTGAATTTGCTAAATCTAAAATTGATTCTTCAATTAAATCTTCTTCTTCATCATCATCAGCATCCTTTAATTCAAAAGAGCTTCCTGGTGGCAATTGTTGTTGATCTCCAACAATAACACATTGCTTGCTTCTGGCTAAAGCGCATATCGATTCTTCCATTCTCATTTGAGAGGCCTCATCAATAATCAATAGGTCAAAAAAATCTTCTTGAGCAACAACTAATTCAGACAAGACTGAAGGGGACATTATAAAGCAGGGCTTCATATCAAGAAGCGCTTGGGATGATTTTTTAATAAGTTCACGAAGTTTAATTCTTGGAGCTTTTTGGCTTGTAATCCTTTCTAACAAAGCCTTTTCTGTACATTTCTTAGTTTGACCGTGATTAATACCTGGGGTTATACGATCGGTTGATAAATTGTTGTAAAGTATGATTTTTTTTAACTCCGCTAAAGATTTATCATGAATTTTAAATTTGCTTCTTAACTGATCTAATTTAGCTCCATCGAAAGTTGTTAAGTCAGGATATAAATCATAAGCTCTTTTTAATAATGAGTTGTAATATAATGTTTTAAATAAATCTTCATAAGCAACATCTGCTCTATCATGACCTTCTATGATTTTAATAAAATTTTTCTCAATAGATCCTAACAAATCTTCTGAACTAGAATAATCAATCCATTCATCTAGTAGTTCTAATTTTAAAACTTCAATTTTATTTTTAATATCTTTAAAATTTGCAAGATTGTATAAATCACCAAAAAAAACTTTTTGATCTAAATTAACGTTTAATGTTTCAAATTTATTAATTAATTCTTTTAAATCAATTGATAGTAAATTTGTTATATTATTTATTTTTTGAATTAATATTGGTTTTTCTAAAACTAGACTTAAAATTTTCTTATCAAAACGACCAAAAATTAAGTTACCGTTATTAATTATTTCATCTAGTTGCTCTAAATTTGTATTTTCAGCATTAAATATATCACCTAATATTTTTTTATATTCTTGATTTAGCTTAAGATCATTTTTAACTAACTTAAGTTTAGAATATATTTTGGAATATTTAATATAATCATTAAGTTCTTTTGTGCATTTACTCTTCTCAAAAATTTCAATATTCTTTTTCATATTCAAATAATTATTTTTAGCTAACCTAAAATTAGTAGAAAAAAACGAAAAAAAAGAAGACTGTGAAATAATTTTTTTTAATTCATCTAATTTTTTAAAATCACTTATTTTTATGTTAAATATTTTCTCTATTTTTTTTTCTAAATTTAAATCTTCTTGAATTTCTAAAAGTTGGTTTTTAAGCTTTTTTATTAAATCTAGATCTGCTTCTTTTTTAAAAAAATTAATATATTTAGTAATCTGATCAACATTTTCTATTTTTGCTTTAGTGAAATTTTTAAGGTCCTCTATATTTTCTATTTTATTAAAAGTTTTTAGATCTGGGTTTTCTGTGACAAATATTTTTATTTTTCTTTCTATTTCTTCTATAGTCTCTTTAAGTTGGTAAAAAAGTTTAATTAATTTTTCTTTTTCATAAGGATTAATCTTTGTATTTAAAAAGCCAGACCACGGATGTTTTGTGATTGTTCCATATTTTTTAATTATATTTTTTGTGGCATCTTCATATTTTAATAAATTATTTGTAATTAATATAAATTCGTCACCTTTTATTTTTTCAAAAACATTTATTAATTTATCTAATTTATGATTAAAAATTTCTAAAAAAATTTTCGTGCGGCTAATATTTGAGAATTTAGATGTAAAGCCACTTATATCACAAACTTTTATACCTGAGTTACCAATGTTTGAATGAAGAATCTCTTTATACTGAATTAGTTTATTTTTTACTTCTTCTTCTTCTTTCTTTTCAATCTTATACAAATTTTCATTAAAATCTTTTTTTGAAATTTTTAATCTTTTTTTAATCTCCGCTAATACTTCTAATTTTCTGACTGCTGTACTTGTTATTTTTAGACAAAAATCTCCTAGTCCTGCCGCAACAAGTTTTTTATAAACAACCTCAAGCGCAGGTTTTTTTTCTGCACAAAATAATACAGTTTGTTTACTTGCCAATGCTGCGCCTATAATGTTAGAAATTGTTTGAGACTTTCCGGTTCCAGGAGGTCCTTGAATTGCAATATTTTTACCAGACATAACATCAATAATTGCGCTCAGCTGAGATGCATCAGCACTATTAATTAAAATCGGAACTTTTTCGGACATTTCTTTTTTATCTACATCGTAATCTTCATTTTCGAATCCACTATCAGAGTCATTTCCAGAAAAAATTTCTTGAAGAGTTTTTTGTTCACCTAGATTTTTCCAATTCTTAGGGTCCAAGTCATAGTACATTGCCATTTTTGCAAAATAAAAATGTCCAAGTGTTATGAATTTTTTTGTTCCCCATCTGTCTTTTTTAGAAATATTTTGTTCGGTAGATTTTAAATATTTTTCTGGAGTGTCTTCTTCTTCAAATTCTTTTAGAATTATGCCAAAATCTTTTTCTAATTTTGCTTTTAAAGCAATGTTGACTTGAATATCTCCACCACCATTTGAGAGTATGAATTCGGAACCTTTTTTTGTTTTTTTTTCTTCTAATTCTACAGGCATTAATAGCAACGGGGATAAAATTTTTTCATCACTATTTTCACTTTCCACCCATTCTAAAAACCCGATAGCTAAGTATAAAGTATTGACTCCCTTTTCCGTCAATGCTGTTCTTGATAGTCTTCTTATGGAATTAATTTTTCTTTCTAGATCTTTCGGTCTTAAAATTGTTTGTAAATATTTACTTTGATGAGGATTTTTATTATTAGATTCTTTTAATTCATAGTTTGGGTCTATGCCATGTTTTTTAGCATATTCATCAATCCCAATTATATCTATACTCTGTCTTTTGCCTAGACTAAGAAGTTTTCTAACTCTGTCTTTTAAACTTCTTTCAATTATAAGAGATTCTTTATTTCCCCCATCATATAGTTCCCCTAGTTCTATTACTTCTTTTTTATAAACTTCATCCTCTCTTTTAGCTATTTCATAAGCATCTAAAAAATCTTGTGATTGTTCGTCTTTTGGATCTCTTTCTTCTTCCGGAATTGATTTGAAAATGAAATTTTTTCCCTCTGATAAATCGGAATAAATTTGATTTATAGAAGCGTCAACTACTCTTACTTGATCTCTTTTTTTATCTTGATGCTTAAAATTTATAAGTTTATTTCTATTTGTGGTAGATCCTACTAAAATTTTCTCTCTAAGTTTTGCTATACTTTCTTTCGCAAATTTTATTTTTTCAGTATTCATACATCTAATCTCAGTATTTATATTCTCATGAGTAGGTTTTGGATCTAATTAAATAAAGTATATTTTTTATACGTATTATCATCAAAACATACAATATTATGATTTTTAAAATGGCTGTCTTAATTATAAGTGCTTAGATATTATAGAAAAATACATATTATGTTCGAACAGATATTTAAAAATATAGATGGTATTTTAAGATAAATTTTAAATGAAAGTAAAAAAAACAAAAAATAAAAAAGAAAAGGTTAGTAATTCGACCTTTGAGGCAGAACTATTTAAAGCTGCAGATAAACTTCGGGCTAACATGGAGCCTAGTGATTACAAGCATGTAGTTTTAGGTCTTATTTTTTTAAAATATATTTCAGATAAGTTCGACGCAAAATATCAACAATTGTTAAAAGATAGTCCAAAAACAGTTGAGGATCGCGACGAGTATATAGCTGAAAATGTATTCTGGGTTCCTAAGAATAGTAGATGGGAATATCTACAAAACAACGCAAAAAAAACAACTATTGGATCACTCATTGACGATGCACTTCGAGCAATTGAAAAAGATAATGAAAGTTTAAAAGGGGTTTTGCCAAAAGATTATGCACGCCCTGCACTTAATAAAATAATGTTGGGCGAGTTAATTGATCTAATATCAACTATTACAATTGGATCAGAAAAAAATAAAAGCAAAGATATTTTGGGACATGTATATGAATATTTTTTAGGACGATTTGCAGGAGCCGAAGGAAAAGGTGGTGGTGAGTTTTATACACCAAGTTCAGTTGTAAAATTACTAGTTGAAGTACTCCAACCATATAAAGGTCGTGTCTATGATCCTTGTTGTGGTAGCGGAGGAATGTTTGTGCAAAGTGAAAAATTTGTTACAGAGCATGGTGGTCGTATAGGAGATATTGCAATATATGGACAAGAGTCAAATAATGTTACTTGGCGTTTAGCTAAAATGAACTTGGCAGTTCGTGGAATCGATAGTGATATTAAATGGAATAACGAAGGCAGTTTTCATAAAGATGAATTTAAAGATGAAAAATTTGATTTCATTCTAGCTAACCCACCATTCAATGTCAGCGATTGGGGAGGAGAACGACTTAAAGAAGATGTAAGATGGAAATATGGAGTTCCTCCAGCTGGTAATGCTAACTACGCTTGGCTTCAACATATTATTCATCATCTGAAACCTAACGGTCGAGCTGGTATAGTTTTATCTAATGGAAGTATGAGTTCAAATAGCAGCAATGAAGATGTAATCCGTAAATCATTACTTGAAGCAGATTTAGTAGATGTAATGGTTGCACTTCCTGGACAACTATTTTTCAGTACACAAATTCCTGCTTGTTTATGGTTCTTATCTAAAAATAAAAAAACACGCAAAGGTCAGGTTTTATTTATTGATGCTCGTAAATTAGCCTCAATGATAAGTCGTTCACAAGCTGAAATAAATAGTAAAGATATTAAAAAGATTGCAAAGACTGTATCTGATTGGCGAGATGAAAAAGACACATATAAGGACATAGCAGGTTATTGCTGTAGCGTTAGTTTGACAGAGATTGCTACCCACGGACACGTACTCACACCAGGTCGTTATGTAGGAGCTGAAGAAGTTGAGGATGATGACGAAGCGTTCGCAGACAAGATGCAAAAGCTAACTAAAAAGTTAGGTGAGCAGATGGCGAAAGGTGCTGATGTTGATGTAGTGATTAAGAAAAAACTTAGGAGCCTTGGCTATGAGTTCTGAGTGGTCTATTCTAAAAATCGAGGATATTGCCGAACGGGTTGGAATGGGACCTTTTGGCTCATCGATAAAAGTTGAAACTTTTGTGGAGAGTGGAATTCCAATTATAAGTGGTGAGCACTTGCACGACATTACTTTGACTGAGAAAAAATTTCGTTTCATCACAGAACAGCACGCTACACAACTAGTTAAATCAAATGTCTTTCGTGGAGATGTTGTTTTTACACACGCAGGAACAATTGGACAGGTATCAGTAATTCCTGAGGACTCTAAATATGTGAAATACATACTTTCACAACGTCAATTTTTTATGCGTTGTAACAAGGAGTTAGTAAACCCCTTGTATGTTGCTTACTTTTTCAAGTCACCACAAGGTCGGCATAAACTTCTTGCAAATGCCTCGCAAGTCGGAGTGCCCTCAATAGCAAGGCCTGTTACATATTTGCGCTCAATAGAAATCCCTGTTCCTCCGCTTGCAATTCAAAATCAAATTGTATCGGTGATTGAGTCGATGCGAGACCGCATCACACTCCTACGCGAAACCAACGCAACACTAGAAGCTATCGCCCAAGCATTATTCAAGTCTTGGTTCGTGGATTTTGACCCTGTACGTGCAAAGTCAGAAGGTAAGTTGGCTGAAGGTATGGATGAAGCTACTGCAGCACTTTTCACTGATAGCTTCCAGCATAGTGAGTTAGGTGAGATACCGAAGGGTTGGAATATAGGTAATCTTGGAGATATTTTTACGCTACGCAACGAAAGAACTAAGCCCTCGAATCAAACCTTTTTACTGCCATACGTGCCAACAGAAAGTATTGACTTCAAGATGCTGTTTTTAAATACATTTAAATCTGGAAATGAAGCAAATAGCAGCCTTATTCTTTTTAAAGAAGGAGATATTCTCTTTGGTGCAATGCGTCCATACTTTCATAAAGTTTGTATAGCACCGTTTAATGGGGTCACTAGAACCACCGTATTTACTCTTACGCCTAAAGATTATTTGAGTACTGCTTTTGCTTTGCTACAAGCGTTCCAAGAACAAACAGTTAGCTATGCAACTAAACATTCTGAAGGATCAACTATTCCATATGCAAAATGGAAAAATTCTCTTGAAAAAATGACTATAGTGATTCCAAACCAAGGATTGCAGCGGAAATTTAGTGAAATTGTTATGCCATTGATTAAAAGTGGAAATGAAAATTGTTCACGTTCTAGAACTTTGGCAAATTTGCGTGACACGCTGCTTCCACGCTTAATCTCGGGACAGCTGCGTATCGTTGACGCTGAAGCAGAAATTGAAAAGGTAAGCGCTTAGTGACATTTTTACCTGAATTTGCTGTAGAACAAACACTGTTAGAACAACTTACTAAACTAAAATATAAAGTAGAAACTGAAGATGATATTGGTCCTGATGGAAAATTTCCAGAAAGAGAAAGTCATTCAGAAGTTATATTAATTAAAAGATTATTAGATGCTGCTAAACGTATTAATAACAAAATACCAAAACAAGCGATTGAAGAAGCAGTTAAGAAATTAACCCAAAATGAATTACCTCAATTAACAGCTGAAAATAGACGTATACATAAATTACTTATTGAAGGCGTTGATATTGAATACGAAAATAAAGAGGGCATTATATCTGGCAAAGTTAATTTAATAGATTTTGAGAATATTGAAAATAATGATTGGTTAGTTGTTAATCAGTACGTTGTAATTAATGGCGATCGCAATAGACGACCTGATGTTGTTGTTTTTATTAATGGTCTTCCCATTGCAGTAATTGAACTAAAAGCACCTGGAAGTGATAGTGGAACAATGATTGGGGCATTCAATCAATTACAAACTTATAAAGATCAAATACCAGCACTATTTAAAACAAACTCTTTATTAGTTATTAGCGATGGACTTACTGCTCGAATAGGAAGTTTAACATCAGATTTTGAAAGATTTGTACCTTGGCGAACCGTCGATGGAAAAGAAATTGCAAAAAAAGGACTACCAGAACTTTCAACATTAATTGACGGCGTTTTTGAAAAGAGAAGGTTATTAGACTTCATAAAAGATTTTATAGTTTTTAGTGACACGGGTGAAGAGTTGGTAAAGATTATTGCGGGTTACCATCAGTTTTTTGCAGTTAAGCACGCTCTTAATTCAACTATCAAAGCCACATCAAGCAAAGGAGACAAACGAGCAGGAGTTATTTGGCACACTCAAGGTTCAGGTAAAAGTTTATTAATGGCTTTTTATGCTGGTCTTCTAATTAAATCTGCAGAAATGAAAAATCCCACAATAGTTCTGCTAACAGATCGAAATGATTTGGATGATCAACTTTTTAATACATTTAGTGCATGTAAAGATTTATTAAGACAAACGCCACAACAAGCAGCTGATAGAGAGGATTTGAAGAAAATTTTAAATAAAGCTAGTGGTGGAGTAATATTTACTACTATACAAAAATTCTCACCTGAAGGAGCATCATCAACACATCCTGTTCTTACAGATAGACGAAATGTGGTTGTGATAGTTGATGAAGCACATAGAAGCCAATATGGATTTAAAGCAAAAGTTGATAAAAAAACTGGTGAGATAGATTATGGATTTGCAAAATATTTACGTGACGCATTACCGAATGCAAGTTTTATTGGATTTACAGGAACACCTATTGAAAAATCAGATGTTAACACACCAGCAGTATTTGGTAACTATGTTGACGTTTATGATATTAGCAGAGCTGTAGATGATGGAGCCACCGTTCCTATTTACTACGAGTCTAGATTAGCAAGAATTGAATTAGATAATGATTCAAAAAGTTTAATTAATAAAGAAATTGAAGAATTAACAGAAGATGAAAGTGAAGAAGAGCAGGAACGTTTTAAAAAAAAGTGGGCTACTATTGAAGGAATAGTTGGGAGCGATAAACGTATTAAATTAATTGCTGAAGATTTGGTAAATCATTTTGAAGCGCGACTCGTAGCTTTGCCAGGAAAAGCAATGATTGTTTGTATGAGCCGTCGTATTTGTATTAAATTACATGACGCAATCGTTAAAATTAAACCAGATTGGTATAGCAAGGAAAACAAATTAGGCAGCATTAAAATTGTTATGACAGGAGCTGCAAGCGATCCTCCTCAATGGCAAGAGCATATTAGAAATAAAAAAATAAGAGATGATTTGGCAAAGCGAGCGCGTAATTTTAAAGATGAGTTAAAGATAGTTATAGTTTGCGACATGTGGCTTACAGGATTTGACGCCCCATCCATGCATACAATGTACATAGATAAGCCCATGAGAGGTCATGGATTAATGCAAGCAATTGCTAGAGTAAATCGCGTATTTAAAGATAAACCTGGCGGATTAATAGTCGACTATATTGGCGTTGCACAAAATCTTAAGTCTGCATTACAGGAATATAGCGTAAATGACCGAGACAAAACTGGAATTGACGAGAGCAAAGCTATTGAAGTGATGTTAGAAAAATATCAAGTTGTTAAAGATATGTACCACGGCTTTGATTATAGCACCGCTTTAAAAGGAACAGCACAACAACGAATGGTAATGATGGCTGGAGCAATTGAATGGGTGCTAAACTTTCAGCATAAGCAAGCCTCATTAGAGAAAGATAAAGAAGCTAAAAAAATAGCACATCGACGATACCAGGATGCAGTACTTGCACTATCAAAAGCCTTCAGTTTAGCCAGTGCTAGTGATGAAGCAAAAAAAATTAGAGAAGAAGTTGGTTTTTTTCAAGCAATAAGAGCAGCGCTTGTAAAAACTTCCACAGGCGCAGCAGTAACTAAATATGATCGTGACTTTGTAATGGAACAAATTATTAGCAGAGCTGTTGTCTCTACTGAAATTATAGATATTTTAGCAGCTACTGGCATTAATAGTCCTGATATCTCTATTCTATCAGATCAGTTTCTTGGAGAAATTCAAAAAATAAAACAGAAAAATTTAGCAATTGAAACTTTAAAAAAATTATTAAATGATAGTATACGATCTAGGAGTAAGACAAATATTGTTGAAACTAAATCTTTTTCGAAAAGACTGGAAGACGCTGTAGCCCGTTATCATGCAAATGCTATTACTACTGCTGAAGTTTTACAAGAATTAATTAATTTAGCTAAAGATATAAAGGTCTCAAAAGCAAGAGGAGAAGAAAGTGGATTAACAGATGAAGAAATAGCCTTTTATGATGCTCTAGCTGAAAATAATAGTGCAGTTGAAATATTAGGGGATGATAAATTAAAATTAATTGCACACGAGTTATTAATAAGTTTAAAATCAAATATATCTGTGGATTGGGCCCATAGAGAATCTGCGCGTGCAAGATTACGAATATTAGTTAAAAAAATTCTAAGGAAATACGGTTATCCTCCTGACTTGCAAGACAGCGCTGTCCAGATTGTTTTGCAACAAGCAGAGGCGCTAAGTAGTAATTGGTCTGAAATAATTAATTAATTAAAAATTAATAAAAAGTTGAATTTCATCCCATAAGTTCTTATACAATTTTTGAAATTATCTTTTAAAACTGAGCCTTTTTGATACGATTGACAAAGAGGTGGTTAGCGGCATATCATATATGTATTGCTAAATTATTTTTAGCTTTAGTTACATAGTTACTCCAAACTATGCGGCCTTAAATTTTTGCCAGTTTCTGGTGGCCCATAAATTACTAAACATTTTGATCGCGAAAGCGTTAGC
>Ga0114976_10002695_pt1 | contig 11108 bp, 12 predicted proteins | sample S_130805_EF_Meta_FD_87319 | JGI IMG/M metagenome (GOLD analysis project Ga0114976, IMG submission 87319) | Freshwater microbial communities from Lake Simoncouche, Canada to study carbon cycling - S_130805_EF_MetaG | ecosystem: Environmental > Aquatic > Freshwater > Lake | place: Lake...
CCGTCTGGGTTCGAAACTTATTTGCTGCGAGATTCTCTGTACCAGCCAATGCGCATGCAAAGAACATCTTAGACTCATCGCCTCCAACGGGTACAACCATGCGACAGAAGTCGTGGCTTACCCCCAGCCCTTGAACATCTGCATAGCCCATGACATGACGTTTATCCTGGATATATCCGGCCTCCTCCTGACCAAAGGAAACATCACCCCTCCGAGGAAAGTATGTACTCATGAAGGGATTGTCGCCCACACTGACAGTAAAGCCCTCCTTGATTAAATAGGGATAGAGTGTATCTATAGTCAAGGTAAGACATATTGCTATAACTGCATAGAATAGCAGAGTATCCCAAGACATCTCCTAATCGCGGTAGGGATTTTCAAAATGAATGTAGCGCGTTAAGGTAGATGAAAGGTGGGCGGCTTCGAGGAGAGGGGAGATATGGATGCGCCTTTCAGCCCAGGCTGAAATGTAAGGATAAGGCTGCCAAATCCACAGATGCAGATAAGGTCGGGAAGATTACACAATTAATTGACGCAAAGAATGAAATTATGATTGGAGAATATCTGAAGTCTATTCCTAATTCTTCCCTGTATACCATCTATGCAGAACATGATGCATGTATTCCTGATTCTAAGGACATGCAGAATGAACAAGAGTTAAATGACTGTGAACTCATCGCTACCACAAAACTCGAGGACACTGTACAATTAACCATGCCTTGGGGGGGCTATCCTCTGAATCGCATTGATCTGAAGCCGACCTCATTTAAGTTTTTCAAGGTCTTTGAACAGACTCTAGCCATCGGGGCCTTTATTCTGCTCCATGATATCTGTCATTTTGACATTTCTGTGCAGAATATTCTCATTGACCTTGGTCAGGAGCAGAGGCCAAAACTTATTGATTTTGGGTTTTCCTTCCGTGGGAGCAAGTTAAAGAGTGAGCATCTCAAGAATATCTGGCGAAAGTATAGTTACGATCATGACACGGAAACTCCTGAGATTACCTTAGTTCTCTCGGCAAATAAGGGTGTTCCAGTAGAATACTCAATCTCGCAGTTAGAGAAACAAAAGCCCGCAGTGCAGCGCCTCGCAACCCTGTGTGGTGTTTCCCCCAGTAAATGGGGGCAAGATCTAAAGGAATGGACAGATATGTCGCTGCATTTTGCAAAACGGGACTGGTTTGCCATTTTTGCCTTGTATTGGCCGGGATTCGATTCATGGTCTCTTGGTGCAGTACTGTTAATTATTTTAGAGATTCAACTCTCATTCCAGTCCTTTGTTAATTCAAAGGAATGGATTGAACAGGGAGAGCGAGTAAAGGAAGTCCTACGCGGGATGTGCCATGCAAACCCCTTGCATAGATTAGACGCAGCAGAAGCACTGAATCTATTCACCAAGGGTAAACATCCTCTGATTAGCGCCGCTGACGGCGTGTCTGCCAGTAGCGCTGGTGCGTCCTGGATTTCCGAGAAACTGAAGAACCGCCTCGCTTTACTCTAGTACTCATGAAGAGTGGAGACCTCCTAGGTACACAATAATAGCCGCAGAAATAGATATATTCCAGGGGCTCAGTCTTTGACGGATACATGTAGACTGCACGATCAGGCCGTATAATTTCTCTCCCTGAGGAATCCTCTCTCTTCACGATGAGAGAACCAGGCTTATGAGACCATTTACCATCCGGATCCTGACGTAAGTAATGATAATCTCGCTTTGGATCTACAATTAATGCAATCTTACTCATTTTCTTCGGACACTTTCGCTCAAAGGTCGTAGGGGATATCTTAGGATTGTCTCCCTTCATCCGCAACACCATATCCGCACAGCACTTCTTGGATTGATGTTCAAAATTTGTGTATCCAGCCTCATATCCAGGTTGTGGGAACTTTGTCGGGCACGATGGTTCATTGCACTTATCCACTAGTTCCATGTCAATCTTATTGAGAGCATAGGCCAAACAGTTATGAGATTCACGTAGAGCATAGGTCTTATTCCAGTAGTCGATTTCCAGGGGCGGCTCATAGCCATTAGTTGGTCCAAGAGGACAGGTATCTTTATGAGCCTCACACCATGGCTTATCTTTTAGAGGGGGATTTGGGCAGTTAGGACTACATTGACAGGTTGGCTTCTGAGGGAGATCTTTGAATTTATTTTCTCTTTTCCCTGTTAGACTTTTCTTTTTCTTATCACGGTGACTTTCCTTCACCATCTACTACTACTATCGAATTAACAGGAGGATCCCTCGGCTCTAGTCCTTTCATGTCCCCAATCCAACTATTTATCACCCGTGTCTGATCAGGAGCCATGGTTGATATAGGAAGTTGGGGCACATCTGGTGTAGGATTTGGAGAGATGAGTCGCTGGGTTGTAGCATTTCCTATACCAGAAGTATCAGTGAATTTCCAATATTCCTCCTCGACCTGCCTCATCTTTATCTTTTCCGCCATATGAAAGAAAATGAGAAACTGATTATCATGCGTCGGAGACTCATTAGTCCCACTGTTCGTATATCTTCCTGATAAGCCTAAATACTGCCACCCCTCAGAATGAAGTAATTCCAAGGTCGTATTAATAAAAAAGTACTTCTTATCTAATTTAAATAATGTCATGATACCATTGCATATGGTAACTAAGATAGAAATCATCCATGTTACCCAATAGAGTTGTGGCTGTACATTCGTGCCCTGTATAGACAAAAAGGCCGGTACGAGAATACTACCCACAGTAATGACTGTTCGCATTCCATAAAAAGAAATACTTAACCTCATTGCGCGGATTTTAAACTCGCTTAATACTGCGAGATAGCGTTCTTGCAAGATCTTCTTCTTGTATGCTTCGATAGATAACTCTTCAAATAAGATATGTAATGTTTCTATTTGCCCCGGCATCTAATCTTCTTCCAGTTTAGAGAGATGAAAGATCTCACGGACGCTAAAGTCTACTATATAAATTTGGATGTAAGAGATGATAGGAGAAAACAGTTTGAAGCACAGACTGCCCTACAATCCATGCCTCCCCTTGAGCGCGTAAATGCAGTTCACGGTCTTAGTCTCAATGTAAATTCCAACAAGAAGATTGCTCTGAATACTCGCGTTCAAGTGGCAACCCAGTATAGACGATCTCATTATGAAATTCATAGTCGTGGAGCGCTGGGTGCGTCGTTTTCCCACTATGAAACCTGGAAGCGATTTCTGAAGTCTGATGCCAAGTATGCTCTGATCATGGAAGATGATGCACTTCTACCTGCAACCTTCTCGATGATGATCCGTGACTGCGCGAAAGACCTGCCTCCCACATGGGACATATGGATTATCGGGTGGAATTTCAATCCCAGTGATACCACCCATACCGATGCATCCCCCTTCAGACAGGTGATTCATTTTCTGGGAGCGCATTGCTACATTATCAATAAGCGCGCTGCGAAGTATTTAGTGAGGGAGATGTTCCCTATTGAAAATCACATAGAACATTTCATCAGTAATGTGTCGTTTATCCATGGTCTGCGCATCGTGAGAGATATACGGCTCCACATGCCTCAGATGGATAGAATCTTAAACATTTCAGATGTGCGTAAACCTGATGGATGTCCCGCCTGTGTGCTGGATGATAAGGATCAGGCCCTGGAAGCACGCCGCCTCAATCTAAAGACGTAATTGATAAATTTGAACGCCTTAGACTGCACTCAAGGTGTACATGCCCTCCATCTATTCGCACGCCTTTTCTGAGACGGGGGCAGACATTTGGTGGGGGATCCAATGCTCAAAGGAAACCTACACCTCTCTTCTTGAACAGATGGGTGAACTATCACGTTGCTTTGTTTACCTTGTAAACGAGCGAGGTGAATCAGTCGCAGTTGCTGTAGAAGGAGTTCATACGCAGGATCAAGATATGATCCTAGCACCTGATTGGATTATCGAGCGCCTGGGGTGCGCCTATGGGGATACCATCAGAATTGAGTGTATCGATGAGCCCATAGAAAAGGCAAACAAGGTTATTCTGAGGCCGGCTAAGACAAGTAGTACGGATAGCCCAATCTTTGTGGAATGCTTAACGGAAGCATTTAACAAACTGGGAATTATTCAACGCGGCACCCTCTCTATCCTATTGGATCCCTCACTTCCAGAATATCACATGTTCCTTGTTGAAACCTTAGATCCACATGGAATCTGTTTCGCAGATGGTGAAGTAAACATCGAGTTCCTTCCTGCGCTTGATGCTGAACAAGAGGCATCACAGGTACCAGAGGTACCAGAGGCACCTGTATTACAGAATTTTCCAGAAGAGCCAATTGATTTTAATACTATGTTCTCTCTACCTCAGATATCAACTACTACCTTCGTCCCCTTCAGCGGCCGAGGAAGGCGACTAGGCTAAGTTAGAAAAAGAAACAACACTGTGTTACCGGCTGAGATAGAATGGCCCACTCTCTGATACTATACTGTGAGCCCATCGATAAGTTACACCGTGCACAAATGGGTCTCAGATTTTTTATTTCCGTGGAGCCACCCTGTGATTCTGGAATATCATGACCTGTATGAAAGTCAAAGACAGTTATCATATTCTTACACCAGGGAACTAGACATTTCCGCTCAAAACACTTCCCCGCATGAGTAATCCACACCTGCTCACGAAGCGCCTTGGGAATATTCGCCTTGGTATAAGGCTCCTCAGACTTCGATCGTGCCATTAGATATATACTGTCTCTATGGCTTAGGCCTAGACGAGGGTCTAAGTGCCTGCTTAAACCCATATAAGAATAGTCTATTTGGATACTAGATCCCCTGCCTCCTTAGCTCTAGTGGTAGAGCAACCGCCTTGTAAGCGGTAGGTCCTGGGTTCAATTCCCAGAGGTGGCATTTAGTTTTCTTGAACACTCTTATGTGTTGAACGAATCTAAACATATCCAACACCTATATAGCATGGAGGTCTTCACTGCCCTAAGGGATGCCTTGGAGTCAGAGGACGGATTTCTCATTGGGCGAAATGGGCAATTAGAATTGCATGTAATGATTGAAGAAACACCCATTCAAGATGCCTTACTGAATCGCCTAGAACTTCATGCAGGAATATTCCCTATGCCCAATAAGGATATCTTTGCATCATGGCGTAGTGAATCAATTAAGGCAACTCAGGCTGCAGATCTGTTAGTCACTGGGTGGTATAAGCCTCTCGCTAACCTCGAGGCTGCTGCCTTGACCTCATGGCAGGTAAGAGCCAAACATATTCCTCTTAGATCCCTAGAACCCTATTACGAGAAGCCTGAGCGTCAATGGACATCCCTACTACGAGGCCAAGATGTCGCAGTAGTATCATCTTTTACTAAGACTGCTGCTCTACAGGTTAAGAAGGCTACTAAGATATGGGGGGACAAACACGTGCTCTATGACGATATACGCTGGCATTGGATTCAGACGGGTCATGCACCCTCTGTGGCACAGGGCTCAAATGAGTGGCCACCCCATGTGTCTACATGGCAAGAGGCGTGCGATTATGTTGTTGGAGAGGTGGTGAAGTCCGGTGCAAGAGTAGTCCTAATCGGATGTGGTGGCCTGTCGATGCCTATTGCGCGCATGTTAAAACTACGTGGACATATTGTTCTTGTACTAGGAGGCGCAATACAGGTTCTCTTTGGAATTAAGGGGCAGCGATGGGCCACACATCCTATTATATCAACCTTTTGGAATAGTGCGTGGGTCTGGCCATCAGATCAAGAAACACCAGGGGCTGCTGGAAAAATAGAGGGAGGGTGTTATTGGTCTAGTAAGTAAAAGTATAAGCAAAAAATTGACTAAGCACCTCAACTACATCCCAGTACACACTATGTCGTCTAAGAAGCCTGCTGGATCAAAGAAGACCCCCACCAACACTCTTGTTGTTGAGGAAAGGCCGTGTTGTAGCATCTGCACCGAGCAATACAATAAGGTGGCAAATACCAAGATTTGCTGCCCCTATTGCCCTGAGTCCGCCTGCAGGCGCTGTGTGCAAACCTATATCACAGGAAGCACGAATGATCCACACTGTATGTTTTGCAAGAAACTGTGGGAGCGGGAGTTCCTTGATGATAATCTCACCATGACCTACCGAGTAAACGAGTATAAGAAGCATCGCGAGAATGTGCTTCTTGATCGCGAGGTCGCCCTCCTGCCTGCTACACAGTACAGGGCAGAGCAAATTCGCGAGGCTGATAAACTCGAGGCCGAAATTATGCCACCCTTTAATGTCAGACTGCAGGAATTATTCAAGAAACAGGCAGAAGTTCAAGTAGAGATCGACACTGTAAATAAACTGCGTATGGATTCCGTCTATCAGATTCGCCAACTCCGCTCAGGGGTTGCTAAGAAGGAGCGAGAGGCAGTCGCCTTTATCCGAAAGTGCCCCGATGGAGAGTGCCGCGGTTTCCTTAGTTCCGCCTGGAAGTGTGGGCTGTGTTCGAAGTGGGCCTGCCCCGAGTGTCATGAGATCAAGGGTGATGCCCGTGATTCTACGCACATCTGTAAGCCCGAGAGTATTGCTACCGCTAAACTCCTCATGAAGGACACTAAGCCATGCCCTGGGTGTGGAGTTCAGATTACCAAGATTGAGGGGTGCGATCAGATGTGGTGCCCCCAGTGTCACACTGCGTTTTCGTGGAAAACTGGCCGCAAGGAGGTGGGTGTGGTGCATAATCCCCACTTCTATGAGTGGCAGAGGCGCGCTAATGGCGGCGTTGCCCCTCGCGTTGCAGGAGATATGCCTTGCGGAGGTATCCCTCAGTATCATCTGGTGCGATCAAATCTGAGGGCTACTACGATGGCCCCAAAGAATATTGATAGCATTCTCTCCTTTCATCGTACCATCGTACATATTCAGCACGTTGACATGCCGAGGTATCACAATGTGTTTAATGTTACCGACAATGAGGATCTGCGCATTCAGTATCTCCTCGGCTCGATCACCTCAGATTACATGAAGTCTGAGATTCAGAAGAGGGAGAAGAGGAGGGAGAAGGAGCGTGCCATTCGCAGGGCACTTGAGGTCCTGGTTCAGGTAGGCACCGATATCATTCAGCGAATCATGGCTGAGGAGGATCTACTAAAAAAGACTCAGATCATTCAGGAGATTGAGACTCTACGTATCTACATTAATGAACTCCTTGCAAAGGTGCATGAGCGCCTCAAACTCTCTGTCCACCAGTATACTTCTGACTGGGGTTCATCATGGCCATTTAGTCCCTCCGCTAAGAAGACTGCTGCAGCAGCGGCGGCTACTGCAGCAGCAGCGGCACAGGCAGCGGCAGCGGCAGCAGCGGCGGCAGCAGCAGCACAGCCAGTAGCAAGTTAGACGCGGACTAACTTAATTCCTAGTAGTCGCTGCAGAAGATTAATCTGTGGACCCGTTGGGCATAGGCGCCCAGCCTCCCAGGCATTACAGGATCCAGCAGGAAATTGACCCTTCTGATCCAACTCTTTTTGCGTTAGGTTCTTTGCCACCCTAGTCAATGCAATTCCCTGCCTTGACTCGGCTGTAAGAGTTTTACTCTTCTCTTCTTTTGGCTCCTTTACCACCCTTGGCTCCTTTGACTCCTTTGGCCCATTTGGCCCCTTTGGCCCCTTTGGCCCATTTGGCCCCGAATTCTTAGATGAACGCAGAATAACTGGAGTCCAATCCTGATGATCCATGAGTATACATACACTAAGGCATCGAACAAGGTCAATTTTTCAATTCGATAGGAGACCAGAATTTATCTGCACCACATCGTAATCATCGCATGGACAACTAGGCCGATCAGACAAGAAGGAGTTCAGAGCCTTCGAGTGCATGTGAATGGTGCAGAGGGGTAATCCATCAAGTACCGGCATCCATAGAAAATTTTCAGGGGACTTCTTCCACTGAAAGGTCATTTCCTTAATCCTATACAGCGCAGACTCATTTTCATAGCGAGTGATCTTTCTTCCACCTACATTTCGTGAATCAATGCCGCCGACCCACTGCCCAACCACAAGAGAATCAAAGAGGCACTGGAAATGCTCAGAATCTTCAGATAAATATTCTGGGCTACTAGTACTATGCCCCACTATAGACGATCGACTAGCACCATCTTTGTTTCTCTCTTTACTAATCACTGGAAAATAATGGACCTTTTCAGGAAATGAATCAGCATATGCTGCTAAGGACTGCATATCTTCTAAGGGACCTTTTAAGATACTTAATAGGAAAATGTTAAACTCTAGGATTTCCTGTGGACTAGGAATATACAAAAATGCAGGGTGGCCTCGCTCATCATTGTCACGCACCATGCGCAAGGTTTGATGGCTAGCCTTTAAGGATGTAAGTAACGAATTAAATGACATATAGACTAGGACATCGTATTCCATGGAAATACAGTGCCTTAAGGACTCCCGTAGCATGAGTTCTTCTACAAAGAAAAATCGCTCCTTGACATGGCGCCAGTATCCCTTTCGGAAGTCCATATCCCCTACGAAATTAGTTAAGAAATAGGTGTGATGTGCGGTTGGTGTGAGGGTATCGGTGTAGACCAAGGTAACTGCGTAATGTGTGACTAACTCAGACCAAAAGGTGTTACCTCTGTGACAGGGCCATAGAATAATATAGACTGGGGTATCAGGATTCCAGAGTCTGATCTGATGTATGCAGTCTTTCATATAGGGTGGGACAGAGTCACCCAGATGGGTTAATGCAATAGATGCCATGTCTAGTCTTATTTCTATAGCATTAAGTAGTATGAGAAGCAATACCCCTCCTGGACCTTCTCTACCCTATACTGGACCGCCCCTTCCTGCTCCTACAGGATCTAAGGCTGCAGGAATTGGCGGATATGCTCGTAAGACAAGAGGCTATGCTCGTAAGACAAGAACTAAACGTGGAAAAGCGAGAAAGGTGAGAACAAGAAGGGGGAGGTCAAGAAAGGGGAGGTCAAGAAAGGCCTAAACTATTGGTATACTACTATACTATGTCGAAACTAGTCGTTATTCGTGTAGGCGATCCTGCAGGAACATGGGCTACCGCAAGACAGAGTGGGAAATATTCTACTCCTGAAAGCCAGACTCAGGCAGTGCGTAATCTATATATGGAGGGTAACAGGGTGGTAGTTCTCTTCGTGGGCACCAACGATGTTCCTCTGAAACTCGCAACCGTTGATCGGGTTCGGCCTAAGTTTCCTACCGAAGACTCTAATCCAGAGTTACAGACCTACATGGAATGGTCTGAATCCTTCGATATTGAGGCTGCAGATCCCGAGATCTTTGAGAAACTTCGTACCTCAATCAGGTATACCCGAGGGCAGCAAGTAATCCCGGATGGCTGTGCAAGCGCCCATGTCCTCGCCTTCTTCCAAGGACTCTGTTTCCCTAGGGCGGCAGTGCAGCCTGCACCCGCACCCGCAGTACCCCTAAATACTACAGTAGTGTTCAATCGCTAAATATACTCTTTACAGTAGTATGCTCAGAAGGGGGCATAAGACACGAAAACTTCCAAGAGCATCTAAATCTAACCAATGGCCTTCTATGTCCATTGTTTACATCTGTGGAGTAACATCTGCCACCTTCGGCCCTCATGATACGAACTTAGGAGGGTCTGAACAGGCTGTCGTGCAGTTATCGAAGGCGTGGACTACCATGGGATATTCGGTAGTAGTGTTTGGTAGCGTAAAAGAGTGCAAGGTGGACGGCGTAGAATATAGGAATATCAAAAAACTCAATCTCCAAGACACCTTTTCTATCGCAATTTTCTGGAGGTCCTTCGGCATCCGATTACTGCCGCTGATAAAGGCAAAGATGCGCATTGTAGATTTACACGACAGTTGGGATCCAAGGGCCTATGTGCGTCAGCAAGATCTTCTGAGCATGGTCGATCTCTTTATGGTAAAGTCGGCCTATCATAGGAGCCTCTACCCCTATATACCTGACTCGAAGATTCACTGTGTACTAAACGGAATACAGATGGATATTTGCCATACTCTATCACGTAAACTAGGTAATAGTGTCAGAGAGCCCTACCGTCTTATCTACGCTTCCAATTATGAACGAGGTCTAGAGCCCATATTAAAGTATACATGGCCGAAAATTATACGCGAGATCCCAGATGCAGAACTCCATATTTTTTACGGATTTCAGCCCAATGCAAACAAGGAGTTCGTTGCCCGAATGAAGGATTTATTTAGCCAGAAGGGCGTGAAAGAACATGGGAAGGTATCCCTAGAAAAAATTGCTGAAGAAAAGTGTAGATCATCTATACACTTATATGTGAGTAATTCTGCAACAGAAATTGATTGCATAAGTGTGCGCGAGTCTCTTGTCTGTGGTTCAGTACCCGTCATAGGCACAGACTATGTGTTTAATGAACGTGATGGGGTTCATATAAGGGGATCAACCAAGAGTCCGGCAACATATAGGAAGGCAGGATCAACTGTTGTTAACCTTCTACGAGATCAGAACAAGGTAAATCGGCTACGGCTGCAGGGTGCTAAGAGTGATACAATTATCTCGTGGCCTGAAGTGGCTAAAGAGTGGATCGAGATATTCTAGTGGGGTTGCGGTTAATTTTTAACTATAAATCCGGCAATGGTTCTAGCATGTCATCATGGATTAGAGTGTCTAAGGGCAAATCCCTGGGAAAGCCCGTTGTACGTCCAACACTCTATACAGATCTCTCACAGTGCTCCGATCTCCCTTCGATGTATCTAAACACCCTGGGATCCTATATCTTTAGTCAACGCCTAGGCGAAACGGCGATCCTAGTAGACCCCACCGGTCTGATTAGCACCACTCTGAAGTATAATCCCCAGATCAAGGCGGTAGATAAGCCCCAGGAGAATTCATCTCCCATTAATACCGTCTCTATCAAGGATATGACTGACACTATGGCATTTTCTGACATCAAAAAGTACGCAATCAGTATATTCCAATATTCTCCCGCCTTTAATCAGTCCATCATGCAAACTCTGGAACGCGGGGCGATCAAGTCAGTCTTTGATATAGGTGTTCACATTACCTGTGATTCTTCCGGCACCGAGTTACCTGTCTATGTCGACGCAATCAAGGCCTTTCAGAAGAGAACTAAGAAGCAATCCCTGTCGGTATACGTGAAAGCAGAATCCTATGCAGTGGTCA
>Ga0114976_10002697_pt1 | contig 11100 bp, 10 predicted proteins | sample S_130805_EF_Meta_FD_87319 | JGI IMG/M metagenome (GOLD analysis project Ga0114976, IMG submission 87319) | Freshwater microbial communities from Lake Simoncouche, Canada to study carbon cycling - S_130805_EF_MetaG | ecosystem: Environmental > Aquatic > Freshwater > Lake | place: Lake...
CTCGACCTCGTTCCAGCCGACGGCCACACCGAGGCGGAACCGCCCCTCGGTGAGCAGGTCGATCTCGGCGGCCTGCTTGGCGACCAGCGCGGTCTGGCGCTGCGGCAGGATCAGCACCTGGGTCGAGAGGTCGAGCCCCGGCGCAAGCGCGGCGATATAGGCGAAGAGCACGAAGGGGTCGTGGTAGAGGTTGCTCGCCTTCGGGCGCCCATCGGCCGCGACCTTGGCCGGGTTCACCCCCAGCACGTGGTCGGGCAGCACGATCCCGTCCAGCTTGAGCTCGACCGCCAGCGCCGTCAGGTCCCGGACCGTCGCCGGGTCGCCGCCGATATCGCCGAGCGGCAGGGAATATCCCAGATGCATCGCGTGTCTCCCCCGTTTGTGCCTTGCCGCGCCCAGCCTATAGACTCCCCGCGGGAAGAGGGAGACGCGCCGTGCTGAGGCTGGGTTACAAGGCATCCGCCGAGCAGTTCACGCCCGGAAAGCTGCTGGAATACGGCGTACTGGCCGAGCAGGCCGGCTTCGACAGCTGCTTCGTCTCCGACCACTTCCAGCCCTGGAAGCATACCGACGGGCATGCGCCGAACTCGCTGGTCTGGCTCGGCGCGCTGGGGGCGCGGACGCAGAAGCTGGTGATGGGCACGAGCGTGCTGACGCCAACCTTCCGCTACCACCCCTCGATCGTGGCGCAGGCCTTCGGCACGCTCGGGTCGATGTTCCCGAACCGCGTCATCCTCGGCATCGGCACCGGCGAGGGGCTGAACGAGGTGCCCTCCACGGGCGCGCCCTGGCCGGAGTTCAAGGAGCGCTTCGCCCGCATGCGCGAGGCAGTGCAGCTGATGCGCAAGCTCTGGACCGAGGATCGCGTGAGCTTCGAGGGCGAGTACTACCGGACCGAGAAGGCGACGATCTACGACCGGCCGAAAGCGCCGGTGCCGATCTATGTCGCGGCCGCCGGCGCCCTGGTCGCGAAATACGCCGGCCGCAGCGGCGATGGCTTCATCTGCACCAGCGGCAAGAAGCCCGAGCTCTATACCGAGACTCTGCTGCCGAATGTCGCGGTGGGCATGGAGGCCGGCGGCAAGCCGAAGCCCTGCTACGAGCGGATGATCGAGGTGAAGGTCTCCTTCGACACCGACAGGAAGCGCGCCCTGGAAGACACCCGGCACTGGGCGGCGCTGGCGCTCTCGGCCGAGGAGAAGATGTCGGTCGAGGATCCGGTCGAGATGGAGAAGCTGGCGGATGCCCTGCCACTCGAGCGCGCGGCGAGCCGCTGGATCGTCTCGGACGACCCCGAGGAGCAGGTCGAGAAGATCAAGTTCTACCTCGACCTCGGCTTCAACCACCTGGTCTTCCACGCGCCGGGGCCGGACCAGGCGCGCTTCCTGACGCTCTACGGGGAGCGGGTGCTGCCCCTGCTGCGCAGCCGCTTCGGGTGAGTGCTTCGGTTTCGCTGACCGCGCTGCCCGGCCTGCCGATGGTGCAGGCGGGCGATGATCTGGCGGCGCTGCTGCAGGCGGGGCTCGCGCGCGTCGGGTCAGCGGCGGGCGACGTGCTGGCGGTGGCGCAGAAGATCGTCAGCAAGGCGGAGGGGCGCAGCATCAGGCTCGCCGATGTGACCCCCTCGCCCGCCGCGCGCGCGCTGGCGGAGGAGACCGGCAAGGACCCGGCGCTGGTCGAGCTGATCCTGTCGGAGAGCGTCCGCGTCGTGCGCGCGCGGCCGAACCTGATCATCGTCGAGCACAAGCTCGGCTTCGTCATGGCGAATGCCGGGATCGACCAGTCGAATGTCGGGGATGAGGGCCATGCGCTGCTGCTGCCGGTTGATCCCGATGCCTCGGCGGCGGCGCTGTCGGCGCGGCTCGGCCTGCCCGTGGTGATCACCGACAGCTTCGGCCGGGCCTGGCGGCGCGGCACGGTCGGCGTCGCGATCGGCGTCGCGGGGCTGCCGGCGATGCTCGACCTGCGCGGGCAGCCGGATCTGTTCGGGCGGGAGCTGCGCGTCTCCATCACCGGCTTCGCGGACGAGATCGCCGCCGCCGCCGGCCTGGTCATGGGTCAGGGTGCCGAGGCGCGGCCGGCGGTGCTGGTGCGCGGGCTCGCCTGGGAGGCGCCGGCGACGCCGGCCTCGGCGCTGGTGCGCGTGGGCGCGGAGGATCTGTTCCGGTGATCGTCGCACTCTCGGGCGGCATCGGCGGCGCCAAGCTGGCGCTGGGGTTGTCGCATGTGCTGCCGGAGGAGGAGCTGCTGGTCGTCGCCAATACCGGCGACGATTTCGAGCATCTCGGGCTGACCATCTGCCCCGATATCGACACGCTGACCTATGCGCTGGCGGGGCTGGACAACCAGACCCTCGGCTGGGGGCGGCGGGACGAGAGCTGGGCCTTCATGGAGACGCTCGGCGCGCTTGGCGGCGAGGACTGGTTCCGGCTCGGCGACCGCGACCTGGCGTTGCACGTCGTGCGGACGCAGCGTCTGCGGCGGGGCGAGACGCTGTCGGAGATCACCGACGATATCCGCAGGCGCCTCGGCATCGGGCCGCGCATCGTCCCGATGAGCGACGATCCCGTGCGCACGCGGCTGCTGACCGAGGAAGGCTGGATGGAATTCCAACCCTGGTTCGTCGGCCGCCGCGCGGTGCCCGCGGTGCGGCGCATCGCCTTCGACGGCGCGGACGAGGCACTCCCGCAGCCTGAGCTTCTGGCCGCGCTGCGCGCTGGTCCACGCGCCGTCGTCATCTGCCCGAGCAATCCCTTCATCAGCATCGGCCCGATCCTGGCGGTGCCCGGGCTGCGCGAGGCGATCATGGACAGCGGCGCGCCGGTGATCGCCGTCTCGCCCATCATCGGCGACCAGGCGGTGAAGGGGCCGACCGCGAAGATGTTCTTCGAGCTGGGCATGGAGCCCTCGGCCGCGGCGGTCGCCGAGACCTATGGCGACCTGATCCAGGGCCTGGTGCTGGAGGCCGGCGACGACATGACCGGCATCGGCGTGTCGTGCATCCCGGCGCGGACGCTGATGAAGACGCTCGAGGACAAGGTCGCGCTGGCGCGGGTGGTGCTGGATGCCGCGGATGCGCTGCGGTGAGCATCTGGGCGGTGCTGCCGGTGAAGGAGATGGCGGGGGCGAAGGAACGGCTCTCGCCGCTGCTCTCACCGACGGAGCGCGTCGCGCTGATGCGGGTGATGGTGGGCGAGGTGCTGGCGGCGCTGACCGCGGCGCGCGGGTTGGCGGGCGTCGCCGTGGTGACGCTGGATGATTGGGCGACGGAGGCGGCGCGGCAGGCCGGCGCGCGGGTGATCACCGAGGGCGCGCGCACGGGCCACACCGGCAGCGTCACCGCGGCGGCGCGGGTGCTCCAGGCCGAGGGGGCCACGGGCGTGCTGACCATGCCCGGCGACATCCCGGCGCTGACGGCGGCCGAGGTCGAGGCGCTGCTCGATGGCCATGCGCGCTTCAGCATCGCGCCCTCGCATGACGAGATGGGCTCGAACGGCGTGGTGCTGACGCCGCCGGATGTCGTGAAGCTGCGCTTCGGCGACGACAGCTACCGGCCGCACCTGGCGGCGGCGCGCGCCGCGGGCGTCGAGCCGCGGGTGGTACGGCTGCCGGGCGTCGCGATGGATATCGACCACCCTGCAGATCTCGAGCTGTTCGCGCGACTCGCGGAAGCGCGGCGCACGCGCACGCTGGCATGGTTGCGCGAGGCGGGCGTGCTCGCGCGTCTCTAGGCCGGCACGCGCTTCCTCGGCGTGGTCTGGACGACCGGTGCCAACTCGCCTGCGTCGTAGGACGCGCGCTGGCGATCCGCCGGTGGCGTGCCATAGGCGGTGGTGCGCTGCTGCGGATGCCGCCCGATCGAGCGGATCAGCGCCTCCATCGCCGCGGGCGGGAATTCCTGGCCGTGCTGCGTGCCGGCGGCGCGGCTGATGCTCTCGTTCATCAGCGTGCCGCCGAGGTCGTTGGCGCCGGCCTGCAGCGCCATCGCGGCCCCCGCCGGACCCATCTTCACCCAGCTCGTCTGGATGTTGGTGATGTGAGGATGCAGGACGAGGCGGGCGACGCTGTGCATCAGCAGGGCCTCGCGGAAGGTCGGGCCGCGCCGCGCCAGGCCGCGCAGGTACATCGGCGCTTCCATGTGCACGAAGGGCAGCGGGACGAATTCGGTGAAGCCACCGGTCTCGGCCTGCAGGTCGCGCAGCACCAGCAGGTGCCGCGCCCAGTTCAGCGGGCCCTCGACATGGCCGAACATGATCGTCGCTGTGGTGCGCAACCCGAGGCCGTGTGCGGCGCGCGCCACCGCCAGCCATTCCCCGGTGTTCACCTTGTCCGGGCAGATGATGGCCCGGATCTCGTCGTCGAGGATCTCAGCCGCGGTCCCCGGCAGCGTGCCGAGGCCGGCGTCGCGCAGTCGTGCGAGGAAGTCGCTGAGCGACAGCCCAAGCGTCGCTGCACCCTGCGTCACCTCCAGCGGCGAGAAGGCGTGGATGTGCATCTCCGGCACCGCCGCCTTGATGGCGCGGCAGATGCCCTCGTAGGTTGCGCCGGTGTAGTCCGGATGGATCCCGCCCTGCAGGCAGACCTCGGTCGCGCCGCGATCCCAGGCCTCGACCGCGCGGCGGACGATCTCGCCATGGTCGAGGTCATAGGCCGGGCCGCGCAGCGCCTCGTGGGTCTTACCCTTCGAGAAGGCGCAGAAGCTGCAGCGATAGCTGCAGATGTTGGTGTAGTTGATGTTGCGGTTGACGACGTAGCGGATGGTCTCCCCTGAGACGGCGGCGCGCAGCGCATCGGCGGCGCTGCGCAGATGGGCGGCATCGGCGTCTCGCGCGGCGAAGAGGCGCATGATCTCGGGCGCATCCAGGCGCGCGCCACCGGCAGCGCGCTCGACCAGCCGCGCGAGCCCGGCATCGACGCGCGCCAGGCGCGGCGCCGCTTCATGGGGCGGCGTGGTCTCGCCCGGCGACCAGTCATCGCCGCGCGCGAAGCCCTCGGCGTCGCTGGCGCGTCGTACGGCGGTTGCGACCACGGGCACGAACCAATCGGCAGGCGCGCGGACATACTCCGGATAGGCCGGCAGCCGCTGCACCAGCACCTTGCCCGTCTCCGCGGTGCGCGCGGCAAGCTCCTCCAGATGCGGCCAGGGCGCCTCGGGGTTCACGTGGTCGGGCGTGACCGGCGAGACGCCGCCCCAGTCGTTCAGCCCGGCCGCGACCAGCCGCTGATAGACGCCAGGCGAGAGGTTCGGCGGCGCCTGGATGTTCATCGCCCCGCCCAGCACGATGCGCGCCGCGGCGATGGTCCAGAGCAAATCGTCGAGATCGGGCTCCGGCGCCTCGGCGGCCTTGGTCTTCGGCTTGGCGCGGAAATTCTGGATGATGACTTCCTGGATGTGGCCGTATTCGGCGTGGATCGCGGCGATTTCGCGCAGCGCCTCCAGCCGCTCGGCGCGCGTCTCGCCGATGCCGATCAGGATGCCGGTGGTGAAGGGCACGCGCTGCCGGCCAGCCTCGCGTAGGACTTCTAGCCGCACCTCGGGGTGCTTGTCCGGGCTGCCGTGATGCACCTGGCCGGGCTCGCAGAGCCGCGCGCTGGCACTTTCCAGCATGATGCCCTGGCTGGCGTTGACCGCACGCAGCGCGGCGATCTCATCGGCCGTCATCACGCCGGGATTGGCGTGCGGCAGCAGGCCGGTCTCCTTCAGCACCAGCTCGCACATGGCGGCGAGGTAGCTGATGGTGCTCGCCTGCCCCATGGCATCCAGCGCCTCGCGTGCCTGGCGCCAGCGCAGCTCGGGCTTGTCGCCGAGGGTGAACAGCGCCTCGGTGCAGCCGGCGGCCGCCCCCGCGCGGGCGATCGCCAGCACCTCGTCAGGCGAAAGATAGGCGGCGCGGCCGGCCCGCGGCGTCTCGGCGAAGGTGCAGTAATGGCAGACGTCGCGGCAGAGCTTCGTCAGCGGGATGAAGACCTTGCGGGAATAGGAGATCACCGGGCCATGCGCGGCGTCGCGCAGCGCGGCGGCCTCCGTCATCAGCGCGTCCAGCGGCATGGTTTCCAGCCGGTCCTGCACCCTTGCGCTCCCCATCCCTCGCCCGCATCGTGGCCGGGCCGCGCGCGGGACGCAATCCAGCCACGGGAGAGAGGGAACGACCATGCAGATCGGCTTCAACCTGCCCTCCGGCGGCCCGCTGGCGACCGCCGAGGGGCTGACCCGCCTCGCCCAGGCCGGCGAATCCATGGGCTTCGGCTACGCCACCTTCAGCGACCACGTGGTGATCCCGACCGACATCCACGCCACATACCCCTACACGGAAGACGGCGAATTCCCGGCCAGCGCGCGCGGCGAGCGGCACGAGCAGCTGACCCAGGTGATGTTCGTCGCGGCGAAGACGACACGGCTCAGGCCCGTCACCTCGGTCATGGTGGTGCCGCATCGGCCGGCGCTGCTGACGGCGAAGATCCTGTCCACCATCGACGTACTGTCGGGCGGGCGGCTGACCCTCGGCATCGGCGCCGGCTGGCTGCAGGAGGAGTTCGAGGCGCTGCAGACGCCCGACTTCGCCGCCCGCGGCAAGGTCACCGACGAATACCTGCTGGCGATGCGCGAGCTCTGGACCTCGCCCAACCCAAGCTTCGCCGGCGAGTTCGTGCGCTTCGAAAAGATCGGCTTCGACCCCAAGCCGGTGCAGCCGGGCGGCCCGCCGATCTGGGTCGGCGGCGAGAGCGGCCCGGCGCTGCGCCGCACGGCGAAGCTCGGCGATGGCTGGTACCCGATCGGCACCAACCCCTCCTTCCCGCTCGAGAGCCTCGCGCGCTACCGCGCCGGCGTCGCGAAGCTGCGCGAGCTCACGGCCAAGGCCGGGCGCGATCCCGCGAAGATCGCGCTCGCCTACCGCGTGCAGCGCTTCGGGCCGGAGGTGCCCGCCGTGGCCGGCGACGGCGAGCGGCGGCTGTTCTCGGGTACGCCCGCGCAGATCGTCGACGACCTGAAGGCGATGCGCGACCTAGGCGTCGCCGCCGTCGATCTCAGCTTCCCGGGCGCGACCGCCGAGGAGGCCATCGCCGCAATGCGCGGCTTCGCCGAGACCGTGGTGGCGAAGCTCTGATGCGCCTCGGCCTGACGCTCGGCCTCGGCGAAGGGGTCAACCTGCCGCTCGTGCTGGAAGCCGAGCGGCTCGGATACTCGAGTGTCTGGTGCGGCGAGAGCTACGGGAGCGACGCGGTCTCGCCGATCGCCTGGGTGCTTGCGCATACCAGCGTCATCAAGGCCGGCACCGGCATCATGCAGATGCCCGGCCGCACGCCGGCCTGCGCGGCGATGACGGCGATGACCCTGCAGCAGCTCTCGGGCGACCGCTTCCTCTGCGGCGTGGGCCCCTCCGGCCCGCAGGTGGTCGAGGGCTGGCACGGCCAGCCCTATGGCAAGCCGATGGAGCGCACGCGGGAATACATCGGCATCATCCGCGCCATCGTCGCGCGCGAACGGCCGCTCGAGCACCAGGGCGAGCATTACCGCATCCCCTATGACGGGCCGGATGCGACCGGGCTCGGCAAGCCGCTGAAGAGCATCCTGCATGCGAAGCCGCTGCGCTTCTACTGCGCCTCGATCACGCCGGGCGGGATGCGCCTCGCGGGCGAGATCGCCGACGGGAATCTCCCGATCTTCATGTCACCCGAAGGCGCCGACCTGGTCGTGCAGCCGACGCTCGAGGGCATGGCGAAGGCGGGCAAGCCGGCCGATCTCAAGGGCTTCGACATCGCGCCCTACACCAAGATCCGCATCGGCGATGATCTGCAGGCCTGCCGCGATGCGGTGAAGCCCGAGCTTGCGCTCTACATCGGCGGCATGGGGGCCAAGGGCAAGAATTTCTACAACGACTACTGCCGGCGGCTCGGCTACCCGGATGCGGCGGTGGCGATCCAGGACGCCTTCCTCGCCGGCCGGCGCAAGGACGCCGCGGCGGCGGTGCCCGACAAGCTGGTGGATGAGATCGCGCTGGTCGGCCCGGCCGACCGCATCAAGGGCCGCCTCAAGGACTGGCAGGCGGTGGCGAAGGACGGCAAGGTCGGGACGCTGGTGCTGACCGGCGCCACGCAGCAGGCGCTGCGGCTGGTCGCCGAGGCGGTGCTGTAGCTACCGCACCGCCGCGATCAGCGCCGCCCAGCGATCGAGCTGCGGCAGGATCACCTCCCGCCGCGCGCTCTCGAGGCTGAGCACGACCCGCTCGACGCCGAGGTCGCGGTCGGCGAGCAGCGCGTCGCGCTCCTCCTTCACGCCCCAGATGGTGATCGGCAGCTCCGCTTCCGCGCGCCCGCTCTCGCGCACCAGCGCGCGGAATTGCGGAACGAGCGCCGCCACGTCCGCATAGTGCTTGCGCACCCGGTGCGGCATCCAGCCATTGCCGTAGCGGATCGCGCGCTTCGCGCCCCAGGGGAAGGCGCCGCCGACGATGATCGGCGGGTGCGGCGCCTGCACCGGCTTCGGCCAGCTCATCATCGGGCCGAAATTGACGAACTCGCCGTGATACTCCGGCTCGGTGCGGGTCCAGATCGCCTTCATCGCCTCGATCCGCTCGCGCGCCAGCTTGTGGCGGGTGGCGAAGGCGGTGCCGTGGTTGGCGATCTCGTCCTGGTTCCAGCCATTGCCGACGCCGAACAGGAAGCGCCCGCCGGAGACCTGGTCCAGCGACGCCACCGATTTCGCGGTCTGGATCGGGTCGCGCTGCACCACCAGGCAGATGCCGGTGCCGACCAGCAGCGTCTTCGTCGCACACGCCGCCGCTGTCAGCGTCACGAAGGGGTCCATGACGTCGTAGTACTGCTTCGGCAGGTCGCCGCCGCCGGGATAGGACGCCGCGCGGGTCAGCGGGATGTGCGAATGCTCGGGCGCCCAGAGGCTGTCGAAGCCGCGTTCCTCGAGCGCCCGGCCGAGCTCGGCCGGCGTCATCGAGTAGTCGGTGAAGAACATCGCCGCGCCGACCTTCATGGCCACCCTCCCGTTCGTTGGAAGGCAGGCTCGCGCGTCGGCGGCGCGCCGTCCAGCAGGATCAGCCGGCCGGCACGTCCCTGTCGCCGCCGCCGATCGGGCGCTGCATGAAGACCACGTCGATCCAGCGGCCGAACTTGACGCCGGCCGCCTTCAGCACGCCGGCGCGCTGGAAGCCGAGCGACAGATGCAGGCCGATCGAGCCGACATTGTCGGAATCGCCGATCACCGCGAACATCTGCCGGAAACCCGCCGCCTCGGCCCGCTGCAGCAGGGCGGCGACCAGCTGCTTGCCGACGCCCATGCCGCGCACGTCGTCGCGGACATAAACGCTGTTCTCGGCGCTGAAGCGATAGGCCGAGCGGTTGCGGAACTGCGTGTAGTAGGCGTAGCCGATGATGCCACCCGCCCCCTCGCCGGGCAGCCCCTGGCCTTCCGCGACGAGCCAGGCCCAGCCCTGCGCCTGCGCATCCGCCATGCGGGCCGCGATCTCGGCCTCGGTCGGCGGCAACTCCTCGAAGGTGCCGGTGCCGTGCAGCACGTGATGCGCGTAGATGGCGGTGATCGCCGGAATATCGGCCGGCGCGGCGTCGCGGATCAGCATGGTCCGGCTTTATCCGCGCCGGTTGCGACCGGCAAGGTCACGCCGGCAGTCCGAGCGCCTTAGCCGCCTCGCGCGCCATGGCAAGCAGCGCGCGGTCCCGCCCGGCAGCGGCGACCAGCGAGAGCCCGACCGGCGCGCCCTCGGCGCGCGCCACCGGCAGCGAGACCTCGCACAGCCCCGCGAGGCCGGCGATGGCGGTGACGCCCATGGTCCGCTCGCGCAGCTGGTTCTGCTCGGCCTGGCTGGCGTCGAGCTTCGGCGCCGGGCCCGGGCTCGTCGGGTAGACCAGCACCGCGCCGCCCTGCAGCAGCGCCGCCATGCGGGCCTTGAAGCCGCGGCGGAAGGCGCGGCCCTCGGCGGCCTTCGCGGCCGGCATGGTCCGCGCCGCCTCGAAACGCTCGCCGACGCCGGGGCCGAATTTCGGCTTGGTCGCGGCGACCCAGGGGCCGAGGGTGGACCAAGCTTCCTCGGCCTGGACGCAGCGGAAATGCTCGTAGAGCGCGTCGAGCCCCTCGGGCGCCAGGTGCAGATGCAGGGCGCGGCCGAAGCGTGCCTCGAGCGCCTCGAAGCCCGGCGTCAGCGCGGCCGCCGTGGTCGGCGCCGCGTTCATCCAGGCCTCCTCGACCTTGATCAGCGGGCCGAGCGCGCTGCCCGGCGCATCCTCTGGCAGCAGCACGCCGCCGACCGCTTCCAGGATGCCGGCGGTGGTGCCGAACCAGCCCGGCGTGTCGAAGGCGGGGCCGAGCGGGCAGCAGCCGGCCAGCGAGATGGCGCCCCAGGAGGGCCGGATGCCGAAGGTGCCGCAATAGCTGGCGGGGATGCGGACCGAGCCGCCCGTGTCGGACCCCATCGCGAAGTCGACGATGCCGGCCGCGACCACGGCGGCCGAGCCGCAGGAGGAGCCGCCCGGGAAGCGGTCGGGTGCGTTGGGGTTGGTCGGCGTGCCATGCCAGACATTCTCGCCGGTCAGGCCATAGGCGAGCTCGACCGTCTTGGTCTTGCCGACCAGCGCGCCGCCGGCCTGCAGCAGCGCCATCACCACCGGCGCGGTGCCGGCGGCGACGGGGTGGGTGCGCGCCCAGTCGGGGTTGCCGTAGGTGGTCGGGTGGCCGGCGACGTCGTAGAGGTCCTTCACCGCAAAGCGGCGGCCGACGAGCGGGCCGGTCGCGGCGCCGGCGATCTCGACGCGTGGGCCGGGGACGAAGGCGCCGACGGTGTCGTTGATGGAATCGGGCATCGGCGCGGTCTCCTGGCTGCGGCTGCGAGGGGTTTGCAGCATCGGTGCGCGGGCGACAATGCCTCAGCCGAAGGCGAATTCGCGGTAGCCGCCGGCGGCGACCGCCTCGATGCGCCGGCGATAGCGCACCGCGCCGCCGTAATAGCCGAGGGTGCGGCGGATATCGCGGCCCTCGACGTTGCGGTTCACGCCGGTCTGCCAGGAGGCGACCTGGCTGAACAGCAGCCCGGCGGCGGCCTCCTCGACATGGGCCGACCAGTCGGCGACGGAAGC
>Ga0114976_10002699_pt1 | contig 11094 bp, 8 predicted proteins | sample S_130805_EF_Meta_FD_87319 | JGI IMG/M metagenome (GOLD analysis project Ga0114976, IMG submission 87319) | Freshwater microbial communities from Lake Simoncouche, Canada to study carbon cycling - S_130805_EF_MetaG | ecosystem: Environmental > Aquatic > Freshwater > Lake | place: Lake...
GCACTGTCACCCCCGCCAATTAAACTGAATGCACCATTTTTACTTGCTGCAACCACTGCTGCACCCACTTGTTTGGTGCCGTTTTCAAAATGACTCATTTCAAAAACACCCATTGGGCCATTCCATAAAATGGTTTTTGAAGATAGAATGGCTTCTGAGAATGAAGCAATCGCTTTTTCACCAATATCTAAGCCCATCCAACCAGTTTCAATTTGTTGGTTGCTACACATTTTAAAGGCAGCTTCGTTGCTAAATGCATCGGCTACCACTGAGTCTTCGGGTAACAATAATTTTACGCCTCTTTGTTCAGCTTTGGCCATTAATTCTCTGCACAAATCCAAACGGTCGTCTTCACATAAACTCGATCCAATTTCAAATCCTTGTGCTTTCAAAAAGGTATAGGCCATTCCACCACCAATGATTAAATAATCAACTTTATCAATAAGGTTTTCTAAAATCAACAATTTGTCTGAAACTTTTGCGCCTCCAGTAATTGCAGTAAATGGCCTTTCAGCATCTTGCATTACTTTTTGTGCATTCTCAATTTCTTTTGCCATCACATATCCAAAACAAGCCGCTTTTGGAAAAAACTGTGCAATAATTGCAGTTGAAGCATGCGCTCTATGAGCAGTTCCAAATGCATCATTGACATAGATATCTCCGAGCTTACTCAATTTCTCTGCAAATGCTTCATCTCCTTTTTCTTCTTCTTTGTGAAAACGCAGGTTTTCTAACAATAAAATCTCTCCAGCTTTCAACTCTTTGGCCATTTCATTGGCTTTTTCACCCATACAATCACCAGCAAATTGAACAGCAACACCCGTTAATTCTGTTACTTTTTCTAGCACATGCTGTAACGTAAATTTATCGTAAGCAATACTTCCATCTTCATTTAATTTTTTCAAAGGTCTGCCCAAATGGCTCATCAATACACAAGCTCCACCATCGGCAATTATTTTTTTGATAGTTGGAATGGTTGCCCTAATTCTAGCATCATCAGTCACCGCAAAGGTGTTTTTATCTAAAGGTACATTGAAATCAACACGAATAAGGGCTTTTTTGCCTGAAAAATTAATTTGATCTACTGTCATCATGAGATAATAAAATTAGCTCGGCAAATGTACTCAATCTTTCAGAGCCCCAAAGCATCAACTAAAAAAAAATGAAAATATGGTACTTTCATGCCGAAAGCTTATTTTTAAAAATGGCAACAAAGTACATCAAAGTATATAATTATGCTGTACATGGCAGCAACCCACAAGAAGACAATTCGGTTAGAACCATAGACATTGAAGGAAAACGCATTTGTTTGGCAAGAATTCAAAACAAGTATTATGCAATTGATGACAGGTGTCCTCATGCAGGGGCAAGACTGGGTGCAGGTTTTTGTGATGAAAATGGAATGGTGGTTTGTCCTGTTCACCGCTACAAATACAATCCTCTAACAGGGAAGGGCGCAAATAACCAAGGCGATTTTGTAGCTACTTATCCCGTTCAAGAAAAAACAGATGGTTTGTATATAGGTATTGAGAAAAAATGGTGGCAATTTTAGAAGTATGCAAGAAGTAATTTCACAGTATCTTCATCAATATGTAGAATTCAAACATTGGAGTAATACCCATTTGGCAGCATTATTGGTATCCTTATTGGCTATCGTTTTTATTCCTATATATAGTAAAAGGTATTTAAGTGAACAGGCACAGTATAGATTGGGTGCATTCATAGGCATTTTGATAGCAAGTAGCCTCTTGGTATGGAACATTTTAGTTGCCATGTCGGGTAATTATTCACTCCAAAAAGATTTGCCATTACAACTGTGCAGGTTTGCCAATTTAAGTGTTGTGATGGTGATGGTTTGGAGAAAGCAATGGTGGTTCGAACTGCTGTATTTTTGGGCCTTGGCAGGAATGTTACAAGCCAGTATTACGCCAGACTTGAAAGAAGATTATCCTCATTTTTTATATTTTAGGTATTGGATTGGGCATACTGGAATGATATTGGCACTAGTCTATGCAGCGGTAGTTTACCAAATGCGTCCACAATTTAAACATGTCATTAAAGCGATGATTGGCATCAATGTGTTTATGCTTGTTGCAGCAATTGTAAATATAATTTTAGATGCCAATTATTTTTGGATTTGTAATAAGCCTCCAACGGCCAGTATTTTAGATTATTTAGGTCCTTGGCCTTGGTATGTATTCTTTGCTGAATTTGTTGCCTTGGCTAATTTTTCTTTGGCTTATGTGCCATGGTTGTTGATAGATTACATCAATAAAAACAAAAAAGCAAATTAGAAAAATACCCTTAACTCTAATATTCCTGTCACTAGAATCAGCACCAAAACCAGTACCCTGAATTTTTTATAATCCACTTTCTTTAAAATGTATTTGCCAAGCCAAGTACCAAGCAAACTAATGCCAAACAAATAAGGCAAGAGGTACAAATCGTGTAAGTGAATGAATCCGTTATAAGCATAAACAAAGGTTCTCGAACTGTCAACCATCATGTCTATACTTGCCGAATTGGCAATAAAAACCTCAACAGGTAGTTGAAAGGAACTAAGCAACAAGCCTCTAATGGCACCACCAGTTCCAATTAAACCAGCTAAAAATCCAGAAATCGCGCCTCCAAATAAATTGTTTTTCAGGGTCATTTTCCAGGTTAAATTTTCGTTGAATAACAATAGCAAGCTCAACAAAATCATAAATATAGCCAATATACCCGCCAGTAAATTGCCTTCAATACATTTACTTAAGTACGCACCAATTGTAACAAAAAGAACAGAGGGGATGCCAATTTGTAAAATCAGTTTTTTGTCTAATCCCTTTCTGAACAAACCTAGTTTTGACAAATTGCTCGACAAATGAAACAAGGCTGTAATGCCCAAGGCAGATTGAAAATCTAGAAAATAACTTGCAATAGGAATAAAGAAAAGCGAAGAGCCAAATCCTCCAATAGTACCTAACACTTCAGCAATCAATGCCAAGAATAAAAATAATGCTTGATGTTCCAAGTATGCAAATTAAGCTAAGTTTAGGCTCATTGTTTTAATGCCTTTGCGTAAATTTTTTGAATGCTGTTTTTTTCTTCATTTTGCTGAAGACTTTCCAATTCAATTTTCAGATGCGCATATACCTTTGGATTTTCCAAATACAATTGCACCAAAGCATGGGCTGAACTCCAGCGCACAACAGTGCCATCTTTTTGTGCATTCACCAATAACAATATGATGTGTTTGCTCCAATCTGCTTGAATTTGTTTTGCTATTTCTGAAATAGTTCTGGCACATTCCCATTTCACTCTTGCAGGTTCATTGCCTAAAAAAGGAAGCAAAGCTGCAAGCCATTTGGCATCGAATAATTCAATATGTTTTGTGCAAGCAATGGTGATAGCTTCCATGCAGTTGCCTCTATTGCTCTGGTTAAGCCTAGGCATTTCCTCTAAGACTTCTATGATGTTGAATTTTTTCTCAATTAAATTTTGAGCAATCAATTCAGTCAATTCTTTTGCTTTTAAAGGATTGTTTTTGATCAATTCTGAAATACTCATTTTGATGCTTCTACATTAAATCTAGAACGAAAAAACCATACTTTGAGGAGGTCTGCTGTAACAATATAACTCAATACAATTGTACCAATAATCCCAAACTGCCAGAAGGGCAAAGGCACCATTCCTAGCTTATCAGCAAATGGTAAATAAGGGGTGGCAATGGTTAAAATCAATCCAAAAAAACTCAGTATAAAAAGCCATTTACCCGGTTTACTTTTAAAGAAATTTTGTTGGGTTCTGATGATGAACAAAATGAACAATTCAGTAAGGATTGACTCTGCAAACCAAGCGGTCTGAAAATCATGTTCGGTTACCTGCAAGCCTTTCCATAAAATCAGAAAAGTAAGGATATCAAAAATGGAACTATGAAATCCAAATATGACCATGTAATTGCGTATAATTTTGATGTTCCATTTTCCTGGCTTTTTCAATTGCGCTTCGTCAACATTGTCTGATGCAATAGATAAATATGGGAAATCGGTAATGAAATTGGTAAGCAATATTTGTTTAGGCAACATGGGTAAAAAAGGCAATAACAAAGAGGCTCCTGCCACACTAAACATATTGCCAAAGGTTGAACCCGTATTGATAAAAATATATTTTAGTGTATTGGCAAATGTTTTTCGTCCTTCTTTGATACCTTCAATCAGTACCTCTAAGTTTTTTTCTAAAAGCACAAAGTCGGCAGCTTCTTTTGCAATATCAACTGCATTGTCAACTGAAATTCCAATATCCGCAGCATGTATAGCAGCTACATCGTTGATGCCATCGCCCATATAAGCAACAACATATTTCTGTTTCAGAGCCAAAATGATTTGCTCTTTTTGTTGAGGTTCTATTTCTGCAAATATCTGATAAGTTTCTACCAGGTTTTGAATTTCATCTTGCTTGGCATTTGACAACATTTTTCCACTCAATACCATTGGGTTTTGAATGCCCAATTGAATGCCCAAAGATTTTGCAACCATTTGGTTATCTCCAGTAATGATTTTCAATCCTACTCCTAATTCTTCTAACTCTTTTATTGTACCTTGAATATCAGGTTTAATAGGGTCTTCAAACAAAATAAAGCCACCAAAAATCATCTCTTTTTCGTCTTCAATATGTATTTCAGTTTGAGAGGTATTTTTGTAACACAATGCAATAATTCTCAAACCACTTGTCGCATAATTTTCAAATTTTTTTTGTAATAAATCAATTGAATTTTCTATGGGTGCAATTTCGTTTTCAGACAATTTAATACTGTTACAAATGCTAAGTATTTCTTGGAAAGCGCCCTTTGTAATGAGTAAATTAGTTGGTTGATTTTCTGCCAAAATGCTCAATCTTTTGCGCTTGAAATCGTAGGGGATTTCATCCAATTTTTTTGGGATGACAGCAGTATCTGAAATTGTTTTTTTGAGTGCAACATCAATTGGATTTTGATACGAACCTTCTAAATAGGCATTCCAACAGGCATAATTTTGAATTGTTGCATCAGGTTCATTATTTGCGTTTACAATTTTTTGAATGGCAATATTACCCACAGTTAGGGTACCAGTTTTATCTGTACAGAGTAAATTAATTTCACCGAAGTTTTGAATGGCATTTAATTTTTTAACAATCACTTTTTTGGAGAGCAAACGTTTTGCACCTGCACTCATGGCAATTGTTGTAATTGCCGGAAGAAGCTCTGGCGCCATACCAACTGCCAAAGCCAATGCAAAAAGTCCTGCATCAAAAATATTCTGATGAAAATAAATATTGACCAAGAAAATAAATAGCGCTAAAGCCAAAGTAATTTTCATCAAGAACAAACCAAAATCGTTGATCCCTTTTTCAAAACTGCTTTGAATATTGGTATTGCTGCTAACAACAATTTGGTTAAATATTGTTTCTTGGTTGGTATGAATAACGATGGCTTTTGCGTTTCCGCTTACAATATTGGTCCCCATCCAAAGACAATTGGTTCTTTGGCTTAAAACAGTATCGGCTTCAAGTATACCTGTTTCTTTTCTCACCGGAAACGATTCACCAGTTAGGCTTGATTCGTTTACATGCAATTCGTTACAAGCAATCAACAAACAATCGGCAGGGATCAAATTGCCACTTGAAAACACAAGGATATCTCCGGGTACCAATTCCTCACTTGGAATTTCAATCTCTTCATTTGCTCTGATGACTGTGCATTGATGTGCCAATAAGGATTGTAATTTTTTTACAATATTTCTTGCATTTCGCTCTTGAATAAAACTCAATGTACCGGTTGATAGCACAATAAAAAGAATGATAAAAACATCAGAGGAATCGCCCAAGAATGCAGAAAGTAGTACTGCACTGATCAACAATAACATCAAGGGACTTTTGAATTGTCCAATGAATTCTTTAAGCTCGGATAAAAATCCATGCTCTTGCTTTTTTACGCTATGTTTTTGACTTTTTAATTGTTTTGCTTTTGTATTGGAATAACCCTTTTCATCGGTTTGGAATTGAGCAAACCAAAATGCACTCGTTTGGTTCCAAAATTTTTGATCAGGATTTGATTTCATTTATTAAAATTTAAGCTGGATAGATATTCAATTGGTATTTGTGAAGCAAACCCTGTAATCCATTGCTCGTAAATTTAGCTTTTTTAAGTTTGTTTTTTTCTGGGTCAATTGAAAAATAAAATGCTGTTCTAAAATCGGCTTCTTCTAAAATTGTTTCACTAAAGATAGCACCCGATAAATCACAATCTTTGAATATGGCTTTGTTCAGGTTTGCCAATGTAAAATCAACCTCTTTGAGTTCACATTTGATAAATTGGGTTTGTTTGAGTCTTTTTTTGTAAAAGTTTGCAAGGTTCAATAGACAGTTTTCAAAGCGTACCTCAAATAAAAAATCTTTACAGTTTTCAAAATTGAAGCCTAACATTTTGCAAGCATCAAACTTAACATTCATAAAGGCTGTTTGTTGGCATTTTACCAAGCTCATATCGCAATTCACAAACGTACATTCACTGAACACCCATTCTTTAAAATTAAAGCCTTTAAAATCGATATTGACAAATCGGCAATGGCTATAATTTCCTTTTGAAGGCAGTTCCTGTTCAAAAATTTGATCTTCAAAAATTTCCAATTCCATAGTTTCAAAGCTAAGCAGAAACAGCAATTAAGCAGCCATTTCTATGCATTATTTGAGTTCATCAGTTTTGAAATGCCTTTTAATTGACGATGTTTGCAGCTCTAATGACTAAAAAAGAAAAAACTTTATTGTTTGTATTGGCTGCAATCAATTTTACCAATATCATGGATTTCATGATCATGATGCCGCTTGGTCCTCAGCTCATGCGTCTGTTCCAAATTGGCCCACAAGAATTTTCAATAGTGGTTTCAAGTTATACCTTTAGCGCCTTTGTTTCTGGCATGATGTCCTCAATGATCATTGACAAGTTCGATAGAAAAAAATCGCTGCTGTTCATGTATGCAGGTTTTATTTTGGGGACCTTTTTATGTGGCATGGCAAACAGTTATTATTTACTGATTGCTGCAAGAATTTTTACAGGGTTGTTTGGAGGTGTGATTGGTGCTACGGTTTTGTCTATTGTGGGTGACTTGATTCCCTTTGAAAGAAGAGGCCAGGCAATGGGAATTGTGATGTCTTCATTCTCTGTTGCATCTATTGCTGGTGTGCCCTTCGGCTTGTTCATTGCCACGCATAGTTCATTTGGTTGGCAAGCACCCTTTTTATTTTTAGCTGTTTTTGGCTTGCTCATTTTTGCAATGGTTTACCGCATGTTGCCCGCTATCAGTGCGCATTTAGAGGACAGAGACAAGAAACAACCACTCTTAAAGGTTTTTGCAAATATTTTAGAAGAGCCCAATCAACGCAAAGCCATCTTTTTATCCATGGTAATGATGTTAGGTCATTTTGCCATCATTCCATTCATCAGTCCATCCATGGTTGCCAATGTTGGTTTCTCGGAATCCCAATTACAATATATTTACTTAGTGGGTGGATTGGCCACTATTTTTACATCGCCTTATATCGGTAAAATGTCTGACCAATATGGCAAGTTCAAAATTTTCGCAATTTTTGCTTCCTTGTGTGCCTTACCGGTTTTTGCCATTACCAATATGCCGCAAATTTCTATTTATTTGGCCTTAGCAGTAGCAGCCATCTTCTTTATTTTTGTGAGTGGAAGAATGATTCCTATGCAAGCCATGATCACAGCTTCGGTGAATCCAAAATTCAGAGGCAGTTTTATGAGCATCAATTCTTCTTTACAGCAATTAATGGCTGGTTTGGGTTCTTTGCTGGCTGGTTTGATTGTAGTAAAAGACGAAGTCAGCGGGAGATTGCTCAATTACCAGTATGTTGGTTACGTTTCTATTTTGATGGGATTTTTAGCCATTTACTTGGCCAGTCAACTAAAAAACAGCGAAGGCAAATCCTTTTAAACTCAGTATTTTACACAAATTTCAACTCAAATCAATGATTTTTTGGTGTTGGTAAATATTCGGTTATCTTTGCACGGCAAATAATCATCCTTTATTTGCTATGTTTAACGACTCCCACAAATTTTACGGCGAAGGTTTAACTTATGATGATGTGTTGCTTTTGCCAGCATACTCTGAAGTACTTCCAAGAGATGTCAATACCTCTTCTCAATTGACCAGAAATATTCGCATCAATATTCCTATGCTCTCTGCAGCCATGGATACAGTTACGGAGTCTAGGTTAGCCATTGCTTTGGCCCAACAAGGAGGCGTTGGTATTTTACACAAGAACATGAGCATTGCCCGTCAGGCCGACGAGGTACGTAAAGTCAAAAGAAGTGAAAGTGGAATGATCATTGACCCTGTAACCCTTCATGAAAGTGCTACCTTAAAAGAGGCTACTTTGATGATGAGTGAAAATAAAATTGGGGGCATACCAATTGTCAACGACCAAGGGAAATTGGTTGGAATTTTAACCAATCGTGATTTGCGTTTTGAAAAAGACCTATCCAAAAAGGTATATGAAATCATGACCTCATCGAACTTGATCACTGCACCTGAAGGCACCGATTTAAAAATGGCCGAAAGTATTTTACAGGAACATAAAATTGAAAAATTACCTGTGATAGACAAAGGCGGAATTTTAAAAGGTTTGATCACTTACAAAGATATTTTGAAGGTGAAAGACCACCCAATGGCTTGTAAAGACAAATTGGGTAGACTGATAGTTGGTGCAGCTGTTGGTGTTGCGGCAGAAACAGAAGAACGTATTGCTGCTTTAATAAAAGCAGGTGTAGATTTGGTGATTATAGATACAGCTCATGGACATTCAAGAGGTGTGATGAATGAAGTTGCACGCATTCGCAAACAATTTACTGAAATTGATATTGTAGCTGGAAATATTGCAACCGCTGATGCTGCCAAAGCATTGGTAGATGTAGGTGTAGATGCAGTAAAAGTAGGAGTTGGACCTGGTTCAATTTGTACCACTAGAATTATTGCTGGTGTAGGTGTGCCTCAGTTGACAGCTGTTTATGATGCGGCCAAAGCAATCAAAGGCTCAGGTGTTCCCGTTATAGCAGATGGGGGAATTCGTTACAGTGGAGACCTTGTAAAGGCCCTTGCTGCAGGAGCAAGCACCGTAATGAGTGGTTCTATTTTTGCAGGTGTTGAAGAAAGCCCTGGTGAAACGGTTATTTATGAAGGCCGTAAATTTAAATCATACAGAGGAATGGGCTCTATTGAAGCCATGAAACAAGGCAGCAAAGACCGTTATTTCCAGGATGCTGAAGACGAAATTGCAAAATTGGTTCCTGAGGGCATTGTAGGAATTGTTCCATACAAAGGGAACTTAAATGAAGTAGTTTACCAATTTATAGGTGGCTTGAGAGCAGGAATGGGCTATTGCGGAACTGCAACAGTTGAAGACTTACAAGCAAATGGCAAATTTGTAAAAATTACCACTGCAGGTGCCAAAGAAAGCCATGCACACGATATTAAAATTACCAAAGAAGCACCGAATTACAGCAGAAACTAATTCGGTTCAAGCGTATAAAAAAAGGCAGCATTGAATTTCAATTCTGCCTTTTTTATGTCTTATTTTTTATGTCTTGGCCTAGCTACAACCTGTCTGTGTTCCACAATTCAAGCATTTGTAACAAGCACCACTTCTAATGGTAATATGTCCACAAGTAGGGCAAGCAGGAGAATCTCCCATGCGCTTGTTCATTTCGTTTTGCATGTCTGGCATGTTTGCTGAACTTGCTAATTTTTCTTCACTTGCCTCTGCAGCTACTGGTGCAGGTTTTACTGCAGCAACTGGGTTGATTGCAGGTGCTACCATATGCGTAGTTATTTTCTCTACAAGATGTTGTTTGTGTAAATTTACAGCCAAGTGTTGTCTTTGAGTATCTGTAGCTGGAACTTGAATAAAATCTTCACGTCCCAAGTATTCAAATCCTAACATTCTAAACATGTAATCAATAATTGAAGTAGCATTCTTGATATTGTCATGTCCTGTTACCATACCAGCTGGTTCAAAGCGGGTGAAAGTAAATTTATCTACGTATTCTTCTAAAGGTACACCGTATTGAAGTCCCAATGAAACTGCAATAGAGAAACAGTTCATCAAACTTCTAAGCGTAGCACCTTCTTTGTGTAAGTCAACGAAGATTTCTCCTAATGTTCCATCTTCGTATTCTCCTGTTCTAACGAAGATTGTTTGACCACCAACCGTTGCTTTTTGAGTGAAACCACTTCTTTTACCTGGCAATGTTTTTCTGGCAACTACACCTGCCAATTTATGCTTGAAAGCGGTGTCTTGTGTGCGGTTCAAGATAGCAGTAGCAGCTTCTAATACTTGCTCAGGGCTTAATTCACCAACTGGTTTGTTTGCATCTGAACCCAATACACTTTCTACTACTTCTTGTACATCTTCTTCGTCTTTCACATCAGATTTGTTGCTCAATGGTTGCGACAATTTACAGCCATCTCTGTACAAAGCATTCGCTTTCAAACCAAGACTCCAGCTCAAATAGTAACAATCTTTGATATCATCAACGTTGGCTTCGTTAGGCAAGTTGATGGTTTTTGAAATGGCACCACTTAAGAAAGGTTGAGCAGCAGCCATCATTCTGATATGACCTTGCGCAGCAATGTATCTTTCGCCTTTGTTGCCACATTTGTTTGCGCAATCAAAAACAGGCAAATGTTCTTCTTTTAAATGTGGAGCGCCTTCTACGGTCATGGTTCCACAGATATAATCGTTTGCAGCTTCTATTTCATGCTTTTTGAAATTCAATTTTCTGAGCAAGTTGAAGTTCGGGTTGTTGTACTCATCTGCTGTAAAGCCCAATCTTTTCAAGCAATCTTCACCTACTGTCCACACATTGAATGCAAATCCAATTTCGAATGCACCAGCAACAGCTTTGTCTAATTTTCCAATTTCTTCTTCTGTAAATCCGCAGAATTTCAATGACTCAGGATTGATGAATGGGGCACCTTTTAAACTAGCTGAACCAATTGCATATTTGATAATATCATCAGTCTCTGCAGCAGTGTAACCTAAGTTTCTCAATGCAGCAGGCAC
>Ga0114976_10002701_pt1 | contig 11093 bp, 8 predicted proteins | sample S_130805_EF_Meta_FD_87319 | JGI IMG/M metagenome (GOLD analysis project Ga0114976, IMG submission 87319) | Freshwater microbial communities from Lake Simoncouche, Canada to study carbon cycling - S_130805_EF_MetaG | ecosystem: Environmental > Aquatic > Freshwater > Lake | place: Lake...
TAAAAACAAGTAAACAAAATATTTATAACATATGGCAAATTTAGACGCATTTAGAAAGTTAATCCGCGAAGAGGTTAAAGCTGTATTCCAAGAAGAATTAGCTGGAATCCTTAAAGAAGCTATTATAGCTAATAGAGGGCAGCAAACTATTGTAGAATCAACGAGACCTGTAACAAAACCAACTGTTCCTACTACTATGAACAGATCTACACCTAGACCGGTTGCCCCTGTATTATCCCCAGGCAATCCATTAAATAGCTTACTTGCTGAGACAGCTCAATCTATGACTATGGATGAATTCGGAGATTTAAACGGACAAGGAGTAGAGAGAGATGTTCCTATTGTAGAATCAGTAGGAGATATGTTCGCAAATTCAAGAGGAAGTTCTAATCTAGAAGCAATTAAAATCAATGCAGTTCCGGACTTTTCTCACATGATGGCTAAAATGGGTATAAACGAATAGTATAAATGGCATACAACTTAAAGCAAATAAATGTACTTGATTTAAGATCCTCTACAGGGGTTGGAGTTGCTTTGCCATTTAACACGCCAGCTGTTTTTCAAACAGTGTATACTACGCAGGAGCAGTTAAAGTATAATATCATTAATTTTTTATTAACTGATAAGCGTGAGAGAGTTTTTAATCCTAATTTCGGTGCAGGGATAAGGAATAAAGTATTTGATCAAATTAGTCAAGATACTATAGATAGTTTAGATGTACAGATAAGAGCAGGAGTAGAAGCTTATTTTCCAAATGTAATAATTACAGAGCTAACCTTTAACGCAAGTCCAGACAGAAACTTACTTCAAATTCAGTTTTCGTATACTATAAAAAACACAGGTGTAACCGATAATATAATACTAGATTTAAATGGCTAATAAGAATATAACATACTTAAATAAAGATTTTAATACCTTTAGAGCTGCGCTAATTGAGTACGCTAAAGCTTATTATCCTCAATCTTATAATGACTTCTCTACCTCATCTCCCGGTACTATGTTTATCGAGATGGCTTCTTATGTTGGAGATGTACTGTCTTTTTATTTAGATAACCAAGTACAAGAGAACTTTTTAGAGTATGCAAAGCAGAGTAATAATCTATATACTCTAGCTTATATGATGGGTTATAGACCTAAAGTAACTTCTGCAGCAATGGTTACTTTAGACGTATACCAACAAATACCTGCTTTTGGCTCAAACTATGATCCTGATTTTACATATGCAATGATTATCGAAGAAGGAATGCAAGTTAGATCTAATGTTAATACTGCAAATTATTTCTACTGCCCTAATCAAGTAAACTTTAATCTTTCTTCTTCTATTGATCCAACTGAGATTTCTGTATATACTACATCAGGAGGAAACCCAGATACCTACTTGCTTAAAAAATCTACAGTAGCAATGTCCGGCCAAATAAAAAATACAAGTATTTCTTTCGGCGCTGCTGAGAGATTTCCAATAAGAACGCTACAGGATAGTAATATTATTGAAATATTAAGCGTGTATGATCAAACGACAGGCTTTAGATGGTACGAAGTTCCTTATTTAGCTCAAGAATACATTCTAAACCCTGTTACTAATACTGCTTTAAATTATCCAGGACTATATCAAGAAGCCAACCAAGTTCCTTATATAATAGAAAAACTTCCAGTGCCTAGAAGATTTGTTTCTAGATTTACTGCTAACAATATTTTAGAATTAGAATTCGGTGCTGGTATACAATCCGCATCCGGTTCGATACCTAATCCATTTAACGTAGGTATCGGAACAGTTAACGGTATCGATTTATTAAATACAGCATTTGACCCTACTAACTTTGTAGTAAATCAATCTTACGGTTTAGCTCCTGTAAATACAAGCTTAACAGTAAACTACTTAGTAGGCGGCGGCGCAGCAGCAAATGTTAATACAAATGAACTGACTAATATCATTGTAGCAACTACTACTTTTCCTAATACAGGAAATCCTTCCGTACAAGCTTTAACACAAACTACTTTAGCTACTAACAATAGTGTGCAAGCAGCTGGGGGTGGAGATGGAGATACTCCAGATAGTATTAGATTAAATACACTAGCTAAATTTCCTTCTCAAATGAGAGCTGTAACACAGCAAGATTATTTAGGAACCGTATTAGGTATGCCACCAAAGTTTGGACAAGTAGCTAAGGCTTATGTAACAAAAGATACTGCAACGTTTTCTCAGTACTTAAGAAATGAACCAGGAGAAAGAGATCCTCTTGCAACCTCTATATACTTGTTAAGCTACGATACAGACGGTACCTTTACACAACCTGGTATTGCTTTAAATAAGAATATACAAACTTACTTATCTGATTATAGAATGTTAACAGATACTATTCTATTAAAACCGGCTTATATTATCAATATACAAGTAGGTTTCGATATTATTATAAGACCTAACTATACTTCAAGAGAGGTAATTGCTGCTTGTTTAGTTTCATTGAAAGCATATTTTGCAAGAGAGAATTGGCAAATAAACCAGCCAATCATAATGTCCGAAATCTATACTTTACTAGATCAAATAGCAGGCGTACAAACGGTTCAAAAAGTAAATATTAGAAATATAGCAGGTACTACTGCAGGATATTCTCAATATAGTTACGATATTCCGGGTGCAACTTTAAACGGTGTTATTTATCCTTCATTAGATCCAAGTATCTTCGAAGTTAAATATCCGGACACAGATATTCAAGGACGTATAGTAACAATGTAATAAAATGGCAGTATACAACATATTCGCATCAGCAGATGCAACAATTTACTCAAGGTACCCGTTAAAAAATACCGGTAGAGATCCTATATTAGAAGTATCCGTTAAGAATTCTCAAGACGGTACTAGGTTCTTGTATAGAAACCCTATAACAGAGAATACATATTATACTTATGATTTAGCTGCTAACGGTAACTACAGTACCTCAGATGCTTACTTTCCTAGCACAGACCTTAGAAGATCTGTATTACAGTTTTCTGACCAAGATATTAATAAGCTAAAAGGGTATGCCTCTCAAGCAAGAAGCGGGTCTTACGGAGCAAATTTAAAATTATTTTTAGCCTCTGCACAAAACTTAAACACTACTTATTCTCTAGACGTATTTCCTATATCTCAATCTTGGTGTATGGGAACCGGGCAATTTGCACAAGTACCTCAGTCCGTAAACGGAGTATCTTGGATGTATACTTGTCAATCGGGAAGCTCTCCTGCTTGGACAGAAGACACTTTCTATTGGGGTAATATTGATTTACCGAGCTGGGAGTCAGCTAGCTATAATTGGGAGTATATTCCTACAGCAGGACAGCCTTATTATGTAGGAAGCGGAGGCTCTTGGTATGATTATTTAGAAGCAACTCAAAGCTTTGACTATATGTCTAATAAAGACATAGACACGGATATAACTGATATAATGACTGAGTGGTTTTCCGGTTCAATTCCTAACTACGGAGTTATAGTAAAGCATCCTCAAGTAGTAGAAGAAGATCCAAATGCATTTATAGACCTTAAGTTCTTTTCTGTAGATACTCATACAATTTATCCTCCTACTATTGAATTTAAATGGGATGATTCTTATTACTTTCCTCAAGGCGGTAATTTTGCTTTAAGCGATCAAATTACAATAGTACTTGCAAATAATCCAGGGCAGTTTACACAGAACGAGGTCTATAAAATGAGAATAGGTACTAGATATACATACCCTCCAAGACAGTTTACAACCTCTTCAGTATATTTAACTAACCTTTACTTATCTCAAAACACTTATTGGGCTCTACAAGACGTAAAGACAGGAGAAACAGTAGTAGACTTTGATGAGAATTTTACAAAATTAAGTGCCGATAGTCTAGGTAACTATTTCACTTTATATACTAGCGGACTAGAAATTAATAGGTACTATAGACTTTTAATTAAGACCAGTATATACTCTACAACTTTTGGACCTCTATCAATTTACAACAACGAGCAAACCTTGTATGATGCTTTATCACTTTATAGTGCTGAAGACTTACAGTTACTTCCTGCTGAAGAAGTTACTTATACAGGTCAGAACTTAATATTTAAAATTGTAGCATAATGTCAGAACAGGTTAAATTAATAAAAGAAGTTTACGGACGCGCTACCTACGTTAATGTAATAGATACGTCTTTTAGCGAACTATATAGCCCTGTTACTGCTTCTGTACAACCAGGCATTAATACTTCAGTTGAATTATTCTTCGATGCATATAATGAGTTATTTTTTCAGATACCAGCTACAGGCGAATTAAATTCTCACGAATATTTAGTAAAGAGAAGTCTAGAATATTTAGGCGGAGGAGTAGTAACTGATACGGAACAAGCTTATATTGAAGAGATAAACTCTTTAAGAGAGCAATTGCTACAAGCAAATACGGATTTTTTAAATACAAATAATACAGTTTAATGGAAATAGTAGATGTATCTTACATTGGATCCGAAGATCAGTATCAAAGTTATGCACCTCAAGATGTAGCTCTGATCAACACTAATTCTATTACCGCAAACTACGGTAATTTTGGGGACTATATAGAGTATTTTATAAAGGATTTGAACGGTAGGGTCTTAAATGCAGAATACTACGTAACACAGTATCAGTTAGATAATAGCGTTGTAGATCCACAAACAGGCACAGTAACTCAGCTTTACTTAGATCCAGAAAGAGATGCTAGAATTTTAGGTTATGACAGGGGCGTAGTTAATGTTAAGTATAATTTTCTTAACGCAAAATTACTTTCTCTACCAGATCCATCAGCGCATTTTTGGATTAAAGAAATTTCTACTTCTGGACTTGAAATTAAAGCTGCAAGACAAGGAGTAAGCAATACCGAACTTCAAAGAGCATTTACACAGTTTAATAACGAACTATCAGCTGATCCATACTATCCCACCTTCTATTTAAACTTCGGCGCAGACGTACAATTAATAGGTGTAAATGCCGTGTACGTTGAAGAAGACGGAATCGGGTATATTATTTTTAAGTTATACGAACCTTTACCTGTTGAGTTTAACGTTAAATCTACTTTCTGGGTAGTAACTAAAGTTGCAGATTCTGCAGAATTTAATGTATCTATTAATGTTACGGCAGAACAGGTTATAGATAGTACACCTATTAAAGGACCTAACTATAAAGTAGTAGTAAACGATAAAGTAGGTCAAACTACACCGTATTACTCCTACGAATCCTTACTCCTAACTTCTGTAACTTCTTCTTATCAACAGCTACAATCTTTAATGCAAGAAAAAGGCATCCAGATTAATGTTGATTATAGTAACTTTGAGAACTTTATACACTTTTCTTCTGCTACAGAAAGACTATATAACTTCGTATACAAGGTACAGTTAATTGAATCTGCTTCAGCAGGCTTAACTCAGACTAATACTAGTACAGCAAAAGTACTTTTACAGAATCAGATAGATACAACTATTACTAATTTCGATGGATACGAGTATTATTTGTATTTTAATTCTGCTTCAACAGCATTTCCAAAGCAAAAAAGTACACAGCCTTATCCTTTATACTCATTAACTTCTTCGCAAGCTATAAACTGGTTAGGAAGCATTAGTACTAATCCTAACGGACCGGCTACAATGAGTATGTATTGGTCCTCTTCCTATTATGACGACAATAATAAAGACTTATTATTATATGCAACTCCTGCATACATAACAGAAGATCCTGCAAATGCACCTTACCTTGTTTTCTTAAACATGATAGGACAGCATTTTGATAATATTTGGATCTATCTAAAGGACGTAACTAATCACTATTCTGCAGAGAATAATCCATTTGTAGGTATTTCAATGGATCAAGTAGCAGATGCTTTAAGAAGTTTCGGCGTACAATTATATACTAATACCAGTATTACAGATAATATTTACTACTCTTTATTAGGATTAAATCAAACAGGATCTGCTCTACCAGTTACTTCAAGTGCCTATTCTGTAAGTAATGTAGCAAGCAGTAGTATCTATCCTTTAGCAAATCAACCTTGGTTAACCGGTTCTCTATCTCTACCTCCTTTTGGTGAAGAGAAAATTAATAGATATGTAATATCATTTGTTACAGGATCTAATCCTTCTTCTAGCTTTGCTACTTTACCTGCAGCACAGCTTCAAGGAGAAACCTATAAGCGCTTATATCACAACCTTGCCTACTTACTTAAAACAAGAGGTACAGAGAGAGGTGTTAGAGCTCTAGTTACTACGTTTGGTATTCCCGGTGATATTTTAGATCCACACGAATACGGAGGTTACAATATTTACCAAGTACCAGGTATTCAAGAAATTAGTAATACTAAAATTATTACCGGAAGCGTTTTAAATATTTCTAGTAGTCTTTTATCTCCGTACACTACAATTCAATATTATCAAAACAATCAAGATAAAACTTCTAATAACGTAGAAGTAGGATTCTCGCCAGCAGACTCTATTAACGCTAGTATTACATCTTCCGGACTTGTTACTTCATCTACACAACCTGGATACTTTAATATTATGCAACTTATTGGTGCACCTAATTTACAGTACTCAAGTTCATACATACCTCTTGTTGAATTGTCTAATAGATACTTTGCCGCAGAATATACAAGTAGATATAACGTTTGGGATTTTATTAGAGTTATAAAGTACTATAATAACTCAGTATTTAAAATGCTAAGAGATTGGGTACCTGCTAGAGCTTCTGCTACAACAGGTATCGTTATTCAATCTCACATGCTCGAGAGAAATAAGTATCCAAGACACGAACCTACTTATACTATCCTTTCCGGATCCGCTAATGTACATATGGTTAGTGTTTCAGGATCGGACGGAGGTTCAGTATTAGGGGATACATACTACGTAGAAAAAATTCCAATACAATATCAATCAAACTCGATATACTTAGGGAATTCATCTGGAACAATTTACATAAGTTCTTCTACTAATATTCAAAAATATACAGGAGAATTTAGTGGTAGTACCATACAAACTGATTTTAATACGTTCTCACAAGTTGATGTTTCATCTTATAACTATCCTTGGACTTCTTCGATACCAACAAGTCCTACTACAAGCAGTAAGATGTTCTTAACATACTCACTAAGCCCTACCTTAAACAACATAACAGGCGCAGTATTATCTCAAAGATTTTTAGATTTAGACTACAATGCAAATCAAGTAGTTCCAACAAACTACGGATTGATTACTAAATCTATAAACGAAACCGTTCGAATAGGAAATATTTCACAAAGCGAGCAGCCTTACTCACAGTATGCACAGTTACAAGATTACAACTACTTCCTACCTTCGACAGTAGCTATTAGATATAGCGGATCTTACTTACAAGGAGTAGCTTACAATACGTACAGTGTAGGAGATCTATCTTACGGTAACGACCCTGTAATCAATTATTACAGTAGTAGAATAGGATTCTTTACTCAGATAGCTACTAGCTCTTTCCTTCCAGGTAAAGTTAATGCTACTCTAGGTTATCTTGCTGACGTATCAGGAGGTTTATTTGAATTAAACCAGAATAATAAAAACTGGGTTGATGTTCAAAATATATTTGTTGCTGGAACCTCTACAACTGTTAAGCAGTTTGATAATAAAAAGTACAGTAATCAAATAACTACCGACGGTACTAAGACTATATACAATAGCGGATACAACTATACTCCAGAGCTTTATTTCTCATCTAGTGATGCAAGACTTTACTTTGAGTATACAGGAAATACAAATGTAACTAGCTTTATAGGCACTTTAACCGGTACACCGAATTTATACATTAGCGGTACTGCAACTCCAGGTTACCCAGTAACCCTAACTAATCCAGTAACTAGAGCAGGTAACATTTATGAAATCTTCGATGCCGCTAATCCATCTGCCTCTTTTACAACCGGTAGTGTAAATACTTTTCCTACCTATTCTTCAGCGCAAGCAGGAAATAGACAGTTTACTGTACGTCTAGGGGTTAACTTTCAATTTACGAATCCCTCTGCATCCTTAACTAGCGGGTCATATGATTTTGGAGCTTACTTAAACGGGACTACCTTAATAGGTGTTACACAATCTGTAAACTTTACATCAAGCTATGTATCTGCCTCTACAATTCCCGGCCTCATTACAAATCCAACTAGAGTAGAGACTGATACCTCCTTTAACTTGGATTACAATTACGGAACCTTTACAGGTCCATTTTCAATAAACGGAGTAGGAAGCGTTGGAAGCGGAAGCTCACAGTTATTTGTAGATGCCTACCAGTGGGTTTTTAGAGATATTCCATATAGTGGACTTCTAGTAACTAGTGCATCTGGTGCCCCTGTTCCCGGTATCTTTACAGTAAACTCTAGCGCAAGACCAACAGAGGTGCAGAGCATAGAAAGCGGGCAATTTATATCCGCTAGTAGTGTATCTACAAGTACACAGTATATTAGCTATACGACACCTGAGCAATTAATTAGTGCAAATCAACCAGTAGTATTTAAATTTACTCAAGGAGGAATGTCAAGCGCTAACTATACCGCCAGCCTTACAAGCGATAGTACTTTAACTATAGGAACGATTGCATTAGGAGCTGGAGGTTATGCCAATGCATCAACAGCATCTGGTGCTTTTATAGCTGATCTAGAAAATATTACTGATAGTAATTACGCTACTATAACACTCAGTTCTAATCTAGGACAGTACGGAGTAGGTTATCAATTTATACCGTACTTTGTATCTGCCTCTATTACTTACAGTAGTAGCTTGTATACAAAATACGGAGACGTCAACGAAACCTTTTTACCTCAGTCCGGAGACAAAATAGTTTTAATTGATAACGGAGGTATTTCTCAAGATTTCGACGTCTATAGTTATAGTGTAAACACCTTTACTGTAGTAGGAGATATACTTAATAACTGGATAGATAATCCAGGATTAATTACAACTTTTTTACTATTAAGGAAGTATAATGACGAACAAAACGTTATATTAACGTATAATAAGCCCAACGGAGCAACTTCCTACGGGTTCTTATTACCAGATACAGTAAGCCCACTAGTAGTTAATAATATAAACACATTGCAAGCTAACGTACAGGCTCAGTTATTATCAACTCAAGCTAATAGTAACATTAGTAATATATAAGACTGAGAACTTTTAATCTTTAAACTATTTATAATAGAAAAACAATAAAACATGGGATATTTAAATAACACATCGGTTGTTGTCGATGCTATTCTTACCGACAAAGGTAGACAATTATTAGCGCAAAACGACGGATCTTTCCAAATTACGCAGTTTTCGCTGTCTGATGACGAGGTAGATTACACATTGTACAACCCAAATCACCCTTCTGGATCAGCATTTTACGGCGAGGCTATTGAAAATATGCCAATTATACAAGCTTTCCCTGAAGCTAACGAAATTATGAAGTATAAGTTGATTACCTTACCAAGAGGAACAGCTAAGCTTCCAGTAGTAACTGTCGGATACAATACTATCATACTTAAGCAAGGTTCTTCTCTTTCTCTTACACCTCAAACATTGAACTACTTAGGTGCAACTTCAACATTCGAACAGTCTGGATACGTTGCAACGATAGGAGACGTTAGGACAATGTCTGCATTTAACGGCGTCGGTATTAATACACCGAATGCAACTGCTCTAAACTCTACAGGAACCACAACAGTAGGTACAAACGTATCAAAAACTGTAATCGGTACTACAATTAACCTAACAGCTACAACTGTAAATACATTATTTGGTACTAATACAACTTTATACACTACCTTAACCGTTATCGGACGTGATTCAGGTGCAAGATTATTCATTCCAGTTCAAATTCAACAAGTAACACAATCATAAGAATATGTCATTTACACAGTTAAATCCATCGGATTTCGTAATTAGTAACGATTCAGTTACAGCTCCAGCTTGGAGCTCTAATGTACCGTCGCTAACTACCTTTTATACAGCCTCTACAGTTCCAACTTCTACAATAAGCGCGGGTGCATACTACTTAAATGTATATCAACAGGTTTATGGATCAAATGGAGCAGCAGTTCAGTTTGCTATTGCTTATGGAAACATTTTCGGATCAGGATCTCCATGGTTAAATTCTTTAGTACCAGGAGTATCTCCTTCACTAACTACCTACAATCAGTATCAAACTTTAGTATACGGACCAGAAGTTACAGGATCTCAAGGATTTAATTTCGGCGGTGCTACACCAAGAGCTCAAGACATTTGGGTATTAAATATTGAAAGAAATAGATATAAACAATCTTTAATGCCTGGTACCTTTAACTTAACGTTATCAGGATCTGCAGGTCAAATTACAATTACAGATAACAGTAACGATAGCACAGTAATTAATTACTTAGACTGCGGTAGAGTCTTCTCGTTAGTCTCTGGATCTTTTGGTAGATCTGTGAATCAAACACTTACAAACGCATCTGGCCAAGGCCAAACCGTTTCCGGATCTTACGGATTCTTCTTACCGGATATCGCAACTATCATACTTAATCCAAGTGCTCTTGCTTTAAGTTTCGGACAGGGAGGAATCGGTTTAATCCCAGATAGAAGAAACTACGGTAGTGGTTCAGCACCTGCTGCATCTGCTTCTTATACTTCTACTAATAATACTTTAATGTATCAAGCTATTTCTTCTAGCTCTGCTTTACCGTTAACAGGATCTGGATTCCAGCTAAACTCTCAAGAAACTGTTTCTTCGGATTATATATTTGTAAGAGTTAATAACGCAGAATATAACTACTCTACTAATCCAACATTTACTTCAGGCTCTACTGGTGCTGTACTCTACGACACAATGATTTACAGTCCACAAACTTTCGTAACAACAGTTGGATTATATAATAATAATAGTGAACTTTTAGCAGTGGCTAAAATGTCACAAGCCTTAGTTAAGGACTTTACAAAAGAAGCATTAATTAGAGTTAAGTTAGATTGGTAATAAAATAATAAAATGAGTAGAGCATCAAATAGTCTTTTAGTTTCTGATGTTGCCACTACTCCCATTAAACTTAAGTACTCTTCCTCTTATAGTAACACTGCTATATGCGATTCAGGTATTTATGCACAAA
>Ga0114976_10002704_pt1 | contig 11089 bp, 10 predicted proteins | sample S_130805_EF_Meta_FD_87319 | JGI IMG/M metagenome (GOLD analysis project Ga0114976, IMG submission 87319) | Freshwater microbial communities from Lake Simoncouche, Canada to study carbon cycling - S_130805_EF_MetaG | ecosystem: Environmental > Aquatic > Freshwater > Lake | place: Lake...
GGAGCCGTCTGGAAAGGCATCGTCGCCGAACATGCGCCCATCCATCTGCAACTCTTTCACGATGACGGCAAAGAGGTCACCCTTCGGCTGCTCAATGACGGCATCGACTTCGAGGTCGACGAAATCGCCCATTTTCGGGACGGCGGCCGTAGCCGGGTCGAAGCCCTGCAAATGACCTGGCGTGATGAACCCGTACTGATTTCCCTGTATCACCACGACGACCTGCGCGGTGCGCTGCGCGGCCTGCCGGCCGAACGCGGTGACATCCATGCGGTTGTGGGATTACTTGACGCGGGCAGCCCTGAAGATGAGCGATAAAGGTGCGTTATGAGTGATCCTGTAACGATCCCGGGCACAGGCCTGCGCAGGCGGCGCTGGTTGATCGCCGCGCTGGGTGGCAGCGCGGCTGTTGTTGGCGCGGCCTTCGGCTGGCGCCTGTCGCGGCCCACCGCGCAAGCCGATGAAGCGGTGCTGGCATTCAGAGCGCTCTCGCTGCCCGACGCGGCGGGCAAGGCGCTGGCGATGTCCGGTTTCAAGGGCAAACCCCTGGTGATCAATTTCTGGGCAACCTGGTGCCCACCTTGCGTTGAAGAAATGCCCGAGTTGTCCGAGTTGCACGCACAGCTGGCCCCGAGAGGCTTGCAGATGCTTGGCATTGCTATTGATTCGCCGTCAAAAGTTGCCGAATTCGCTTCAAAATCGGCCATTTCCTATCCGCTGGTGGTGGCGGGCATGAGCGGCACTGAACTGGGTCGCCAATTCGGCAATGCCAACGGCATGCTGCCGTTCACCGCAGTCATCGATCGACATGGCCGGATCGTCCAGCGGATCCCGGGGCGGGTTCGCATCGAATCACTGCGGACATCGATCCTCGAACTGCTGGCCTGAGGGTCTTGAGCGCTCGACCCAAAGCAGGTCGAAACTGGACATCTTCATGAAAACCGGTTCACAATACACGCCAATTTCGTCGAAGATGCTTCGATCTTGGTGAACAAAACCGTCTGGGTGCTGCACGGACCCAACCTGAACCTGCTGGGTACGCGAGAGCCGCAGACCTATGGCTCGACCACGCTGGCCCAGATCAATACAGGGCTCGTCGAGGCCGGGACTCAATCTGGCGTTCAGGTCGAGTGCTTCCAAAGCAACCACGAAGGCGTGCTGGTCGATCGGATCCAGGCCGCCCGCGACTCAGATGTTGCGTTCATCGTCATCAATCCGGCAGCCTTCACGCATACAAGTGTCGCGATTCGCGATGCATTGGCCGCTGTGGCGATTCCGTTCATCGAGGTGCACCTGTCGAATGTGCACCGCAGAGAGCCCTTCAGACACCACTCCTATCTGTCTGATCAGGCGGTCGGTGTCATCGCCGGTTTGGGGCCGGGCGGTTATCGCTTTGCCCTGCAATTTGCCATTGAGTCGATTCGCGGCTGAGCGATCGCCTCAACCCTTTTCTGTTCAGGAACCCTGCCACATGGATTTGCGCAAGCTCAAGACCCTGATCGACCTGGTGGCCGAGTCAGGCATCGCAGAACTCGAAATCACCGAGGGCGAAGGCAAGGTTCGCATCGTCAAGGGGCAGGCGCCGGCGCCCGGCTACATGCCGATGGTGCCCGCTCAGATGGCCATGCAGCCGATGGCTGCCGCAGCACCCGCCCCGGTGGGCGCTGCGCCTGCCGCGCCGGTTGCAGAGCCTGCACCCTCCGAGCCGACCGGCCATGTGCTGAAGTCGCCGATGGTGGGCACCTTCTACCGCTCGGCCAACCCCAATTCGGCGCCCTTCGTCGAAGTCGGCGCAGTGGTCAAGGAAGGCGACACCCTCTGCATCATCGAAGCGATGAAGCTGATGAACGAGATCGAGGCCGATGCCAGTGGCACCGTGAAGGCGATCCTGGTGGAGAACGGCCAGCCGGTTGAATACGGCCAGCCGTTGTTCGTCATTGAGTGACCCCATGTTCGACAAGATCCTGATCGCCAACCGCGGCGAGATCGCCTTGCGTATCCAGCGGGCCTGTCGTGAACTCGGCATCAAGACCGTGGTGGTTCATTCGGAAGCCGACACCGAGGCCAAATACGTCAAGCTCGCAGACGAGTCAGTCTGTATCGGGCCCGCCAATTCGCGGGAAAGCTACCTCAATGTGCCGGCCATCATCAGTGCGGCCGAGGTCACCGATGCCGAGGCGATCCATCCAGGCTACGGCTTTCTGTCCGAGAACGCTGACTTTGCCGAGCGGGTCGAAAAAAGTGGCTTCGTCTTCATCGGACCGCGTCCGGAGTCGATCCGCATCATGGGCGACAAGGTCAGCGCCAAAGACGCCATGCGGGCCGCCGGCGTGCCGGTGGTTCCAGGCTCGGAAGGTGCGCTGAGCGACGACCCGCGGGAGATCGTCAAGATTGCCCGGGCCGTCGGCTATCCGGTGATCATCAAGGCATCGGGCGGTGGCGGCGGACGCGGCATGCGAGTGGTCAATACCGAAGCAGCCTTGCTGAATGCCGTGACCACCACCCGCGCCGAAGCGGGGGCAGCATTCGGCAATCCGAACGTCTATCTCGAAAAATTTCTGGAAAACCCGCGTCACATCGAGATCCAGGTCCTGGCCGATGAGCACCGCAACGCGGTCTACCTCGGAGAGCGCGACTGCTCGATGCAACGGCGCCATCAGAAGGTGATCGAAGAAGCCCCGGCACCGGGCATCAGCCGGCGGCTGATCGACCGGATCGGTGCGCGCTGTGCCGATGCCTGCCGCAAGCTCGGCTATCGAGGCGCCGGCACCTTCGAGTTCCTGTTCGAGGACGGCGAGTTCTACTTCATCGAAATGAACACGCGGGTTCAGGTGGAGCATCCGGTCACCGAGCAGATCACTGGTATCGACATCGTTCAGGAACAGATCCGCATCGCCAGCGGCGAGAAGCTCCGGTTCCGCCAGCGCGATATCGTGATTCGCGGCCATGCCATCGAATGCCGCATCAACGCCGAAGATCCTTTCAAGTTCACGCCGTCGCCAGGCCGTATCACCAGCTGGCATCCGCCCGGGGGGCCCGGCATTCGGGTCGATTCGCACGCCTATGCCAACTACTTCGTGCCGCCCAACTACGACTCGATGATCGGCAAGGTCATTGCCACGGGGGATACCCGCGATCAGGCCTTGCGTCGGATGCGGATTGCGCTCTCGGAGATGGTGGTCGAGGGCATCCAGACCAACCTGCCCTTGCACCGGGACCTGCTGGCTGATTCGAGTTTCGTGGCGGGGGGCACTTCGATCCACTACCTCGAAAACAAGCTGTCCCAGCGCAACCACTGAGGCATCGGATCGTCCTATGGCGGGCTGGCATGAACTGGTGATTGAAGTCGGCCAGCCGGATGCAGAACCCTGGAGTGATGCGCTGCTCGAGGCCGGCGCCTTGTCGGTTCAGGCCGACGACGCCGACGCGGAATCGCCTGACGAGCAGCCCCAGTATGGCGAGCCCGGCATGCCGGGGGCGGCCGCAGCGGCCGTGCCCGGTTGGCAACGCACCCTGCTGTCTGCGCTGATTGAAGAACATGTTGATCCGCACCAGGTCCTGACAAGGGCCGCCGAGTTGTTGTCGTGCCCCGTACCAGGCATTCAATCGATCCGGACGGTGGCCGATCAGGACTGGGTCAGGCTCACCCAATCTCAATTCGACCCGATCGAAATCGGCGACCGGCTGGTCATCACACCCAGCTGGCACGACACGGCCCCTGGCAACAGGATCCCGATCGTGCTGGATCCCGGGCTGGCCTTTGGCACCGGCAGCCACCCCACCACGAGGCTGTGTCTGCAGTGGCTCGAGCAGCACCTGATTTCGGGGGTAAGCCTGATCGATTACGGCTGCGGTTCGGGCATTCTGGCGATCGCAGCAGCCAAACTCGGCGCATCCGCCGTCACCGCCATCGACATCGACCCGCAGGCTTTGCGGGCGAGCCGCGACAACGCAGCGATCAACCGGGTCGAACTGAATATCCTGAGCACGGACCAGCCCGCGCCACCGGCTGCCGACATCGTCGTGGCCAACATCCTGTCGAGCCCGCTTAAGGTGCTGGCGCCGATGCTCTGTCAGCTGGTGCGCCCGGGAGGACGGCTGGTGATCAGCGGTGTGCTCGAGCGCCAGATCGATGAGGTCTGCGCAGCCTATGCGGCTCACCTGCCGCTGACAGTCGCCGATGTGGCGCAGGGCTGGGCTTGTCTGTCCGCCCGCAAACCCCGATGATCAATCGCGATGACCCTCGCGACCACCTGCCCGCAATGCAAAACCAGCTTCAAGGTCGTTCCCGATCAGCTGAAGTTGCGACGGGGACTGGTTCGCTGTGGGCGGTGCCAGCATGTTTTTTCGGGCATCGATTCTCTGACCTATATCGAGCAGCCAGCCCAGGATGAGCCGGCGTCCAGCATCAGTGGTCCTGACCCTCAGGCAGAGCCCCCGACGATCATCATCAATCTGCCCGGTCATCCAACCATCTCTTCGCCTGAGGCCGAGCCGCCGACAGCCCCTCTGGAAGACGGCGCTGTGGTGGATGCCCTGCCCGCTTCGCAGCAGCCAACCGAGTTCGAAGCGGATCTCCGTCAGGCGCCGATGGTCCCCGAGGTCATCGGGCCGTTGTACGAAACCGACCCACTCCCGATCGACGCGTTTCCAGATCCGCGCCAACGCCGTCGCCCAGTGATGGCCATGCTGATCGCCGCCGCACTCCTGCTGACACTGCTGGCCCAGGCTGTGGTGGGATGGCGTGATGCGATCGCATCGAGGATTCCCGAACTGGGTGCACCCCTCAATGCGGCATTCAAGCCGCTTGGCCTGAGCGCTGAGCCGGAACGCAACCGAGCCGCACTGACCATCGAGTCATTCGAGCTGAGCGCCGGGAAACTGCCCGGACAACTCGAATTGACAGCCCTCATCAGAAACCGTAGTGCCCATCCGGTTGCGTTTCCGGCGATGGAACTGAGCTTGAGTGGGTCCAGCGGCGGCGTGCTGATTCGCAAGGTGATTGCGGCTCGGGACTACCTCGGCAAGCCAGAACTCATCAAGCGTGGCGTTGGCGGTCAATCGGAGTGGCCCGTGCGCCTGACCCTCGAGACCGACGGCGTACAGGCAAGCGCTTATTCGGTTGACCTCTTTTATCCCTGACCTCATCCACCACTCAACTCCCAGTCCACTCAGATGACTTCACGCGTACTTGTCAGCGGTTCAATGGCCTACGACACGATCATGGTGTTCGATGGGCACTTCAAGGACCATATCCTTCCCGATCGGGTGCACATGATCAACGTGTCCTTTCTGGCACCGAGCCTGAAGCGGGAATTTGGTGGATGTGCAGCGAACATTGCCTACAACCTGCATGGCCTGGGTGGCCAGGCAAGCGTGCTGGCCGCCGTGGGAAAAGATGGCCAGAACTATGTCCATCGGCTGGCTGGCCTGGGCATCGATACCTCGCACATCCTGGTGTGTGAAGACCTGTACACCGCGCAGGCCTTCATCACGACCGATCTTGCCGACAACCAGATCAGCGCCTTTCACCCCGGGGCGATGTCGCAGGCACATGAGGTCAGTGCACCATCGAGCGCGGCCTGGGGCATCGTCGCGCCCAATGGCAAGGAGGCCATGCTTCGTCATGCACGGGAATTCACCGAGGCTGGCATTCCATGGATTCTGGATCCGGGCCAGGCCTTGCCCTTGTTCAGCGGTGATGAGCTCAAAGGCCTGTTGGGGGGCGCGACCGCTCTGGCAGTCAATGACTATGAATGCGGGCTGATGTCCGAAAAGACCGGGCTGAGCGAGGCACAGCTGGCTGCCTGCGTCGAGTCGCTGGTGGTCACGCGGGGGGCAGAAGGCTCGGTGCTGCGTCAGGCCGACCGGGTCGAGAAGATCGCAGCTGTCGCGGTCTCTCATGCAGTCGATCCAACCGGATGCGGTGATGCGTATCGCGGCGGCTTGCTCTATGGGCTGTCCACTGGCCTGGGCTGGTCAGTTGCCGTACGACTGGGCAGCGTCATGGGCGCCATCAAGATCGAACACGCCGGACCTCAGAACCACCGTGTCGATCGCGAGCAGGTGGCGCAACGCTATCAGCAGGCTTACGGGGCCGCCCCCTGGTGAGTCTCTATTGCGGCCAGCCTGCCCAACGATCTGGGTCAGGCTGGCTGGCGCCGCACCGAGATCAGCGAAACGCAGCGCTGATCAAACCCGGATCGAAGACGATGAGCAGGACCTGGAGCAGGATGACCAGGAATAGCGGCGACAGATCGACACCGCCAATCAGCGGAACGATCTTTCTGAACGGCGCCAGGATCGGCTGGGTAAGCTGCTGCACAGCCGGTGCAAGGGGCGCGTAGGGATTGACCCAGGACAGGATGGCCTGAAGGATGACCAGCCCCATCACCAGGTAGATCACCGAGCGGGCCAGCCAGATCACAGACCTCAGGATGATCTCTGCCGGGTTGGGAATGCGAGGGCCTCCGACCAACAGCGCGAACAGCATCGAGACAATCAGCGCGATCAGCAGCGCCGCGACCACGCTCGCCCAATCCATCGTGCGGGTAGGCGCAATCAATTTTCGCAAGGGCTGAATGAGCCAGTCAGTCAGACTGGTGAGGAACTGGCTGATCGGATTACGGGGATTCAGGTGAACGCGATGTCCATACGCGCGTAGCACGCAGGCAACTGCGAACAGACTGCCCAGGGAATCGATCAGCAACCACAGGATTTGGCTCATGGCGGGCGGATTGTCGCACAAAAAAATCGCGCCCCGAAGGGCGCGAATACCTGGCTGGCTCTGTTGTCACCGCATCATGGTGCGGCGGTCTTCTTCTGTTTGATCAGCCTGCTGGCCTTTTGGTCAGGGCTTGTTACCGGTCGGAAAGGGCCATGCTGCAGCCGGGTTCAGGGGCTTGGCAGCGACCGATGCAGCGCTGGGGCGCTCAGCCTTGCGTGCGGGCTTCTTGGCGGCGACTTTCTTGGCAGCGACCGGCTTCTTGGCTGCAACTTTCTTCGCTGCGACCGGCTTCTTGGCTGCAAGCTTCTTGGCGGCCGGCTTTTTCGCGGCAACCTTCTTCGCAGCCGGCTTCTTGGCGGCGGCTTTCTTGGCTGCGACCGGTTTCGCGGCTGCGGCCTTCTTCACGACGACAGCTTTCTTGTCGGCCTTTTTATCTGCTTTTTTATCAGCTTTCTTGGCAGTTGCCATGGTCAGACTCCTGAGTTGTGATGGATCATGGAAACCCGGTCTGGCGCAGCACGAAGCTGTTCGCCATGCGAGCTATTCATCGGCGCAAGAACGCTGCAAGTGTTTCCTACGCTAATGAATGCGGTGGCAGGTGCCGCGCGATTGGAGCGGACACGAAAAAGGCGCGCGGCCATGGGGCCGGGCGCCTGCGAGCGGAGAGGTTTGAATCGAGCTGAGCCGTGAGACTCACAAGCCAGCCACGTCGACGGGGTCGCGGTGTCGGTCAACGAAGCGGCTCGGTTGACCTGCATCATCTGAGAACCACATGAGGGCGGTTGGCCTGACCTCGTCAACTGATGTCCTGTATGTGCGGTAATCCGCGATTCGGGGAAAACGCTTGGCTCAATCCCAATTCAACGCGCCACCGGTCTGATACTCGGTCACACGTCTTTCGAAAAAGTTCTGTTCTTTCTTCAGGTCGAGCATCTCGCTCATCCATGGAAAGGGGTTTTCAGCACCCGGGAAGAGCGGATCGAGGCCGATTTGCTGTGCCCTGCGGTTCGCTATGAATCGCAGGTACTCCTTGAACATCGATGCATTCAAGCCGAGCACGCCTCGCGGCATCGTGTCTTCTGCATAGCGGTACTCGAGGTCGATCGCCTTGTGGAAGAGCGCAACGATCTCTTCACGAAATGCGGGCGTCCAGAGATGCGGATTCTCGAGTTTGATCGTGTTGATCAGATCGATACCGAAATTGCAGTGCATCGATTCATCGCGCAGGATGTACTGATACTGCTCGGCGGCGCCAATCATCTTGTTCTGACGGCCCAGGGCCAGGATCTGAACGAAGCCGACGTAGAAGAACAGGCCTTCCATCAGGCAGGCAAACACGATCAGCGAGCGCAGCAGCTTCTGATCATTCTCGGGCGTACCGGTCACGAAATCCGGATTGGTCAGGGTGTCGATGAACGGGATCAGGAATTCATCCTTTTCACGGATCGAAGTGACCTCGTGATACGCATTGAAGACTTCGCCCTCATCGAGACCCAGTGACTCGACGATGTATTGATAGGCATGCGTGTGGATTGCTTCTTCAAACGCCTGACGCAGCAGAAATTGCCGGCACTCTGGCGCGCTGATGTGTCGGTAGGTACCCAGCACGATGTTGTTTGCAGCCAGCGAATCGGCGGTCACGAAGAAACCGAGATTCCGCTTGACCAGCCTGCGCTCATCGTCTGAGAGGCCGGCCGGATTTTTCCAGAGCGCGATGTCGCGCTCCATGTTGATTTCCTGCGGCATCCAGTGATTCGCGCAGCCCGCAAGATACTTTTCCCAGGCCCATTTGTACTTGAACGGCACGAGCTGATTGACGTCGGCAGAACCATTAATGATCCGCTTGTCTTCGACGCGAACGCGGCGTTCATCGCGAGACATCTGGGTGCCGGAATGCAGACGGGCTGCATCATTGGCTGACTTCAGCGCCGGGGCCGACATGACCCCCTGGACCGAAGGCGCAGCTTTCGCAGGCGTCGGCACAGCGGGTTTCAGATTTGTGACAGGTGTCGGTTCGTCCCAGGACAACATGTAAGGTCTCGCTTCAGGTTAGTCAGTTAACTACTTGTCCCAGCGCGAGATTCAGCTGTTATGCACAGACCGGATCTTACGTTGGGCGTATGGCGCTTGCAACGGGTTGGTACTTACAAACTTGACTTCGCGCAGGTTTTCTTGGCGCAGAAGCAACAAATCAAATCGAGATCAGGAAACCAGTCGCATGTCAAATGCGGGTTTCCTGATCGCAGGCCTTACTGGCAGGCCTCGCACTCGGGGTCATCGATCGCGCAGAATTTCGGAGCGATCGGGTCTTGCGCCGCAGCGGGCGCAACGCCCGATTGAGAAGTGTAGGAAAAGGTGCCGGCTGCGCCCTCGGCCGAAACCGCATTGAGCTGACCGAGCCGGTCGGTCGTGCTCTTTTCTGCGTGGGTTGCACCCTGAGTGCGCAGGTAATAAGTGGTCTTGAGGCCACGCAACCACGCGGTTGTGTAAGTCTCATGCAGCTTCTTGCCCGATGCACCCGCCATGTAAATGTTCAGCGACTGCGACTGGTCAATCCACTTCTGCCTGCGTGAAGCGCACTCGACCAGCCAGATCGGGTCGACCTCGAATGCGGTCGCATAGATGGCTCGCAGGTCAGCCGGGATGCGATCGATGCGGGCCAGGCTGCCATCGAAGAATTTCAGATCCGCCACCATGACCTCATCCCACATTCCAAGGGCCTTCAGGTCACGCACCAGATAGTCATTGACGACCGTGAACTCGCCCGAGAGATTGGACTTGACGTAGAGGTTCTGGAATGTGGGCTCGATGCAGGCGCCCACACCAATGATGTTGGAGATGGTTGCGGTCGGCGCAATCGCCACGCAATTGGAATTGCGCATTCCAAACTGCGCGATGCGGGCACGCAGCGCGGCCCAGTCGAGGGTCTCGCTCGAGTCGACTTCCACATAACCGCCACGCTGCTCAGCCAGCAGCCGGATGGAGTCCTGCGGCAGGATGCCTCGATCCCACAGCGAGCCCTTGAAGCTGGCGTAACGCCCCCGCTCAGCGGCGAGTTCAGTCGACGCCCAGTAGGCGTTGTAGCAGACCGCCTCCATCGAGCGGTCAGCGAAATCGATCGCCTCATGGCTGGCATAGGGCACGCGCATCAGGTGCAGGCAATCCTGGAAACCCATGATGCCAAGACCCACCGGACGGTGCTTGAGATTCGAGTTACGCGCCTTGTTGACAGCGTAGTAGTTGATGTCGATCACGTTATCGAGCATGCGCATTGCCGTGCTGATCGTGCGGCGCAGTTTGTCGTGGTCGAGGCTGTAGTGACCGTCCGATCCCCGGACCATGTGCGCAACCAGATTGACCGATCCGAGGTTGCACACCGCGATCTCGGCGTCACCGGTGTTCAGCGTGATTTCCGTGCACAGGTTCGAGCTGTGCACCACGCCGATATGTTGCTGCGGCGAACGGATGTTGCAGGGATCCTTGAAAGTAATCCAGGGATGGCCGGTTTCGAACAGCATAGAGAGCATCTTGCGCCACAATGAGGTCGCCTGGATGGTCTTGAAGAGCTTGATCTCACCGTTGGCGGCACGCTGCTCGTAACGCAGGTAAGCCTCTTCGAAAGCGCGTCCGTACTTGTCGTGCAGATCAGTGCAGTCGGCCGGCGAGAACAGCGTCCAGTCGCCGTTCTCCATGACCCGCTTCATGAAGAGATCGGGAATCCAGTTGGCGGTGTTCATGTCGTGCGTACGACGCCGGTCATCACCCGTGTTCTTGCGCAGCTCGAGAAACTCTTCGATATCGAGGTGCCAGCTCTCGAGATAGGCGCAAACCGCACCCTTGCGCTTGCCGCCCTGGTTGACTGCTACGGCTGTGTCGTTGACGACCTTCAGGAAGGGCACCACGCCCTGGCTCTTGCCATTGGTGCCCTTGATGTGGCTGCCCAGCGCCCGAACCGGCGTCCAGTCATTGCCCAGGCCGCCTGCGTACTTTGCCAGCAGCGCGTTCTCCTTGATGGCTTCGTAGATGCCATCAAGGTCGTCGGACACCGTGGTCAGATAGCAGGAGGACAACTGCGAGCGCTGAGTCCCCGAGTTGAACAGCGTGGGGGTCGAGCTCATGAAATCGAAGCTCGAGAGCAGCTCATAGAACTCGATCGCGCGTGCCTCACGATCGATCTCGTTGAGCGAAAGGCCCATGGCCACTCGCATGAAAAACGACTGGGGCAGCTCGATGCGCTGCTCGTCGATGTGCAGGAAATAGCGGTCGTAGAGGGTCTGCAACCCGAGGTAGGAAAACTGGTTGTCACGGTCACCGACCAGAGCACGACCCAGTCGCTGCAGATCGAATTGCTCGAGCTTTGCA
>Ga0114976_10002705_pt1 | contig 11089 bp, 10 predicted proteins | sample S_130805_EF_Meta_FD_87319 | JGI IMG/M metagenome (GOLD analysis project Ga0114976, IMG submission 87319) | Freshwater microbial communities from Lake Simoncouche, Canada to study carbon cycling - S_130805_EF_MetaG | ecosystem: Environmental > Aquatic > Freshwater > Lake | place: Lake...
CAACGCGCACCGTGATGAATTTGGTGGCGCCTTCGCCATCGCGCACGATGGCTTGCGCCAACCATTGCGCCACTTCCATCAGCGTTTTCTTGAGCAGTTGAGCGGCCTCGGTGTGCCAAGCTGTGACCAAGTGGTTGCCCGCTTGGCCCGTGGCCATGACCACGAAAGAATCGTTGGTCGACGTATCGCCATCTATGGTGATGCGGTTGAAGGAAGCTTCGGCCAATTCGCTGGCCAAGGCATTCATGAGGGAAGCATCGATGGCCGCATCGGTGGCCATGAAGCCCAGCATGGTGGCCATGTTGGGGCGGATCATGCCCGCGCCTTTGGAGATGCCGGTGACCGTGATGGTTTGACCGTCTATTTGCACTTGACGACTGACCGCTTTGGGCAAGGTGTCGGTGGTCATGATGGCTTGGGATGCCAAGGCCCAGTTGTCAGTTTGCGCGGCCGCCAAGGCCTTGGGCAAGCCATCGATGATGCGCTGAAAGGGCAGCGGCTCCATGATGACGCCGGTGGAAAACGGCAGCACCTGCGCAGGGCTGATGTTCAATTGGGAGGCCACGGCAGCGCACACGGCGTTGGCGTGTTGCAAACCCGATGCACCCGTGCCCGCGTTGGCCACACCGGTGTTGATGACCAAAGCGCGAATGCCCTGGCCTGATGCCAAATGCTGACGGCAAATTTGCACGGGTGCGGCACAAAATCGGTTTTGCGTGAACACCGCACCCACTGCTGTGCCCTCTGCGAGTTCAAAGACCGTCAGGTCTTTGCGATGGGCTTTGCGCACACCAGCTTCGGTGATGCCAATGCGCACACCGGCGACTGGATGCAAGTCTTGTGGCTTTGCCACGTGCAAATGAACCGCCATGCTCAAGCCAGCTTGCCGTGGCAATGCTTGTATTTTTTGCCGCTGCCACAAGGGCATGGGTCGTTGCGCCCGACCACCGGCACCTGGTCCTGCAATGACGCTTGAGCAAGGACTTGGGGTTGACCGGTTTCGTCCGGTGCGGTGTAGGTCAGGTTGGTGACGGCATCTGCTCTTGCTTCGATGGCTTGGGCGGCCTGCTCCGCTTGCGAGGTGTTTTCGATCTGCACTGTCATCAACACCCGGGTGACTTCGTTTTTCACCATGTCCAGCAGCTGACCAAACAACTCGAAAGCTTCGCGTTTGTACTCTTGCTTGGGTTGCTTTTGCGCATAACCGCGCAAATGAATGCCTTGGCGCAAATAGTCGAGTGAGGACAAATGTTCGCGCCAATGGCTGTCGATGTTTTGCAGCAGCACGGCCCGCATGAACGGTGTGAACTGATCGACACCCACCAAATTGATTTTGGCTTCGAAGTGCGCGTGCGCGGCCTCCACCACGGCATGCACGATGTCTTCGTCGGTGATGGCTTGCGCTTCCATCACCATGGTGCCAAGCGGCACATCAAGGTGCCAATCGTTGCGCAACACGGTTTGCAGACCCGCCACATCCCATTGTTCTTCCACCGATTCTTCGGGGACAAACTGGCGCACCAAGTCGGTGAAACAACCTTCGCGCAAGCTGGCAATTTGCGCGGTCAAGTTGTGCGCATCCAAGATGTCGTTGCGCTGCTGGTAAATCACTTTGCGCTGGTCGTTGGACACATCGTCGTATTCCAGCAATTGCTTGCGAATGTCAAAGTTGCGTGACTCCACTTTGCGCTGTGCGCTTTCGATGCTGCGTGTGACCATGCCGGCTTCGATGGCTTCACCTTCGGGCATTTTCAAGCGGTCCATGATGGCTTTAACGCGCTCACCGGCGAAGATGCGCATCAGCGAATCGTCCAAGCTCAGGTAAAAGCGCGAGGAGCCGGGGTCACCTTGGCGGCCAGAGCGGCCACGCAATTGGTTGTCAATGCGGCGCGACTCGTGACGCTCGGTAGCGATGATGCGCAAGCCACCCACCGACTTGACCAACTCGTGGTCTTGCGTCCATTGGGCCCGCAAGGCGGCAATCTGGCTGTGCTTGTCTGCGTCACTCAGAGATTCGTCGGCCTCCACAGTGGCGATGCTTTTCTCAACATTGCCGCCCAGCACGATGTCGGTGCCGCGGCCGGCCATGTTGGTGGCGATGGTGATGGCTTTGGGGCTGCCCGCTTGCGCCACGATATCGGCTTCGCGCGCATGTTGTTTGGCATTGAGCACTTGGTGCGGCAAGCCGGCTTTCACCAGCATGTCGGCCAACAGCTCGGACAACTCAATGGAGGTGGTGCCCACCAACACGGGCTGGCCGCGCTCGTGGCATTCACGGATGTCATCGATGGCGGCTTTGTATTTCTCGTCGGCCGTTTTGTAAACCCGGTCGAGTTGGTCGTCGCGTTTGCTGGGTTTGTTGGGTGGAATCAACACGGTTTCCAAGCCGTAAATTTCTTGGAACTCGTAGGCCTCGGTGTCGGCGGTACCCGTCATGCAACCCAGCTTGTCGTACAAGCGAAAGTAGTTTTGGAATGTGATGGACGCCATGGTTTGGTTTTCAGCCTGGATGGCCACACCTTCTTTGGCTTCCACCGCTTGGTGCAAGCCATCGCTCCAACGACGTCCCGTCATCAAGCGCCCGGTGAACTCGTCAACGATGACGATTTCACCGGCTTGGTTCACATAGTGTTGGTCCAAGTGGTAGAGGTGGTGAGCACGCAAAGCGGCATACAGGTGATGCACCAAGCCAATGTGGGACGGATCGTAAAGCGACGCGCCAGCAGGCAAAAGCCCCAAATCGGCCAAGATTTTTTCGGCCTTCTCATGACCGAGTTCGGTGAGGTAGACCTGATGGGATTTTTCATCGAGCGTGAAGTCGCCGGGGGTGATGACGCCTTCGCCGGTGCGCAAATCCATTTCGCCTTCTTGGCGAGTCAGGTGCGGCACCACTTTGTTCATGGCCAAATAGGTCTCGGTGTGGTCTTCGGCTTGGCCGCTGATGATCAGCGGCGTGCGGGCCTCGTCAATCAGGATCGAGTCCACCTCGTCGACGATGGCATAGTTCAACAAGCGTTGCACCCGTTCGGTGGCTTCATAAACCATGTTGTCGCGCAGGTAGTCAAAACCGTATTCGTTGTTGGTACCGTAAGTGATGTCGGATTGGTACGCGGCTTGTTTTTCTTCGCGGCTGAGTTGGGACAAATTCACGCCCACGCTCAAGCCCAGGTAGTTGTAGAGCCGACCCATCCATTGCGCGTCTCGGTTGGCCAAGTAATCGTTGACAGTGACCACATGCACGCCTTTGCCGCTCAAGGCATTCAGGTACACCGCCAAGGTGGCGGTCAGGGTTTTGCCCTCGCCGGTGCGCATCTCGGCAATCTTGCCTTGGTGCAGGGCAATGCCGCCCATCATCTGCACATCAAAGTGGCGCATTTTCATGACGCGCTTGGAGCCCTCGCGCACCACGGCAAAAGCCTCGGGCAGCAAGTCATCCAAACTTTCACCCGCTTGGAAGCGTTGTTTGAACTCGTCGGTCTTGGCCCGCAAAGCGTCTTCACTCAAGGCGGACAAGCCGCTTTCGAGAGCGTTGATGCGCTCAACGGTTTTGCGGTATTGCTTGAGGAGCCGGTCGTTGCGGCTGCCAAAGATTTGGGTCAGTAGATTGAAGGCCATGCAAGCGATGCGCCAATGCGCTGCCGGGGGGCAGGCCAAAGGACGCACATTCCTTTGTCGAAGCCCGAGATTTTAACCGTCCGCCAGGGCCATAATTCCCCATGTCCCGCCCTCTGTCCAAGCCCCCTTCGGGCACCCCCGTCATGACCGCCATCGAGCAATCCGGCTCCTTGGCTGGATTGTTGCAAGTGCAACGACAGTCGGCGCTGTATTTGAGCAGCATCCAAACCGTGTTGCCGCCCGGACTGGGGGCGCAAATCAAGGCCGGCCCCATCGACGAAGACGGTTGGTGCCTGCTGGTTCAACACAATGCCGCAGGGGCCAAACTGCGCCAGCTTTTGCCCGCCATCAGCGCCCATTTGCGGGCCAAAGGTCACCCGGTGCATGCCATCAGAGTCAAGGTGATGAGCAGCCGCTGAACGCCCCGCAAGGGGGTGGTATGGTCCGGGTCATTATTTCTAATCGCTGCAGTATGCGAATCACCATCTTCACCACGCCCTTGCTGACCCCTTTGATGCGCTGGCTGTCACGACATGCTTTGCGCCTGCTGGGCTGGACCTTGACCGGCGGGATGCCGCCCAACACGCCCCGAAGTGTGGTGATTGCCGCGCCGCACACCAGCAACTGGGACTTCCCCTACACCTTGATGGTGGCGTTCGCCATGAACTTGAACATCCAGTGGATGGGCAAGCGGCAATTGTTCAGGTTTCCGTTTCGCCACCTGATGATTTGGCTGGGCGGCATTCCCGTGGACCGTTCGCAATCCACCAACCTGGTCGATGCGTCCGTGCACAGTTTGCAAAACGCGCAGCGTGATTTGCACTTGGTGGTGCCGCCAGAAGGCACGCGCAGTCAATCACGCCATTGGAAGACGGGTTTTTATTACATTGCCCTGGGCGCACAAGTGCCCATCATCATGGGCTACTTGGATTTTGGCGAGAAGAAAAGTGGCTTAGGGCCAGCGTTCATGCCCACGGGTGACTTGGCAGCCGACATGGCACACATCAAGGCGTTTTATGCGCCCTTCAAAGGCAAAAACCCAGACCAATTCACGCTGGAATGACTTAGTTTTTGGCTTGCACCATGCGCACCGCCTCGTCCACATAGTTGTAGACCTCTTTGGGGGTTTGGCCATTGGGCCCCAGGGTTTTCTTGTCGCGGTGCTGGCCGGTGCGCACCACCACCAAATCATGGGAAGGCACCACTATCACATATTGACCTTCATGGCCTTGCAACAGGTAGAACGGATGCTGGTAGTTCCAATCCATCCACAAGGAGTGGCCATAAAAGGGCTTCAAATCGGGTTGGCGCATGCGCTCTACAAACGCTTTGTCCAGTAATTGTTGGCCATTCCACATGCCGTCTTGCAACAGCAGTTGCCCGATGCGTGCAAAGTCAGTGGCCGTGGCGAAGATGCAGCAATAGGTGCGCTCCATGCCGCCACTTTCCTCCGAGCGGTCCAAGGTGTAGAGGGCGTCGCTGCCCATCCCCAGAGGTGCCCACAAACTGCGTGACAAATGCTGGCTGACGGTGAGCGAGGGTTCTTTGGCTTGCAGGGCACGCTTGAGGAACACGCCCAACACCTGCGTGGTGCCGCTGCTGTATTCGTATTCACTGCCTGGCTCGCGCTCAAACCCATGCGACAACACCAAGGCTTGAGAGTCTTTGCCGTAATACAAGTTGGTGGTCATGTTCAAAGGCATGTAGTAGTTCTCGTCCCACTCGTGGCCTGACTTCATGCTGGCGAGCTGGGCCACGGTGGCCTTGCTGCCGCGCGCATCGTTGGCGTACTCTTTCAGTTGCTCGGTGACAGGTGCGTCAAAACTGCTGATGAACCCTTGTTGCACCGCCATGCCCACTTGCATGGTGGTGATCGATTTGGCGACAGAAAAAGAGTTGGTGCGGCTTTGCGCGGTGTAGGGCGCGAAGTACTGCTCATGCACCAACTGGCCATGTTGCGCCACCAAGAAAGCTGCTGTGCCATGCTTTTGCAGATGGTTCATCACGGCTTCAGACACGGTTTGCTGGTTGTAGTTGGCCGCTTTGGGCCAGGCAGAGGCCAAGCCTTTGGCAATCACGCGTTGATCGAAGTTGTGGGCATCATCGATGTTGGCGGTGCGGTGCCCTTGCAAATAGGTGCTGGTGAGGGCGCGCCAAATATAGCCACTGCCTGAGAGTTGAACGGTCAACACCAACAACAGCAACAACCCACCCACCCACTGAATCGTTTTTTTCATGTCAGTCCCCTTGGTCGAAAAAAAAGCCTGTACTTGTGAAGGGTACAGGCTTGGTTGAATGGTGCCGCTTGTCGGATTCGAACTGACGACCTACCGCTTACAAGGCGGTTGCTCTACCAACTGAGCTAAAGCGGCGTGGGAGAGATTCTAACGAAGCTTCAAGCACCTGCCCCAATTATTTGATGCGTTTGAGTTGGGGGCGCGTGCTGCCACTTGGTGGCGATGGCGGCGGCTCCACATCGCTTGTTGCCTTGGGATCTGGCGTGGCATCGCTGTCCACAGGTGCAGGGAACGCCATGCCTTGACCGTTTTCTTTGGCATAGATGGCGATGACACGGCCCATGGGCACTGAAATTTCTCGCGCCACACCACCGAAGCGCGCCTTGAAGACAATGAATTCATTGCTCAACTGCAGGTTGCTGGTGGCATCGAAACTGATGTTGAGCACGATCTCGCCGTTGCTGACGTACTCGCGGGGCACTTGCACCGAATCGTCCACCGACACAGCCACATAAGGGGTGAAGCCGTTGTCAGTGCACCACTCATGCAAGGCGCGAACCAAGTAAGGCCGCGTGGAAGAAGACTGCGCGATATTGATCATGCAATGGCCAATTACTTGCGCATGACCTTTTCAGACGGGGTCAATGCTTCAATGTAGGCGGGGCGCGAAAAAATACGTTCGGCGTATTTCAACAAGGGAGCCGCATTTTTGGACAACTCGATGCCGTAATGGTCCAAGCGCCACAGAAGCGGGGCAATGGCCACATCGAGCATGGAGAAGTTGTCACCCAACATGAATTTGTTCTTCAAGAACACAGGGGCCAGCTGGGTCAGGCGGTCGCGAATGTGCGAGCGCGCTTTCTCCAAAGCTTTTTCGTTGCTTTTCAAGGCACGAGACTCTAGGGTGATGACGTGGGTGAACAGTTCTTTTTCGAAATTGAGCAAGAACAAACGCACACGCGCACGGTCGACCGGGTCGCCAGGCATCAATTGGGGATGGGGGAAGCGCTCGTCGATGTACTCGTTGATGATGTTGGATTCATACAGAATCAAATCACGCTCAACCAAAATGGGCACTTGCCCATAAGGGTTCATCACGTTGATGTCCTCGGGCTTGTTATAAAGATCGACATCGCGGATTTCGAAATCCATGCCTTTTTCAAACAAGACAAAACGGCAACGATGCGAAAAAGGACATACAGTCCCTGAATACAAGACCATCATGAGAGTGGCTCCTGAAAAACGAACGATTTAATGGGCAAGCCAAATGCCCATTGTAAGAACCCGTGGAAGACGGGTTGCGGCAAAGCAAATTAGCGGATGTCTTTCCAGTAGGCCGCGTTCAAGCGCCAAGCGATGACGAAAAACACCAGCAAGTAGAGCATGACCCAGACTCCCACCCGCACACGAGTGGCTTGCGTCGGATCCGACATCCATTGCATGTAATTCACCAAATCAGCGACCGCTGAGTCGTATTCGAGAGGGCTGAGCGTGCCAGGCGTGACTTGCTCCCAGCCTTTGAGAACTTGGGTGGCGTGACCATGGGCTTGAATTTCTTCAAACACAGGTTTGCGCTGACCTTGCAATTCCCACAACACATGGGGCATGCCCACATTGGGGAAGGCCAGGTTGTTCCAGCCTGTGGCCTTGCTGTCATCCCGGTAGTAGGTGCGCAAGTAGGTGTAGAGGTAATCAGCACCCGTGCCGCCAGCACCCGAGCGAGAGCGAGCGATCACGGTGAGGTCGGGTGGGTTGCCACCAAACCAATCCTTGGCCTGCTTGGGGTCCATCGCCACTTTCATGGTTTCGCCCACTTTATCGGTGGTGAACAACAGGTTGTCTTTGATTTGCTGCTCGGTCAGGCCAATGTCGGTCAAGCGGTTGAAGCGCATGTAAGAGGCGGCGTGGCAATTCAAGCAGTAGTTGACAAACAACTTGGCGCCGTTTTGCAAGGCACCCAAATCGTTCAAGCGGTTGGGGGCTTTGTCCAAAGGAATGCCGCCGCCCGCGGCTAAAGCGGGCATGGCAGTCAAAGCAGACGTCAACGCCAAGATCACACTGAGGATGAATTTTTTCATGGTTGTTTTCTCCAAGCTGTTCAGTGTGCAGCGAAGTTCACGCGGTCCGGCACAGGCTTGGTTTCACCCATGCGGCTCCACCAAGGCATCAACAAAAAGAAGCCGAAATAGAACAAGGTACCGATTTGCGACACGCGCTCACCGATGGCCGATGGCGGTTGAATGCCCAAGTAGCCCAAGACAAAGAAATTGAGCACAAACAGGGCGTAGAGGTAGACATGCCAATCAGGGCGGTAACGAATGGATTTGACGGCACAGTTGTCCAGCCATGGCAAGAAGAACAAGATGACGACCGCGCCACCCATGACCACCACGCCCCAGAATTTGGCGTCAATTGCCAACATCAGCGCGACCAAGACCACAGCCGCACCGATCACCACGCCTTTGAGCATGCTGGATATTTTGGCGCGTGTGGCGCCCAAATAAGCAGCCGCCAACACACAGATGATGAGCCCATACATCATTTCACTGGTGATGGCACGCAGCATGGAGTAGTAAGGCGTGAAGTACCAAACCGGGGCAATGTGCAACGGCGTTTTCAGTGGATCTGCAGGAATGAAGTTGTTGTATTCCAGAAAGTAGCCACCGAACTCAGGTGCAAAGAAGATGATGGCGCAAAACACCAGCAAGAAGCCGATGATGCCCATCAGGTCGTGCACCGAGTAATAGGGGTGGAAGGGGATGCCATCCAGTGGTTTGCCGTTGGCATCTTTCTTTGCTTTGATTTCCACTCCGTCGGGGTTGTTGGAGCCCACTTCGTGCAAAGCGATGATGTGCGCGACAACCAAGCCCAACAGGACCAGCGGCACAGCGATCACGTGAAAGCTGAAAAAGCGGTTCAAGGTGGCGTCGCCCACCACATAGTCGCCACGGATCAGCAAGGCCAAGTCAGGGCCAATCAAGGGTATGGCAGAGAACAAGTTCACGATAACCTGGGCACCCCAGTACGACATTTGGCCCCAAGGCAACAAATAGCCCATGAACGCTTCGCCCATCAGGGCCAAGAAGATGGCGCAACCAAAGAGCCAAACCAATTCACGTGGCTTGCGGTACGAGCCGTAAATGAGGCCACGGAACATGTGCAGGTAAACCACCACAAAAAAGGCTGACGCCCCTGTGGAGTGCATGTAGCGGATCTGCCAACCCCAAGGAACATCACGCATGATGTATTCCACGGAGGCAAAGGCTTCATCAGCGTCGGGTTTGTAGTGCATGACCAAGAAGATGCCGGTCAGGATTTGAATCACCAAGACCACCATGGACAACACGCCAAAGAAGTAGAGGAAGTTGAAGTTTTTCGGCGCGTAGTACTCGCTCATGTGCTCTTTGAAGAGCTTGGAGAGCGGGAATCGGTTGTCAATCCAATTCAGGGCTTTTTCAGCCGCAGGCGCATTGGGGGGAACGTCTTTGAATTCAGCCATGGTGTCCGCCTTTAAGCTTTTTTGTCTTCGCCAATCAGCAGGCGTGTATCAGAGAGGTACATGTGCGGAGGCACTTCGAGGTTGTCTGGCGCAGGCTTGTTTTTGTAGACCCGACCTGCCATGTCGAAGGTGGAGCCATGGCAGGGGCAAAAGAAACCGCCTTGCCAATCGTCTGGCAACGAAGGCTGGGGGCCCATTTGGAATTTGTCACTGGGCGAACAACCCAGGTGCGAACAAATGCCCACACCGATGAAAAACTCGGGCTTGATGGAGCGCGCTTGGTTGCGGGCGTATTCGGGGGTCAGTTCGGCCGGGTTGCGCTTGGATTCGGGGTCGGCCAGTTGCGACTCCACTTTTTTCAAGGCTTCCAGTTGCTCTGGGGTGCGGCGAATGATCCAAACCGGCTTGCCACGCCATTCGACGGTGAGCTTTTCACCGGGCTTGATGGCAGAAATATCGACTTCAACAGCGGCGCCAGCTGCTTTGGCTCGCTCGGAAGGGCTGAATGCGCTGATGAAAGGAACCGCGACGGCTGCACCGCCTACTGCACCTGCGCAACCGGAGGCTATCAGCCATGTGCGCTTGTCGTTGTCCACAGTGGTGTCACTCATGAAAGACCTCTATGTTTCTATGCGAATTTTGGTTAGCCAAAGATTCTAACCGAGCCTCTCAGGTCGAACCCGCACAATGGTTTCTACCTAAACGCATACGAGATGCATCATCAAATACATCTAGAGAATTCTTTAGTTCAAATTTTCAAGAGGCCTGAACATGTTCAAAGAATTCAAAGAATTTGCCCTCAAAGGCAATGTCATCGATTTGGCCATTGGCGTGATCGTGGGTGGTGCCTTCGGCAAGATCGTCGACGCCATGGTGGGCGACCTGATCATGCCCTTGGTGTCCATGCTGATCGGTCACCTCGACTTTTCCAATTACTTCATTGCACTGGCCCATGTGCCCGACCAAGTCCCGCTCACCCTGGACGCCCTGAAAAAAGCTGGGATCCCCGTGTTTGCCTACGGCAACTTCATCACGGTGGCTGTGAATTTCCTCATCTTGGCCTTTGTGATCTTTCTCATGGTCAAACAAATCAACCGCTTGAAACGCAGCGAGACGGCGGCACCAGCAGCCGCAGAGGTGGTCACCCCTGAGGATATTTTGCTGCTGCGGGAAATCAGAGATCAGCTCAAACGCTGATTGCTGGGGCCACCCTCAAGCGCTTGGGTCAGGACCATCACAAGTTTCTAAACCGCTTGGCCGCGTGCCACCCGCACGGCGGCCAGCAGGCTGCTGGGGTCGGCCACCCCCTGCCCCACGATGTCAAAGGCGGTGCCGTGGTCGGGGCTGGTGCGCACGAACGGCAAACCCAGTGTTTGGTTCACGCCATTCTCCACGCCCAAATATTTCACCGGAATCAACCCTAGGTCGTGGTACATGGCCCCCACCACGTCGGTGCTGGCTTGGCCAGCCGCGCTGTGCGCGTTCATGAACACGGTGTCGGGTGGGTAGGGGCCGCTCACCTGCAAGCCCAGTTGTTGGGCTTGCGCGATGGCCGGGGCAATCACGGTCAACTCTTCAGTGCCAAACAAACCGTCTTCACCGGCATGCGGGTTCAGGCCCGCCACCACCATGCGCGGTGCGCGGCCATGCAATTGCAGCCAAGCTGCGTGGGTGATGCGCAGGGTTTGCAACACGTTGGCGGTGGACGGGCTCGCTGTGGCGTCTCGAAAGCACACGG